>OMDY01000601.1_pt1 | contig 14954 bp, 10 predicted proteins | sample 1645281 | NCBI WGS metagenome assembly OMDY01 (sample SAMEA103958145, study PRJEB25191) | human gut metagenome | biome: human-associated habitat [ENVO:00009003]; feature: intestine environment [ENVO:2100002]; material: feces | place: Germany | collected 2013/2015
TCGGCTGTAATGACCATATTCGGAGCTGATTATTTGACGGTAGAAGGAATTACTTTTACTAATCCTGATAATACATATTATTATTTGATGGATGTGAAAAATGCAAGTAATTATGTTACTATTCGGAATTGTTATTTTAAAGGAGAGGTCATGACTTCTGAACCTGTTACATCAGATCCTCATAAATTATTGCATACGAATTTTGTAAATCAAGCTGTAGAAAATACTCCGGATACCTATATGACCGTTGAGGGCAACCTTTTTGAAGGAGGTTATATTGCGGTTCAGGCAGGTGGAGCAAATCCGACAGATACGAATAAAGGAACGAAGATTATCGGAAATACGTTCAGGAATCAATGGAGTAAAGCGATTTATCTGAATTATGATGTAGATGGAGTTATAGAGAAAAACGTGATTAGCAGCAACTGTTCATCGAAAAAAGAATATGATGGGATAGATATGAATACTTGTTATAATACGGTTGTGCGGAATAATGTGATATCTGCGACAATGCCCTATATCTGCGGCATAAAGCTGAGACCTGTTTCCGGTTCAGAAGAAAAGCACTTCCGCGTATATAATAATGTATTGAATCTGAAATCTCTGACGTCATCGGATAATGCGTATGCAATTTCGATAACCGGAGGCTCTACGACAAATAAAATCAGCTTTGTGGATATTGTGAACAATACGATACGTTTGAGTGGAAATAATACCGAAAAATGTGCCGGAATATATAATATTTCCAATTTCAGCGAATCGATTACGGTACAGAACAATATTATACAAAACGAAGCCGGCGGTTATGTTTATTGGATAAACAGCAAGCCGCTGAAAGCAACGACGCTCAATAATAATGCTCTTTATACTTCCGGAACTGTTTTTGCGAAAAATTATACTACGATCGAGAATTGGTTGACCGGTTCTAAAGAATCTAATAGTATTAATCAAAAAGCGACTTTTCAGTCAGACGAAATACTTGCATTGAAAACTTTGGACGGCCTTAATGCCGGTATTCCGTTAGATTTTGTTGCTACCGATATTGTCGGAAATGTGCGTGATACGGAACATCCGACTATCGGAGCTTATGAATTTGTTGTAGCAGAATTGCCGGCGATGGAATCCGGATATCCGGTTTTGTCAGGAGATGTGACTTATAATTCGGCGGTTGTTACTGTCAAAGTAACGGCCAATGCAGAAGTCTATTATTTATTAAAGAATGACGAAAAAGAGCCTTCTGTGGAAGATGTTATTGCTGCCGATAATAAAGTTTCGGTTTCTAAAGGACAGGAAACAGCAATCCCGTTGACCGAATTGAAACAGCATACCGAATATTATGCGTTTTTTGTTTTGAAAGGTTTGGCAGACGGTCAATTATCAGAGGTTATCGCTATGAGCGCCTTTACAACAGTTTATGCACCGATATCTGTGTCCACATTTGAAGATGTAACCGTTACGGAAACCGGATTTGAAGATGGAACGGCTCGATTCAATGGTTTTGTCGTAGAAGAGATTACTGATGGAATAGAAGATAGCCGGAAAGCAGCAAAACTCCAAACAGAAGGAACTGTTACTTTGATAAATACTTCTGATGGATTGATATTGACCGGATTTTATTTGAAGTCGGATGCCGATGTTACAATATCTGCATCAAAAGGTCAACTTGAGATTTCTACCCGGACTATAGCCTCGACTCAGGATCGGTGGATATATTACAGTTTAAAAGAATGGGGAGAAATAACTTCTATAACTTTAAGTAGCAAGGGTAATGTTTATATAGATAATTTCAGCGGTAACCCCCAAGAACTGATAGTAACGGCAGACGATAAGACTGTTTCGGAAGGTGAGTCCGTAATTTTGACATCCGATGTTTCAGGAGGAGTTTCTCCATATACATATAACTTGAGAAACTCGAAAAATGAAATCCTTTCCACTGAAGAACAGTATTCTTTTGTTCCTCAGGAATGCGGCGACTATACTTTGACTGTGACGGATGCTTGGGATGAAACTGCAACGATAACGGTTCGGGTAATTGTAACCGGAGAAGCTGCTGCCGCAACTTTTGAAAATTTATATCTTGATTCTGAAAGCTATTGGATGGGTGATCCGGAAGAATCTATGAGTTCATTTGTAAGCGGTTCTTATAAATTCTCTAATTATTATGAGCCGGATTATGCAACATGGGCTTATTTCGGTTATTCAAATGTGACTTCAACGGTTTATAATCCGGCGGATTTCCCTTCGAATCAATTTGGGGCGGCAGCCGGTAGCGGGGTACATGAATCTGAAAATTATGCGGTTGCGTATGCTTCAAGCTATTTTGGTCCGACGCAGGTAGAAGTCTTGAATAATCCGGAGGGAGATGTTGTCAAAGGCTGTTATGTAACGAATACAGCTTGGGTGAAATATGTAACGGAACAGGGTACGGGAATGAACTCGAGCGGGAAGGAAGATGCGAATCTGCCGTTTACTATCGGGGATTATTATAAAATAATAGCTACCGGAGATAATGGTAATTCGGCAGAATTTTATCTGGTAGATTACCGAAATTCGGCAGAAGGAATCGTTGTAGATACTTGGGAGTGGTTTGATTTAACTTCTTTAGGGAAGGTTAAGAAAATCACTTTTACGGTGGACGGCTCTCGAAAAAATGATTGGGGAACGACTATCCCGACATATTTCTGTCTGGACGATTTCAATGGGACGGAAAGTATACCTGAAGGTCTGTCGAATTCGGATACCGATAATTGTAAAGTGTATCTTTCGGGTGACATGTTGAGATTCGAGCAATGTTCAGGATATACATTCAGCATATACAATATCAATGGAACTTTGTCGGATAAATTCAATATAGATGACGATTATCAGACCATCCGGTTAAATAAGGAAAAAGGTCTTTATATCGTTGTCGGAATGAATGGAAAGAACACGATTACTCGTAAAATACAGTTACGGTAACAGACTCTAATAAAAAATGGCGTATCGATTATTTGCGATACGCCATTTTTTATTTTTATAAATCGATCAGTAATCATATACTTCATCTACGGTATAATTTAGAAAGCGGTTAAGCGGTTGCAAAACTTTAAAATCGGCAGCTGTTTCTTGTATCCAGTTATTGTCCTCGAAAAAACGGTCTTGCTTTTTCCCCATTACGACGTAGTCTTTTCTCATTAGCAATTCAGGATATTTGAAATCTTTCGGAAATGGCCGTGGAATTGTTTTAAGCATTTCACCGTCGAAAGCCGGATATACTTTTTTAAACTCCGGGTTTTCCGTTATTTCGATAAATTCATCGCAATGTTCATATACCGCTTCTTGTAATTCTTTCAATAGTTTTGATTCCGGACACCATACACCTCCGCCTAATAAACAGTTTCCCGGTTCTAAGTGTAAATAATATCCGGCACGTAAACTTTTTTTACCGCCTTTAGAAGCTATATATGCCGAAAAAAATGTTTTATAAGGCGTTTTGTCCGGAGAAAAACGTGTATCTCTATAAATTCGATATACGCAATCTTTTGCCTCTAAACCAGAAATTTCTTCATCGAATACCGAAATGAGACGAATAAGCTCATCTACTCTATTCAAAAATGTAGCTCGTAATTCATAAAACCGATCTTTACGCTCATTAAACCAATCTCTATTGTTGTGTTGACGCAGTTCTGTTAAAAAATCAAGTATATCTTTCATCACTATTCATATTTTATAGATTGCAAACATAGCTAAAATTGACGCTATTTTTATTTTTCGTTACTGAAATTTCTGTAAAAATTAGTAACTTGCCATTCTTTTATTATGATTATGCTAACCCAAACTTTATCAAAGACATGAAAGAGGAAAAAAATCAACCGGTAGAGTTGCCTGAAAATGCATTCAGAGAATTAGGTGAAGGAGAAGAGTACCAGCCGGTTATGTCGCCTTCTAAAAATTATCCAGAGGTTACTTTATGGTCGGTCTCGTGGGGAATTATAATGGCTATTCTGTTTTCTGCGGCTGCTGCTTATTTAGGACTTAAGGTCGGTCAGGTGTTCGAGGCGGCTATTCCTATCGCTATTATTGCAGTCGGTTTGTCTAACGCTACTCGTCGTAAGAATGCATTAGGAGAAAATGTCATTATACAGTCTATTGGAGCTTGTTCGGGCGTTATTGTTGCCGGAGCGATATTTACGCTTCCTGCACTTTATATTATACCTGGACTTACTGTCGATTTTATGCAGGTATTTTTGAGTTCTCTTTTAGGTGGAATTTTGGGAATACTGTTTTTGATACCGTTCCGAAAATATTTTGTATCCGAGATGCATGGCAAATATCCTTTTCCGGAAGCCACTGCCACTACTCAGGTATTGATTTCGGGAGAAAAAGGCGGTAGTCAGGCTAAACCGTTGTTAATGGCAGGAATGATCGGCGGATTATATGACTTTATCGTAGCCACATTCGGTTGGTGGAACGAGAATTTCACGACTCGCGTATGCAGTGCCGGCGAGATGTTGGCGGAAAAAGCAAAACTCGTATTCAAGGTCAATACAGGTGCGGCAGTACTCGGTTTGGGATATATCGTCGGATTGAAATATGCTTCGATCATTTGTGCCGGTTCATTGGCTGTCTGGTGGATTATCATTCCGGGAATGTCTGCTATCTGGGGAGACAGCGTGCTGAATGCATGGAATCCGGAGATTACTTCTACGGTAGGCATGATGAGTCCGGAAGAAATATTCAAGTATTACGCCAAGAGTATCGGTATCGGTGGTATCGCTATGGCAGGTGTGATCGGCATTATCCGTTCCTGGGGAATCATCAAGAGTGCTGTCGGACTGGCTGCCAAAGAAATGGGTGGTAAAGGAAATGTAGAGAAAAACATTATCCGTACGCAACGGGATCTTTCGATGAAAATTATTGCGATTGGTTCTATCATCACACTGATACTGATTGTGTTATTTTTCTACTTCGATGTGATGCAGGGAAATCTGGTGCATACATTGGTAGCAATCGTTTTAGTGGCCGGCATTTCTTTCCTGTTTACTACGGTAGCCGCCAATGCAATCGCCATTGTAGGCACAAACCCGGTATCGGGAATGACACTGATGACATTGATTCTGGCTTCCGTAGTCATGGTAGCCGTTGGATTGCGAGGTCCTTCGGGAATGGTCGCTGCGTTAGTTATGGGTGGTGTGGTATGTACGGCACTATCCATGGCGGGAGGTTTTATCACTGACTTGAAGATCGGTTACTGGTTGGGAAGTACTCCTGCCAAACAGGAGACATGGAAATTCCTGGGGACAATCGTTTCTGCTGCAACCGTAGGCGGTGTAATGATTATCTTGAACAAGACATACGGATTCACAAGCGGCGCACTCGCTGCTCCACAGGCAAATGCAATGGCAGCAGTTATCGAACCGTTGATGAGCGGTGTTGGTGCTCCTTGGTTGTTATACGGTATCGGAGCTGTTTTAGCTATCATTTTGACTCTTTGTAAAATTCCTGCTTTAGCTTTCGCATTGGGTATGTTTATTCCTTTGGAATTGAACGTACCATTGGTTGTGGGTGGTGCTGTAAACTGGTATGTCACTTCCCGCAGCAAAGACGCAGCATTAAATACGGAAAGAGGAGAAAAAGGAACTCTGTTGGCGTCCGGTTTCATTGCCGGAGGTGCATTAATGGGGGTAATCAGTGCCGCTATGCGTTTCGGTGGCGTTAATCTGGTGAATGAAGCATGGTTGAACAATACTTGGTCCGAAGTGTTGGCATTAGGAGCATACGCTTTATTAATCCTCTATTTCATCAAAGCTTCAATGAAAGTTAAATAAGTAATATGCGGAGACTGCTATCTATCATAATATCGCTTATCACTGTTATGGCATTTGCACAACAGCCCGTTGAATCAACTTCAAACGAGTCCGACCCTATGCTAAGAATCGGAAAGTCTTACTTGGGGACCAGATACGTGGCCAACACGTTGGACCGGAACGAAGTAGAGCAACTGGTTATCAACACCAAAGAAGTAGATTGCCTGACCTTTGTAGAATATACACTGGCACAAGCACTCGGTTCTTCTTTTGCCGATAACTTGCAAAGGATACGTTACCGGGACGGTATCATCAATGGATACCCCTCCCGCCTGCATTATACTTCCGACTGGATTGATAATGGTCTCCGCAACGGTTTTCTGACTGACGTTACAGCCCGAAACAGTTCCCGTACTACGAAACTTTCTCTTTCATATATGTCCACGCATCCCAAACAATATAAAAAATTGGCTGATTCTCCGGAAAATGTAACACAAATGGCAGAATACGAGAAAGCATTATCCGGAAAAACTGTATCTTGGTTGCCGAAAAGCGAATTACCGGAAAACGGATTACCCTGGATTATGAACGGAGATATTATCGCTATCACTACGAAGCTTCCCGGACTGGACATAGCCCATGTGGGAATAGCCTATTACGTAAACGGAAAACTGCATCTGCTGCACGCTTCTTCCACGCTGGGAAAAGTGGTTGTCAGCGAGAAGCCTTTCAATCACATGTTGAACAATAATAAATCGTGGACAGGTATACGTGTTGTCCGAATGTCTCACTCTAAAAATAACTGATTATGAAACGACTTAAACATTTCCTTCTCGCCTCATGCTTGTTGCCCGGCTTTCTGGCTGCGCAAGGAGGCGCAAACGCCTACTTTCTGGAACTTGCTCCGGATGCCCAATCAGCAGGTATGGCCGGCACGGGATTAGCTATCACCGACAATGGAAGTACAGCTATCTTTCATAATGCTTCTACCATTGTTTTCTCACAAGAAGTAATGGGCGCAAGTTATTCGTACGCTGACATAAACAAAGATTACTCGATGCACAGCGCATCTGTTTTCTATAAAATCGGAAGAGAAGGGAATCATGGTTTCACAGTAGGTTTCCGTCATTTTAAGAATCCGAAGCAAAGACTGGACGGTGATCAGAACGATAACTTCCGCCCGCATATATGGGATCTGGAAGCCGGATATTTCAGTACTGTAGCCAAGAACCTGTCCTTGTCTCTAACATTCAGATATTTACAGGCTAAAGCTTGGAAGGATGCGGACACCAAAAACTCGGTTTGCCTTGACTTCGGAGCAACTTATCACCGCAATATGGCTCTTTTGGATGAAATGGCTTCCTGGAGCATCGGTTTCCAGGCTGCTAACTTAGGAAAAAAGATAGACGGTTACAAACTTCCCGCCAAACTAGGCCTGGGAGGTGCAATCGACCTGCCATTCAGCATGGAGAACCGTCTGCAAGTGGCACTCGACTTCAACTATCTGCTTCCTTCCGAAATCCGCCAACTTCAAGCAGGAATCGGCGCCGAATATAACTTCCTGAAATACGGGGTAGTCCGTGCAGGATACCACTTCGGAGATAAAGACAAGGGAGTAGGCAACTACGGAACACTTGGCTGCGGAATAAACTTCTGGCCGATCCGTGCCGACTTCTCCTACGCACTGGCAGACAAAGACTGTTTCATGCACCGTACTTGGCAGCTTGGCATTGGAATAGTATTCTAAGTTCACCCTCGAGGCGTTGCTTCACTTCGTCCATAGGCACATCGTGCTTCAACTCCTGACGCAGAGAAGTGACGCCTTTATCAATAAACCCGCAAGGATGAATGTAGCTGAAATAGCGCAAATCCGTATTCACATTCAGGGCCAGCCCGTGCATAGTGACATAATGACTACTCCTCACTCCTATCGCGCAAATCTTACGGGCACGAGACGTATTACCTTCCAGCCAGACACCCGTCGCTTTCTCCAGACGTCCCGCTTCAATGCCATAAGATGCGCAGACACGTATCACCGCTTCTTCCAACAGATGAACATATTCCTTCAATCCCAACCGGAACTCCTCCAGATTCAGAATCGGGTAGCAAACTAACTGTCCGGGGCCATGATAAGTAATGTCCCCGCCCCGGTCAATATGGTAAAGCGTAGCATCAATAGCTTTTAGTTGTTCCTCACTCAACAACATATTATTTTCCTTTCCGCTACGTCCCAAAGTGTAAACGTGAGGATGTTCGCACATAATGATATGGTTCTCGTACGGTTCTCCTTCCGCTTTCGCACGGACTATCCCGTCGAACCATTCCGTCTGCTGTTGCCATGCCTCGGCATACGGTATCAAATTCCAATCGATAAAAACTGTTTTCATAAAAACAAAGGTAAGAAATAAAAAGAAAATGTGTACATTTGTTGGCCGAATATAACAAACATAACTATGAAAATGGATTTTCCACAGGTAGACTTACCTACTGAAGTATTAGCATGGACGAACGTCACGGAAGACATTCTGAATATTTATAAGCAATCTTGCCGATTGCAAGCCTGTATTGTAGCCATATGTACGGAGGGGTCGATGAAGGCATCGATTAACCTGCTTGATTATGAAATCCGTCCGAATGACCTGATTACATTACTGCCGGGAACAATCATCCAGTTTCGGGAAAGAACAGAAAAGGTATGTCTTTGTTTCGTCGGTTTCTCCGCTCATTGTACCGGACGGGTCAACTTGATGAAAAATATTGGAAACGCTTATCCTAAACTTTTAGAACAACCGGTGGTACCGCTTTCCGAAGATGTTGCCGGTTATCTGAAAGACTATTTCGCCTTATTATCCCGGGCCAGTTGCAATGAAAACTTCGATATGGACCCGGAACTGGTAGAATTGTCACTCCAGACTATTCTGACAAGTATTCGGCTGATATACCACAACTATCCCGGAGAAAACAGCAGCTCAAACCGCAAAAAAGAAATTTGCCGGGAACTGATCCAATCTATCACCGAGCATTACAAAGATGAACGCCGTGCGCAATTCTACGCCGATCAATTAGGAATCTCCCTCCAACACCTGAGTACCACGGTGAGGCAAGTAACGGGCAAAAGTGTATTGGATACCATTGCTTACATTGTTATCATGGACGCCAAAGCAAAACTGAAAGGGACCAATATGACTATACAAGAAATAGCCTATTCGCTGAACTTCCCCAGCGCTTCTTTCTTCGGCAAGTATTTCAGACGATATGTGGGAATGACACCATTGGAATTCAGAAACAGATAACTTCATAAAAAGGGAGTGGCTAAATGGAGGCTGGCTGAAAGTCGGGGTGGTAGGTAGATACACAATGCTGATAATAAATAATTTATGTATTCACCTACCACCTCCCCCTACGGGTACTCCTCCTTCCTGAAGGAGAATTTTAGATACTATCGACTTTTTAGTCAGTCATTTCCCTGTTTGAAAGAAACCGGGCCAATAATCAAAGACTTCTTCTTCCCAGACTCAACGAATTAAGTACCACGCTCACACTGGAAAAGGCCATTGCCGCACTCGCCAGCATCGGGTTCAACAGCAAGCCGTTCAACGGGAACAGGACACCGGCAGCAATAGGAATGCCAATCAAGTTATAGATAAACGCCCAGAAAAGGTTCTGATGAATCAACTTTACTGTTTGCTTCGATAACTGAAAGGCTTTAGGAAGCAACAACAGATCGGAAGTCATCAAGGTAACCATAGCTACATCCATAGCAATGTCCGTCCCTTTCCCCATAGCGATACTGACGTCTGCCAGTGCCAGAGCTTGTGAATCGTTAATGCCGTCACCTACCATTGCCACTTTCTTTCCCTGCAATTGCAGTTCACGTATAAATTCGGCCTTGTCGTCGGGCAAAGCGTCAGCTACAAAACGTTCGATTCCCAACCGGGAAGATACTGCCAACGCAGTACGTTGTCCGTCACCGGTAAGCATACAAATATCAATACCCTGACGTTTCAGTTCTTTCACCGCTTCGGCGGATGTTGCTTTAATAGGATCGGAAACCGCAATAATAGCCAACAGTTCGTTCTCGCAACCAAAGTAAATGATACCATTACCGTCCGATTCATAACGAACCAACATATCAGCCATTACATCGCTCACGATAGCACCGAAATCTTTCAGGAATTTATGGCTACCTACCCAGTAAGTACGTCCCTGATAAGACACCTTGATTCCTTTCCCCGTAATACTTTCAAAGCTGTCCAGCATAGCAGGTTTGATCTTCTCCTCCTCTTGGAGTGCAGCAACAATCGCACCCGCCAACGGATGTTCTGATTTCAGTTCCGCAGCCAGAAGCACATTTTTGAAATGTGGTTCCTGAGGCTGTGCCCATAACCAGCCGGTAGCGGTAGGATGCCCTTCGGTCAGTGTTCCGGTCTTATCCAATACCACTACATTTACTTTGCGCATCTGTTCCAAAGCAACTGCATCCTTGATCAAGATATGTTGTCCGGCAGCCTTACCGATACCCACCATTAATGCAGTAGGCGTAGCAAGTCCTAAAGCGCACGGACAGGCAATCACAAGAACAGACACAGCCGACATTATCCCATAAGACATATATTCGCTACCGCCGATAACAACCCAAAGGATAAATGTCAGAATAGCAATTCCCAGCACAACAGGGACAAAGATCCCTGTAATACGGTCGACAATACGCTGTACCGGAGCTTTACTTCCCTGAGCTTCCTGCACCATGTGAATGATACGGGCAAGCACTGTTTCACTACCCACCTGCGTGGCACTGATAATAAATGAACCACGCTGATTGATAGTTCCTGCCAGTACTTTATCACCTTTCTTCTTTTCCACAGGAATCGGCTCACCGCTAATCATACTTTCGTCCACATACGAATCACCCTCGGAGAGCTGACCGTCCACGGGAATCTGTTCTCCCGGACGAACGACTACCAAATCTCCTACTTGCAGTTGGTCTATCAATATTTCTTCTTCCACTCCGTTACGCAATACACGGGCTACTTTAGGTTGCATTCCCATTAACTTGCGAATCGCATTCGATGTATTTCCCTTGGCACGTTCTTCCATAAGTTTCCCGGTCAGGACGAAAGCTATAATTACCGCAGAGGCCTCATAATAAACATGAGGTTCCAGTCCGCGGGCATACCAGAACTCAGGGAAGAAAGTATTAAAGAGACTGAACAAGAAAGCAATGGACGTACTTAGCGCAACCAACGTATCCATATTGCTCCGTCCTATTTTTGCCTGTTTCCAGGCTCCCGTGTAAAAACCGCCGCCGAAAAGTACCAATACAGGAATAGTCAGTACCAACTGAATTTCATTAGAGTATGGCACATGCATCAATACCATTGAGAAAATAAGCAAAGGGACTACCAGAATCCACGCACCGATTACCTTCCGCTTCAGACGAAGATAACGCCTATGTTGTTCCTCCTCCTGACGTTCTTCTTTATGAACTTCCTCTACAATCAAGTCGTAACCTGCTGCAAGCACTGCCGCACGAATCTCCCCGGGAGCCAGTTTATCGCTCTCATAAGAAACGGTTAATGTATTGGTAGCAAAATTGACAGAAGCCTCTATGACCCCCGGCAACTTCCTGACTGTTCTTTCTACATTATTTGCACATCCCGCACAATGCATATTGAGCACGGGAAAATTCTTCTTTACCATATTATTATCTATATTTATAAGAGTTTCTCCCCAACCCTCTCCAAAAGAGAAAGCTGGGGAGAGACCACATTCTATTTATAAAACACGCAAATACGGATATTTGTTCAATTACTTCTTATCCGCTTTTTTATCGTCTTTCTTTGTTTCTTTTACAAATTCAGCTTCATAATTGAACTTCTTAAACCCTGCCTGCAAGTTCTTTACATTTGTTTTATCCGCGTCGTAAGTGATAGTGACGGTTTTGGTTTTCACCTCAGTCGACAAGTCCTTCAGCCCCTTCTCAAAGCGCATATTGTCCTTCACTTTCTTTTCACACTTTTCACAATGCATTTGAGCCACTTTGAACACTACGACACGAATATCTTTCGCCAATACGACAGTCACACCCAAAAGAGCCACCACGCAAGTGGCTATCCATCTTCTTGTTTTCATTTTTCTTATTAGTTTAAAATTCTATGATTCATTTTTGATACATTCTTCTTATTCACCGTTTCTTGCCAGATTGAAACGTATGCCGACATAGGCTTTTGCACCGTGCACAGGTCCCCAAATCATGGTAGAATCGAAATTATCTCCCCAAGGATTCGCTGCATCAATGATCGGGTTCTTCTGCTTGAAGTTCGTCAGATTCTCGCCTCCCACATAGATAGACCAGCGACGGAAATAACGAGTCACCTGCATACTAAGCTGTTCGAAGCTACCATAACGACGACTCCATGAGAGTTGCCCGTCCGCCAATTCGTAAGGAGCAGGCATTCTGCCCCCGCCATTAAGTTGCAAGGTCGCATCAAACTGCCAGATTCCCAACGGAGTCTGATAAGAAGCCGTCAACAATCCTTTATACTTGCCGGTTAGTGGTTTCTCCATTCGCTGACCTTTATAAGTAGTTTGTGCGTCCGTCAACCGATAGGCACCGGTCAGAGTGAAACCTTTGAAGAAAGGATAGCTTGCTTCCACCTGGAGTACGTGCGAATACGAACGTCCGTCCAGATTATAAAAAGCCACTTCATGAGGATTACTATCCATATCTACAACAACTTGCTTCCGGAAATCCGTATAATAATATTCTGCGTTGACATTCAGCGTCTTACCGAATACCGGAATATAAGTAGAAACACTGGCACCCAAGTTCCATGCTTCTTCCATATCCAGATTTTTCGCAATCTCCACCTTCCGGCTACTGGAAAGTAAGTAGTTGTTTTCTGCCAGCACATGATTTGTACGGTATCCCTTACCGGCAGAAAGCCGGAAGTGTACATAATCATTCGGATTATATTTAAGATGCGCGCGCGGAGTCACAAAGAAACCGTGTTTACTGCTATAATCTCCCCGAAGACCGGCCATTAACATCCATTGGTCATTCAGATTCAAGGTATATTGCACATACACACCGGGAACAGCCTCTTTATCAGAAGCTTTGAGAGGGGTATCCGCGTTATTATTCAAACGATAATGCTGATCGTATGCGTCATAGTTAAAGCTCAATCCTGCGGAGAAACTATTCTGCGGATTAAATTCCGTTTCAAACATCAGAGAAGCGTATGTATTAGTCTGGTCTACATTATACAATTTCCGTCCGTACATCGCATCCTGATTGTGCCAGGAAGTGGACAGAATCAAAGCTAGATTCGTATTCTTCTCCTTATCAAATATGTAAGCGTTTTTAGTGAACAGTTCGTAGCGTTCCGTGTCAATCCCGACCTTATACAGTTCACTGGAGTACATACCTCCATGCGTGGACTGTCCACTGCTACGAGTCTCGGAAAGAGCTTTGAAACCTGCCTGAAAAACATAATGGTCGCCCATATATGCCCAACGGTTCCAGACATTATACTGTTCTACCTGTGGAATATCCACAAATCCGTCATCATTGCCGTCATGTGCTTTTGTTTCATTTTCATAATGCGCCAATAACGAGGTACTCCACCGTTTGGAAAGTTTCAAAGTGGCATCAGCATTAGCTTCATAACGATTCGTGGTACTTGCAAAAAGGTTGGCAGATACCCAGTCGGCCTCAGGTAATTGCGGCTTTTTAAACTCCACATTGATCTGTCCCGTAATAGCTTCGTAGCCGTTCTTTACGGAAGAAATTCCTTTGGAAACCTGTATACTCTGCATCCAGGGACCGGGAACATACCCCAAGCCATAAGGGGCTGCAGCCCCACGATAGTTCGGGATGTTCTCCGTCAACATCTGCACATAAGTCCCCGACAAGCCTAACAATTTTATCTGTTTGGCTCCCGTTGCCGCATCCGAGTAACTCACATCCACCGAAGGATTTGTAACAAAACTCTCTCCCAAATTGCAACAAGCGGCCCTGCTCAACTCGGCACTGCTTATCATATCCTCGTTCATCACGCTGTTACGCAGCTTCATCGTTCCCAACTTACGGCTGACGACATTCACTTCTTTCAATTCCACTCCGTCCCGGAGGACAATCTCCAATTCCTGCTTTTTACTGTCAACGTGGATCGTATCATTCTGAAAGCCGATAAAGCTGACCACCAGTATATGGCTTTTCGAAGGCTTCGTAATAGAGAAGGTGCCGTCTACTTTTGTTGTTACTCCCTGTCCTGTATTCATCCAGAACACATTAGCTCCCGGAACAGGTTCTCCGGTACTATCTTTTACCGTCCCCCGTACTTGCGCATACATACCGGTGGCAAGCAACGAGAACAGTCCTAATATCATATATTTCATTCTTTAAGTAAGTTACTTTTGTGATACAAAATTAGCTTATAATCCTTGCAACTTAGTTGCAATCAAACCTACTTCACTTCCACTGTCAGAAGACGGCGGCAAGCAAAGTACTGAAAAAGAATAAAATAGTGGCTAAATAATATAGGTGGAATATAACGCCAACATCTGCCTTGAACAGATAGGTGGCGGCGAAGAAGGAATTATATATTCAACCGGCTTCTCCGTATACCCAATGTTCAGCAAATAGCAGAACTGCTCACAGAAAAGGTCAACCACCGGAGCTGCAACGGTCAGCTCGGTAGCATGGTTCATCAGGTTCAGCTTATAGATAGTAGCCGTGCAACCTTCGTTTTTACAATCTTTCTTTGAATCGCACGTATGAGATTTCTTACATTTGGGACAGCCCGTAGCACAGCAGGACTGTACTGTTTCACAACCGGCACAACAATAATGAACAATAGAAACTCCCGCCCCCGAATATATAATCAGGAGGGAAAGAAACATTGCAGTTATGTAGGCTAGTCTTTTCATATCCGGAGACAAAGATAGAAATAAAAACAGACTATACCAGCTGTTTCATTCAAAAAAGATAATAACCATAAAGCCTAAAGCTGCATTACAAGAAAAAACAGACAGAATATTTTTCCTTTTTTATTCGCAGGATTCGTTATTTTCATCTATATTTGTCGATAGTGAAAGATAGAACAATTGTAGAATTTATAGAAAAAACGAGTATGAAAAAACAATATGTCAGTCTGCTTGCGGTTA
>OMDY01000616.1_pt1 | contig 14511 bp, 7 predicted proteins | sample 1645281 | NCBI WGS metagenome assembly OMDY01 (sample SAMEA103958145, study PRJEB25191) | human gut metagenome | biome: human-associated habitat [ENVO:00009003]; feature: intestine environment [ENVO:2100002]; material: feces | place: Germany | collected 2013/2015
TGTTTATGTTTCCAAGATATTGCCAATTCCCGATGCAGTTGAAGATTTGGTACAGGAAGTCTTTATTTCCGTATGGGAGGGTAAGCGTACCTTCTCTGATATTAAAGAGCTTACCAATTATCTTTATCGTGCCTGTTATAATAATACCTTATTATATATACGCAATAATCAGATTCATGATAGTATTCTAAGTTCCCTTGCTGAAGAATGTCGGCAAGACGAGGATATGATTTATGCATTGACAGTGAAAGAAGAGATCATCCGTCAGTTGTATTTCCATATTGAAGAACTTCCGCCTGAGCAACGCCGGATCATTCTGTTGAGAATCGAAGGGTATACTTGGGAAGAAATAGCGGAACGTCTGGAAATAAGTATCAATACCGTTAAAACTCAAAAGAGCCGTAGCTATAAATTTCTTCGTGAAAAGCTGGGAGACTCTATTCATTCTATAATTCTCTGTTTATTTTTCTAAAAAGAAATAAAGTCAATTTGATACTTCTTTGTCTTTTTATTGATTGATTAAGATTTGTTTTCTTTGTTAAATGTGACCGTATTTCTTCATTTTGATAGCATAATGCTATATCTTTCTCTTTAAAATCCCTCGTTGGATATTCCTTCTCCAAAAAAAGATCATCTTTTTGTCACCCTTTTCTATGAGTTATGTATAGTTATAATAAAGCAAGGATGAAATTGCAATTTAATTAAAAAATAGATAATAAGATGAATAAGTTCGAAAATATATATCAAGATGCTGCTTTAATGAGAAAGTTTCTTTTGGGAGAAGCGAATGAAGCAGAACGGAAAGAGCTTGAAAAACGATTGGCGGAATGCCCGGACTTAAAGAAAGTGTATGAGCAGTTGCAGAATGGTGAAACATTGAAGGCTGCGTTTGGAGAATATAAAGATTATTCATCAAAGAAAGCTTATCAATCTTTCCTTCAGAAAATCGGACGAATGGAGAAGAAGGAACGTAAGCCTTCTATTTCCCGGGTTTGGTGGTATGCTGCTGCGGCTGTCATAGTTCTGGCTGTCGGCCTTTCATTCTATATGTCGAATTTCTATTCGGCAGTAGAGGAGAAGAGAGTTCTTATTCAGCCGGGTACACAACAGGCACAGTTAACGTTACCTGACGGTAGCATTATTGATGTGGATAAAAAAGAAGTGAATGTGGTAGTAGATGGCGTTCAAGTAAAATATAAGAAAGGAGTACTGTCTTATCAACCAACCGTTACAACACAACATGAGGAAGAAAGTACCGAAGAAAAACCGGTTAAATCCAATGAGTTGGTTATACCGCGTGGGGGTGAAAATACCGTAATCCTGGCGGATGGAACTACTGTTCATTTGAATGCCGGCTCCAAACTAACTTATCCGGTACGTTTTGCAGGTAAGCGGAGAGTTGTGGCATTGGAAGGCGAGGCCTATTTTGATGTCGTGAAAGACGAAACACGGCCGTTCATCGTGCAGACTCATCTTGGAGAGGTAACTGTGCTTGGTACTGCCTTCAATATCAATGCTTATACCGATGCGTCTGTTTACACAACGTTGGTACACGGAAAAGTACAGTTCTCTTCATCAAGCATCGGAACTATTATTCTTTCGCCGGGGGAGCAGGCTGTGGTTTCTGCCAACGGTTCGGAAAAACGTATGGTAGATCTGGATGAATATGTCGGTTGGGTAGACGGGAGGTATGTCTTTAATAACCGCCCTTTAGGAGAGATAATGCAGACATTCGAACGTTGGTACGACATACAGGTTTATTATGAGACTCCCCATTTGCGTGACATTACTTATAGTGGTAGTTTGAAACGCTATGGAACAATAAATTCATTCCTGGATGCACTGGAACTGACAGGAGATCTGACTTATAAAATAAGGTAGAAGAATTGGAATAATATAGAATAGTTAGAATATTAGGTACACAAAAGTTTAATCATTAATTTATGAGAGAAAAACGATGGCTGCTATGTTTTCTAGTGGCAATGTGCTGCACGTTTAGTGCATGGGCTTTACCGTCACAAGACAAGACGGTAACTTTGAAACTGCACAATGTCTCTATCGAGACTGTTTTGGATGCAGTGAAGAAACAAACAGGTGTGAATATGTTGTATAATTCACAAATGTTTAAAGGAGTGCCTCCGGTGTCGATTGATGCGAAAAATGAGAAATGGGAGATCGCACTTAAGTTGATTCTTAATCCTCAGGGATTTGATTATGTGGTGAAGGACGGCATTGTGGTGATTCGCAAAATGCAGGCGGAAAAACGGGAAAACCGTATTCGCGGTATGGTTGTTGATTCGAATAGAGATCCGATTCCCGGAGCCAGTATTATTGTGAAAGGTACTCGTACAGGTACTTCAACAAACATTGAAGGTGAGTTTACGCTGGATGTGAAAAATGACAAAGTGACTTTGGAGGTCTCTTTTATCGGAATGAAAAAACAAACACTTCAGGTGGATGCTACCCGTAAGAAGATGCTTGAAATAACTATGGTGGACGATGTGAAAACATTGGAGGATGTAGTCGTTACGGGATACAGTAATGTTCGTAAATCCAGCTTTACGGGTAGTTCTACGCAAATAACAGGTGATGAATTGCGCAAGGTGTCACAGACGAATGTACTTGACGCCATGCAGTCGTTTGATCCTTCTTTCCGCTTGATGACTAATACGCAGTTTGGCTCCGATCCTAATGCGTTGCCTGAAATGTATATTCGCGGACGTTCGGGGGTAGGTGTCAGAGATTTGGACAAGAATCAACTGTCTAAATCGAATCTGGAGAATAATCCGAATCTTCCTACATTTATTATGGATGGATTTGAGGTTAGCATTGAAAAGGTATATGACTTGGATCCTAGCCGTATAGAGAGTATGACTATCCTTAAAGATGCTGCCGCTACGGCTATTTACGGTTCGCGTGCCGCTAACGGTGTAGTGGTAATTACTACTGTTGCTCCAAAACCGGGCGAAGTTCGTGTTTCTTACAATTTCACCGGTACATTGGAAATGCCCGATTTGCGCGATTATAGTTTGGCAAACGCTTCGCAGAAACTGGAAATGGAACGTCTTGCCGGACTTTTTGAGAATACTGATTTTGGAACTGAAATCTATGATTACAACCGGAAATTTGCTGAGATTCAACGTGGTGTAGATACCGATTGGATGGTATTGCCTCTGCGAAATGCATTCGATCATAAACACAGTCTTTTCATAGAAGGAGGTACGCAAAATCTGCGTTGGGGTGTAGATGCATCTTATAATGGAGCGAACGGTGTGATGAAAGGTTCTGGCCGTGATCGTTACAGTGTTGGTTTTTCTTTGGATTATCGAATGAAGTCTTTGCAAGTGAAGAACACTGTATCGTTTACTCATTCCAAATCAAAAGAGTCGCCTTATGGTTCTTTTAGTGATTATACTATTTTGCAGCCGTATGATACACCTTATAATGATAATGGTACATTGAAAGAAAATTTAAAATTTTCGCAAGTTAGTGGCGGACGCGTGGCTAAAAACCCGTTATATGAAGCGACTCTTGGCAATTATACTTGGAGTGCTTATGATGAAGTATCCAATAATTTGAGCTTAAATTGGTATCTGACTGATTATTGGACCGTCAGGGGGCAATTCAGCGTGAACCGCAAGTATTCTAACGGAGAACGGTTCATTGATCCGTTATCTTCAAAAACAAAAGCTTCCCCTCGTGACGGTGGTCATAATTTGGGTGACCTCTATGTAGATAATGGAAACAATTTGAGTTGGAATGCAAATGCGGCTTTATATTATACACGCTCTTTCAATAAACATAATTTGAATTTGTCTGTGGCTTGGGAAGCATCTTCCGGCTCATCAGATGCGACAAGTGCTCATTATCGTGGATTCCCGAACGGACAATTTCATTCGCCGAATTATGCAGCCGAGATATATGAAAAGCCGTCGCGTACCGAAGGAACCTCACGTATGGTTAGTACGTGGGCTACCGGAAACTATACATGGAACGATATCTATTTAGCTGATTTTTCCGTTCGTTTTGACGGTTCATCTGATTTTGGTTCCAAACAGCGCTGGGCACCTTTCTTCTCAGGAGGTTTGGGAGTGAACATTCATAATTATGAATTCCTAAAAGGTAATGAGATAGTCAATAAATTGAAGGTACGCGCATCGTATGGCCGGACTGGTAAGGCTAGTTTCCCGTCTTATGCTGCTACAACCATGTATGAGGCGCTTTTTGATGAATGGTATGCAACAGGCTTTGGCGCAGTGCTAAAAGCTTTAGGAAATAACAACTTGAGTTGGGAAAAGACTGATAAGTTTAATGTAGGTATTGAAATGCAATTTCTGAATCGGCGCTTAACAGTAGATGCGGATTATTACCATGATAAGACCATTGATTTAGTGAACGATGTCAGTTTGTCTCAAACTTCAGGTTTCTCTAGTTATAAAGACAATATGGGCGAAGTGTTGAATCAGGGATTTGAGTTGCAGGTGCGTGGTGAAGTATTTCGTAATCGTGACTGGTTGGTAGCTCTGTGGGGAAATATGGCACACAATAAAAATAAGATTGTGAAAATATCAGATTCACAACGTGCCTATAATCTACGTGTAGAACAATTTTATCAGAATTCTGCGAATGAAGAGTATGGTCGCTATAATGCTCAATATGCAGTACCTATATCTCAATATGAGGAAGGACAGTCACTTACTTCCATTTGGGCTGTGAAGTCTTTGGGTATTGATCCCACTACGGGTAAGGAAATATTCCTGAATCGTGATGGTAGCGTGTCCGATACTTGGAATGCCACTCAGGAAGTGGTTGTTGGTAATACAGAACCTAAATTCAACGGTTCTGTTGGGTTTAATCTTGCCTATAAAGCATGGAGCTTGTTTGCGGCTTTCCAATACGAATGGGGCGGACAGGAGTATAATCAGACTTTGGTGGATCGGGTAGAAAACGCCAGAATACAATATCAAAATGTAGACTTGCGTGTGTTGACCGACAGATGGAAACAACCGGGAGATATTGCTCAGTTTAAAGATATTAAAAACGCTGATAATGTCACCATGCCGACTTCACGCTTCGTTCAGGACAAGGCTTATCTGCGCTTGAGTGCATTGACTTTGAGCTATGATTTTAATCGGGAGTGGATAAAGAAACATTTGGGGATGAATATGCTTCGATTGGAAGCAAGTACACGCGATTTTATTAACTGGAATTCTATCCGTCAAGAGCGAGGCTTAAGCTATCCGAAGTCATGGACGGTCGATTTCTCTATTAAAGCACAATTCTAAGTATACCATTATGATACAAAAAATATATACTACGTTTATTTCTTTTGCGTTTGCAGCCTTGACACTTTCTTCGTGTTCAGATTGGCTGGACCTTTATCCTTCCGACGAGATAAAGGAGGAATACTTGTTTTCTTCCGGTGATGGTTTTCGTACAGCGACGAATGGTATTTATCGGAAAATGGCCACTTTCGATTTGTATGGAAGTAACCTTACTTGGGGAATTCTGGATGCTTGGGCCCAGGCTTATTACATAGAGCAAGCTCCAAGTATAGCTGGTGGAACCCCCATGAGAAAGATAGCAGAGCTTGCTTTTAAAAATACCGAATTGGTTCCTGTTACTGATGCAATGTGGAAAGCCGCTTGGAATGTGGTTGCCAATTGTAATGAATTGGCTCAGCAAGCTGCTCAAGCTGACCCTAGTCTTTTTTACGGGCTTGACGGTGAACGTCAGATGATTTTGGGAGAAGCTATTGGATTGCGTGCATTTGTGCAATTTGATTTGCTTCGTATTTATGCTCCGTCTCCTTCATCTGTTGGTTTTAGAGAAGATAACCGTACTTTTATTCCTTATGTCAATGTTTATCCCAGTTATATTAACGATCATCAGACGGTTAATTATTGCTTGGAACAGATTATTGCTGATTTGAAGGAAGCACAGCGTATATTGGAGGAAGTTGATAAAGAATCCAAGATGAATGCAAACTCTAGATTTAACATCAATGAAGTCTCTCAAAGCCAGTTTGCAGGATCTAGAGGATATCGTTTGAATTATTATGCGGTAACAGCAGAATTAGCTCGTGTTTATTTGTATGCAGGAAAGAATGCGGAAGCTTATGCAGAAGCCAAAAAAATCATTGATGAAGAAAGTGAAACAGGTTATTTTAAAGCATCAACCAGTTCATCAGGTTTCAGGAATGGAAATATGAAGATGTATAATGATATTATTTTTGGGCTTTATTCCCCCAAGGAATTAGTGGAATGGGATCAGGAAATAAATCATGGTTCCGACGGCTCTAGTGAGGAACATTATCTGTGTCTTGATAGCGAGGTGGCAAAAGAATTATATGGAGATGAAAAGGACAGTGATTGGCGGTTTAAGTATCAACTGGAAGAAATGTATTATGGATATTATTATCGTACTTTGAAATATTACAAACAGACGGAGAGTACTACTGTCGGAATAACAAATAATCAGACAATTCCTATGATACGTATGTCTGAAGTGTATTACATTGCCGCTGAAGCAATTTTTGATACTAATCCCCAAGAAGCGCAGGGGTATTTGGAATTGGTGAAGAAAGGAAGAGGAGTATCAAAGAAGTTTGATAATGTCACAAATAAGTCAGAGTTTATAAACTTGCTGGTAAATGATGCCCGTCGTGAGTTCTTAGGTGAAGGACAGATTTTCTATATGTATAAACGGTTGAATCGGACGATGCCTGCCAGTTCTTATTATAGTAATCCCGTGTTACCAACTGACGAAAATATGATATTACCTAAGCCCGATTCGGAGTCAAACATTTAAGTGTGATACTATTTTAGAATAACTACTTAAAAGAAACGAAAATGAAGAAAAGATATGCTATATGGGGAGTGTTGTTTTGCAGCGTATGTCTGATGCTCGCTTCATGTGAAGAGAAGGGATTGTTGGTCAGCAGCAACGACACAGCCTATTTAAAATTCGTTAACGATATGACTAAGGATACTACTACAGTATCTTTTAAAATGTATAATGAAGGTGAGGATGCTGAGATACCGATAGAGGTTTCTGTTTATGGGCAGATGCAGGATGAAGATTTACATTTCAATGTAATTGCAGATGTCGAACGTACTACTTTGCCGGCTAATTTGTATGTATTGCCTGCAGATTGTAAGATTAGAAAAGGATTGCTTACGGATACTATTTATGTAACATTGAAGAATGATCCGATATTGAGGGCAGAAACGAAGATATTAGCGTTACAGGTTGTAGAAGCAAATACTGTGAAACAAGGTGATTATTTGTATTCGCGTGCTCTCATTTCTGTCACCGATCGTTTGTTTAAACCCGATTGGTGGTCGGTAAACGATGCTGGGACGGAGGAAAACCCAGGAAATTCGGTTGATTGGTATTATTTAGGTGAGTACTCAGAAAAAAAGTATCAGATGTTTTTGGACGAGTTGAAAAAGGATGATATAGTGTTTGATGGAAAGAATAAGCAAGTGTTGCGTAAGTATTCATTGAGATTGAAGAATACCTTGAAGCAGATGAACGCAGGAAAGGATATGGAAGATTGGGTGAAAGATGAGAATGATAATGTGATTACTGTGGAAGTGGCAGGGTAAATTATAAAATTGCAAAGTATGAGAAAATTAGGAATATATGCAGTGATAGTAGTTTTAGTTGGAGTTGTTTCCAGTTGTTTGGATGATGATAACAACTATAACTACAAGCAGATAAATGAAATGCAAGGTGGTGCGCTCAATTTTGAGAACTTTAATTTGGATTATAGTGTGATAGAAGGAGAAGAATTGGTATTGGCACCTACATTTAAGTTTACAATAGATAGTATTACACCGGATGTTAGCTATGAATGGTATGTAGATAAGAAGTTGCAGACAGGCGAAACAGGTCCCACTTATACATTTAAAGCCGAAAAGAGTGGCACATATCAAGTGACATTTGCGGTAACAGATAATAAGACGGGAGTTCAGTTCGGGAAATCCACAACCATTAATGTGAGATCTATCTATCAGCGTGGCTGGGTGATTTTGTCGGATGATGGCGGGCGATCTGTGCTCCATTTCATTGTGCCCACAACACAACGTTATCAGGTAACGTATGGTGGAGAGACGTTCACTCGCGATTCGTTGGTCTATCATATAGTGAAACGTGATATTATCTCCAATCTTGGCTCAAATCCGAAAGGGTTAATGAACAATATTGGTGAAATGGATTATAATAGCGAATATGGGATTAGCGTGTATGACGAGTTAGTGGTGAAGCAAGATCGTTGGGTCGAACTTAATGGTAATACGTTGGAACGTGAGGTATATACGGATGAAGAATTTCATGGAGATATTCCTGCTGATTTTTCTCCGGTAGAAGCTGCTATGACTTTTTCATCCAAAGCGCTACTAGACGAGAATGGATTGATTTATTGGGAAAAAAAGGCGGATGTGACGGATTTCCATGCAGGTACTTATATGCCCATAGGATTAAATAATAATACCCGGTTCAGTCGTTTATTCCAAGCCTACAAGTTTAATGATTATATTACAGATGTGATGCTTGCACTGACGGAAGAAGATAATTCATTGGTTGGAATCTTGGATATGGGATATGCTACTAATGGTACAGTGATTACTGAAAATTCCAGCTATACAAGTGGAAATATGTATAATATCACTGATCCGAGTGGCGAAGATCATTTTTCGAATATAGAGAAGACTGTGGTGGATGCATTACCTGCTCCGTATAACTCTGGAAATGATATAACAGAGTCTGAACCATATTGGACTGTTCTGCTGAAAGATGAAGCGACATCGGTGTATGAATTACGTTATTTCGGACTGGAGGCTGAAAGAAGGTATGTTGGCTGTCTGGAAGGTTGGTATTACGAGGCCTCTTTGGGTGTTATCAATGATTATCGTGGTATGGCTAATTTTGGAAACAAGCGTTATGCGGTCATTGCCAGCGGAAACCAACTTTATTATTATCAATATGGTTGGGATGCTTATGGAGATGTGGAATATAGAGGTGAATTGATGCCATTGGGGGAACCCTTACCTGCGGCTGTTAAGACATTGTCGGGTATGGATGTAACCACCAACTTATATAAACAGAAGTATCCTTACGCTGGGCAATTAGGCGTTGCTCTGGAAGACGGAAGTTTCTATATATTCGGTGTTGTAGAAACAAGATTGGAAGATGGGACGTGTACAGAGGTTTCTCTTAAACAACAATTCCCGAATGAAACTACCTCGGAAGAAAACAAGAAGTTTGGTAAAATAGTAGATGTCCTTTATAAACTGGGACGCGGTATGGATTATATGTCATTTGCGTTCTAGAAGAGCTTTAAAAGCGTTTTTTTGATAATAAATAACCATTATGGTATTAAAACAACTTTTTATTGCCGGCAGCTTGTCTTTTACTCTTGCATTGCAAGGATGGGGACAAGTTCCTGCCGAGCATGATACGGTACAAGCCAATTATGAGTTGGCGGAGAAGTTCCATAAATTTACATTAGGGGGAAAACTGTCTAATAATAGTATGTCCCTTTATCCGCATGAAATCAATGATACGGATAATTTTTGGTTTGATTTTACGACTTCGGCAGGTAAACACTACTATTATGTCAACCCCAAGGAGGGAAAGAAGGAGTTACTCTTCGATAACGAGGAAATGGCTATGCTGCTTTCCGGTTTAACTCATGAGGTTGTGAATCCGGTAAGGTTGGATTTGTCAGAATTAAAGTTCGCAAAAGATCAAAAGTCATTTGTATTCAGTTACAGGTCGAAAAAGTATGATTACAATCGAATTACCCGCAAATTGAAAGAGGTGGAGGAGAAAAAGGCAGATGACAGAGATGCCGAGCCGATATATTCATGGATGAATTTTTCTCCGGATAAGAAGTACATACTGTATGCGAAAGACCATAACTTGTATGTGAAGGGCAACAAGGCATTGGGAGTAGATACTACGGAAGTGCAATTGACTACGGACGGAGTCCCTGATTTTTCGTATGCTCGTGAGGAGGATGCGGGGGAGAATGGTGAAGTTCCTTCTAATGCTCGTTGGTGTCCTGATAGCCGGCATGCATATATTGTGCTTGATGATAATCGGAAATTGCGTGACTTTTGGGTGATTAATTCGATTTCGGACAAGCCGGAGTTGAAGAAATATAAGTATGAATTTCCGGGAGATAAATATGTAACCCAGAATGAACTTGTAATCATTGATATTGTAGAACGGACTGCGAGAAAAACGAAGATACAAAAGTGGAATGACCAGTATGTGATGCCTTTTAGTGTAACGTCGGATAGCAAGTATGTCTTTTTTGAACGTACCAAACGTACATGGGATGAGGTAGACGTGTGTTCGGTCAATACCTCTACCTTGGAGGTCAAAGAACTGATTCATGAGGTGGATAAGCCTTATCGTGATCCGCATGCGCGTAGCGTGGAAGTTCTGAATGATGGAAAAGATATTCTATTTCGTTCCGAACGTACAGGGTGGGGACACTATTATCATTACGACGGTCAAGGGAACCTGAAAAATGCGATATCTTCAGGACCGTGGGTAAGCGGACATATTGCCGCTATTGATACGCTGCAACGTACGGTTTATTTTTATGGATATGGAGATGACCCGAAGATCAATCCGTTTTACTATCGTTTGTATAAGTCCAATATGGATCGTGAGGGAGCAACTCTACTCACTAAAGAAGACGGGCAGCACCGGGTAATCTTTTTGAAGTCTAGGCGCTACTTTATTGATACATTCTCAAGAGTCGATATGGAGCCGAAGATATTATTGAAGGACAATACCGGCAAGGTGATTATGGAGTTGGCAAAGCCTGATTTAAGTCAGGTATATGCCGCCGGTTGGAAGAAGCCGGAAAATTTTGTGGTGAAAGCTGCCGATAATGTTACGGATTTGTATGGAGTGATGTGGAAGCCGTCTAATTTTGATCCGGAAAAGAAATATCCGATTATTTCGGTTGTTTATCCGGGACCATACTTCGGGTTCGTTCCTACTAACTTTACGTTGGATGATAGCTATTGTACTCGTATGGCGCAGCTTGGCTTTATTGTAATCACTGTAGGTCATAGGGGAGATACTCCGATGCGTGGAAAGGCATATCACCGTTACGGTTACGGCAATATGCGTGATTATCCGTTGGAAGATGATAAGTATGCTATTGAGCAGTTGGCTCAGCGCCACTCGTTTATTGACGGTAAGAAAGTTGGTATCTACGGACATTCCGGTGGCGGATTTATGGCTGCGGCTGCTATCTGCACTTATCCGGACTTTTATAAGGCTGCCGTTTCTTGTTCCGGAAACCATGATAATAGTATCTATAACCGTGGTTGGGGAGAATGTTACAATGGTGTAAGAGAAGTAGAGAAGGTGGTGAAAGACAGTCTGGGTAACGAGACCAAAGAATATGAATACAAGTTTAGAGTAAAGTCGAATGCAGAGATAGCCAAGAATCTGAAAGGACACTTGATGCTTGTAACCGGAGATATGGATAAGAACGTGAATCCTGCACATACATACCGTATGGCTCAGGCTTTGATTGAGGCCGGTAAGGATTTCGATATGCTTGTCATTCCCGGAGCCGGTCATGGATATGGCTCTGCCGATGAGTATTTTGAGAAGAAAATGTACCGTTTCTTTGCCAAACATTTGCTAGGTGATGCCCGTGCAGACTATTGGGGAGATATTAACCGTAGTAAATAAGACAATAGATAAGATTTTATGAAAAACTCTCTCTTTAGATATTTGTGCCTGGCGGTTGCATTAGTATCATGCAACCTTGCCGGTGCGCAACAAAAAGCGAATTATCAGTTAGCGGAAAAGTTCCGTTTGTTGGAGCAAAATCCTATAGATAAGTATTCTACAGAAGTCAGACCGACGTTTATCAACGATACGGATTGCTTTTATTACTCTTTTACAACACGTGAAGGAAAGAAATATTATTATGTTAATCCGAAGAAGAAGGAGAAACGATTGTTGTTTGATACGGATGAGTTATTGAGCAAAATTGCAGTATATACCAAGAAAGCCTATTCTTCGGCAGATCCGCATTTGTCTTTCACATTTATGAAGGACAACGAAACCATTCGTATTGATTTTGACCGCGGACTTTATACATACAATATCCATACAAAAGAATTGAAGCAACTCGATGAGAAGCCGACGTATAAAACCGGCGACCCGTATTGGATGAAATATTCTCCGGATAGCTTGTATTTTCTTTATGCCAGTAAGGATAACTTGTATTTCGTTGGAAACCCGAAAAAGGGACAGGATACAATCCCGGTTCAATTGACGACGGACGGTATGCCGGATTATACATTCAACCGTGAAGACGAAGGCAAGATGGAAGGCCGTTTCGGAGCCGAATCGGCTCACTGGATTCCGGGAAGCCACCGTTTCTACGCTGTCCGTGAAGACAACCGGAAAGTCCGTGACTTGTGGGTTATTAATTCTTTATCCAAACCTTCTCCTGAACTGATCACTTATAAAGCTGAATTGGCCGGTGATAAAAATGTGACTCAATATGAATTACTGTTGGGAGATATAGACAAGCGGGAAGTTAAGAAGGTGGATATCAATCGTTGGCCGGATCAGTATATTGATGTATTGTATGCGTCAAAAGACGGAAAACGCTTGTACTTCCAACGCTATAACCGTACATGGAACCAGTCGGATATTTGCGAAGTGGATGTAGAGACCGGAAAAGTGCGTGTGGTGATTCATGAAGAAAATAAGCCGTATCTCGATTATCAGATGCGTAATGTTTCTTTCCTGAATGACGGAAAAGAAATCCTGTTCCGTTCCGAACGTAACGGTTGGGGGCATTATTATCTGTATGATACAGCAACAGGAAACCTGAAGAATCAACTGACAGACGGTACTTGGGTAGCCGGCCCGGTTGCGCAAATTGATACTGTCGGACGCAAGATGTATTTCTATGGTTATGGACGGGAGAAGGGAATTGACCCTTATTACTATATTCTTTATGAAGCTCATTTGGATCGTCCGAATGCACTCCGTCTGTTGACGCCGGAGAATGCGTCACACGAAGTCAGTATCTCTCCCTCCTGTCGCTATCTGGTAGATTCATATTCTACCGTGTCGCAGGAGCCGGTAAACGTGGTTCGCAACCAGAATGGGAAGGTAATCATGACATTGGAGAAACCGGACTTGCAACCTGTCTATGAAATGGGCTGGAAAGCTCCGGAACGTTTTAAAGTAAAAGCTGCCGACGGAGTAACCGACCTTTATGGTGTGATGTGGAAGCCCGCCGATTTTGATTCGACGAAAGTTTACCCTATTATTTCAAATGTTTATCCGGGGCCGTTCTTCGAGTACGTGCCGACTCGTTTCACAATAAATGATGTTTATAACACCCGTTTGGCTCAACTGGGATTCATTGTAATTACCGTAGGCCACAGAGGGGGTACTCCAATGCGTGGAAAGGCTTATCATACCTATGGATACAATAATATGCGCGATTATCCGCTGGCGGATGATAAATATGCTATCGAACAACTGGCTGCCCGTTATCCCTTTATAGATGCTACCAAGGTAGGTATTTACGGTCATTCAGGCGGCGGATTTATGTCGGCTGCCGCTATTTGCACTTATCCGGACTTTTATTCGGCTGCTGTCTCATCGGCTGGTAACCATGACAATCGTATTTACAATAAAGGTTTCGTGGAGATTCATTATGGTGTAGATGAGAAGGTGACAACGACTAAAGACAGTTTGGGAGTAGAGAGCAAAACGTATGATTATAGTGTACGTGTGCGTCCGAATCAGGAGTTGGCGAAGAATTACAAACATGGATTGCTGCTGTTTACCGGTGCCATAGACCAGACTGTGAATCCGGCCAATACTTTACGTCTGGTAGATGCATTGATTAAAGCGGACAAGGACTTTGATATGTTTGTGTTACCTAAATGTACTCATGGATTCTTCGGTGAGTCCGAGAGCTTTTTTGAGCATAAAATGTGGCGTCATTTTGCACGTCTGTTGTTACATGATAACTCGGCAGACTGTGATATTGATTTGAATAAAGATATGATAAAAGATGAAAGGAGAAGATAAAATGAAGCAGACAATAATGGGAATCGGATTAATAGTGGGAGTGTTAGTCGGTTTTGTCCCGAGTGTCGATGCTCAAACACAGAAGAAGCCGGTTGACATTGAAGCCTGCATGTCGTGGAAGCGTGTTGAATCGCCGGATATCTCCCCGACAGGACGTTGGGTTACCTACCGGATTGCACCTATGGAGTACAATCCTGAAAACACCGACGCAAAAACTGTACATCTGTTTGATACACGTACCCGCAAGGAGATTCTGCTGGATGATGTGGAAAACATTGAGTTTTATAATTCGGATCAAGCTCTTTCTTATCAGAAGGCTGACTCTACAGGAAATATGAAGACGATCCTGATGGAACTTCCTTCAGGTATCAAGAAAGAATGGAAATATAAGGAATCTTTCCGGCC
>OMDY01000618.1_pt1 | contig 14437 bp, 8 predicted proteins | sample 1645281 | NCBI WGS metagenome assembly OMDY01 (sample SAMEA103958145, study PRJEB25191) | human gut metagenome | biome: human-associated habitat [ENVO:00009003]; feature: intestine environment [ENVO:2100002]; material: feces | place: Germany | collected 2013/2015
GAAGTCTGAAAATTAAATTGAATGAGAATGTTCAGGAACTTGAGGAGGTACAAATTATCGCTTACGGTTCTCAAAAGAAAGTAACTGTGACTGGTGCTCTTTCTTCTATTAATAATGAAGAACTATTAAAATCTCCAGTTGCAAGTATGGCTAATGCTTTGACCGGTAAGGTCACAGGTTTGGCCAGTGTGCAATCTAGTGGACAGCCTGGTGCCGATGATGCAACTTTGTATGTGCGTGGTGTCGGTTCTTTAAGTACTGACTTATCTCAGCCTTTGATGTTGGTGGACGGTGTAGAACGTTCCTTCTTTCAATTAGATCCGAATGAAGTCGAAAGTATAACAGTATTGAAAGATGCTTCTGCTACTGCCGTATTTGGTGTACGAGGTGCAAATGGTGTCATTCTGGTTACAACCAAACGTGGTACATCGGGAAAAGCAAAAGTAAATTTTTCAACTACTTATGCTTGGCAAATGCCTTCAAGAGTACCGGAATTTGCAGATAGCTATGGTTATGCAAATGCTTATAATAATGCTCAACTACATGATGGTGTCTCAGAGGATCAACTAGCTTTTTCTTCTGATATAATTGAGAAATTCCGTACCAATAGTGATCCTCTTGTGTATCCAAATACTGATTGGACAGATATGTTGATTAAGAAATCAGCTTTACAAACACAACATAATTTTAATATATCAGGAGGTTCGGAAAGAGTTAAGTATTTTGCTTCATTAGGAGTGTTTACTCAAGATGGACTCTTAAAAACATTTGAAGAAAACGGTAATGATAAAGGATTTAAGTATAATCGTTATAACTACCGTATTAATATGGATATTAATGTAACTTCGACAACCTCTATGCAGATTAATTTAGGAGGTTATCTTAATGATAAACAAGAACCAAATTACAATAATGGTACTTACACGCAGTTAAAATACTTATTTCGGGATATTTATACCGCTGTTCCTTTTGCTGGTGCAGGTATTGTAGATGGTAAATGGGTAGTATCGGATACTGATCTTTTTTCTATTGGTAATTATTATGATGCATTAAATACTTATTATGGGAAAGGATATAATAACCGTACTCAAAACACATTAAACTTTGATTTTCAGTTAGATCAAAAATTGGATTTTTTAACTAAAGGGTTAAAGGTACATGTGAAAGGAGCATACAACAGTGGTGTAACTATCACAAAGCGTCGGGAAGGGCGTGCCAATAAATATGAAGCGATTTATAATACAAATAATGAGCTGATATATAAAAAGAGTCAGGATTACCAAAAGCTGGGATATTCTGAAAGTACAGGTCAAACAAGAAACTGGTATTTAGAGGCTGCTGTAAACTATAAGCGTGATTTTGGAAATCATCACGTGTCTGCACTAGCTATGTATAATCAATCTATGACTTATTATCCTTATGAAGGTAGTAGTCCATCAGAATTTATTGGTATTCCAAGAAGTTATGTTGGTTTGGTAGGACGTGCAACTTATGATTATAAAACTAAATATTTGCTAGATTTAAGTTTAGGTTATAATGGTTCTGAAAACTTTGCAGAGGGACAACGATTTGGTCTTTTCCCTGCTGGATCATTGGGATGGATTATTTCAGAAGAGAATTTCTTTCAGCCAATAAAGAAGGTAATTAATTACTTTAAAATTCGTGGTTCTTATGGTATTGTAGGAAATGATCGTGTTAGTGATTATTCCCGTTTTCTATATTTACCTGATAAATATTTGATTAGCTCAGGAAGTTATAATTTTGGTATAAATACTTCAACTAATATTGCCGGAGCGGTAGAATCTAAGAAGGGGAATCCTAATGTCACATGGGAAACAGCGGCTAAGCAAAACTATGGTGTTGATATGAAGTTTCTCAAAGATCGATTGAGTTTAAACTTTGACTATTTTGTTGAACATCGTAAAAATATATTAAAGGCACGAACTGTAACTCCCGATTACTTGGCAGTTAGCTTGCCTATTGCAAATATTGGTAAAGTTGATAATAAGGGTTATGAAATCAATCTAAAGTGGGAAGATCGTATCAATGAGGTGCGTTATAACATCGGAGCTAATCTTTCCTACGCTAAGAATAAGGTTGTATTTATCGATGAGATTACATACCCCTATGAATGGATGCAAACTGAAGGAAAACCTGTCGGTCAGCAATTTGGCTATGTTTTTGATGGATATTTTACAGAAGAAGAAGCTGCCAATTATGAGAATCTGAAAGGAAATATTGAAGGAGGGATTCCTGACCAAGGTTCTGGTTATGTACCTTTAGCTGGTGATGTAAAATACAAAGATTTGAATAAAGATGGAAAAATTGATGAAAAAGATGTAAGAGATATCGGTTATCCGAAATATCCTCTTTATACAGCTGGTATGAATTTAGGCGTCTCTTGGAAAGGATTTGATTTTAGTATGACTTGGTCTGCCGCATTCAAAACTTCTCGTCTTTTGAGTTCTATGTATCGGGTACCGTTTGGTGAAAGTAATAATTCAGCTGTCATGAAATACATGATTGAAGATGCCTGGACACCAGAGAAAGGAAATTCTGCTAAAGCACCTGCGCTTTCCTTTAAGAGTAAATCACACAATTATCAGGATTCTGATTTGTGGTTAAGAGATGCATCTTACGTACGTTTGAAAAATATAGAGCTTGGTTATTCATTTCCTTCTTCATTAATGAAGAAGGCGCACATTGGTTCACTTCGGCTCTTTGTTTCAGGTTATAATCTGCTGACTTTCGACAAATTGAAAGTAAGTGATCCGGAAGCTAATCCGGATGGAACAGCCTATCCGCTTATCAAAGTCGTAAATGTAGGATTAAAAGTTGGTTTCTAATTTAATAATGTAGAATCATGAGGTCATTAAGAAAATTATTATATACAACCCTTTTGATGGGTACTTTGTTTGTCGGGGTTTCCTGCGAAGACTTGGCTTTCGGAGACAAGTTCTTGCAAAAGCCACCTAGTTCAGATGTAACGATTGATACTATTTTTTCCACTTCAGAATACGCCCGTCGTATCTTGTGGAAGAGTTATCAATATCTTCCTTATGGAATGGAAACTTCAGGTTATTGGACGCAAATGTGGTTGGGGACTCTTGAAGGTTTGACAGATTTGAACTATGATAACGTAGGTTATTCTGGATTAGCTAAAGTTTATTATCCGGGTAATTATAATGCTTCTATAGAAGATAGAAAAAGTTCATATCCTACGGGACAGAGAACTAAATGTCGTTTTAACGATGCTGATTCGCATATGTGGACAGGTATCCGTCACGCTTGGCTTCTTTATGAAAATGTTGACCGTGTACCTGATATGGATGCAACTGAAAAATCTCGCCTGAAAGCGGAAGCTAAAATGATAGTTGCTATTTATTATTCTCATATGTTGCGTCACTTTGGTGCTTTGCCTATTGTAGATCACGCTATTGACCCTGAAGATGTGAATCTACCAGGGAGGGCCACTTTACAAGCTACGGTAGATTTTATCATAGGTTTGCTTAACGATGCTATTAACTGTCCTGATTTTCCATGGAGAATATCAGATAATGATTTGGCAAACTGGGATGGTCGCATGACAAAAGCTGGAGCTATGGCCCTTAAGGCACGTGTTTTACTGTTTGTAGCCAGTCCATTATTCAATGATAATGCTCCCTACTGTGATGGAGAAGCTTCATCTAGTTTGATGACTTGGTTTGGTGGATATAATAAAGAACGTTGGAAAGATGCTATTAATGCTTGTGAAGAGTTTTTCACTGCATTGAATCAAAATGGTTATTATAAGTTAGTAGAAGTTGGTGATAATGGTACATCTGATGTTCGTGGGGCATATACTAGTGCATATTATGATCGTGGGACAACAGAAACTTTAATTTCTGTTAGAAGAAATATATTAAATGCCAACGCTAATTCGATATTAAGCAATTCTATTCGTTGGGGAGGTTATTGTCCTACTAAAGAATACTTTGATATGTTCCAGATGAGCGATGGTACTGATTTTAGTTGGGATAATCCTGAACAAGCTAAGAATCCATTTTTGAATCGTGATCCTCGTTTATATGAAACATTTATTTTGGATGGAGACAAATACAATGGTAGAACAGCTGCATTGACAGAAGCATTGGCTAGTGATCCTGTAAATTATCCACAGGGAGCAGACTGGGCACAAGGTGGAAGCACGCATGTATTGAGTTTGGGTACGGGACTGGCATGCCGTAAATGGGGTTTGGATCGGAATACGGAATGGAAAAACCGTCCTATACAATGGCCGTTCCTGCGCTTAGCAGAAATTTATCTTAGTTATGCAGAAGCGTTGTTCTCCCAATGCGCAAGCATACGATGCTGTTGATAAAGTACGTGCTCGTGTAAACTTGCCTGGACTTAAAAAAGGATTGGGGCAAAAAGAATTTCGTGAAGCTTTATTGCGTGAACGTGCTTGTGAGTTCGGTTACGAAGAAGTTCGTTTCTTTGATTTGATTCGTTGGAAGCTTTATAATGTTTTTGAGAAGCAGTTACATGGTTTGCATGTATATAAACATAAAGATACAGGCGAATATAAATTTGTTCCATATGAATTGACCAAATATCCGCGTGTATGGTGGACTAGCGGTTTCGAACCTAGATGGTGCTTGAGTGCTTTTCCTTCAGTAGAAATCAATAAAGGATATGGCCTTGTTCAGAATCCGGGTTGGGAATAATTAATTAATGATATTAACAGAAAATAGAAATAACAATATACTCATGAGAAAAAGTATCAAGTTATTAGTAGCGTGTATGTTGTGTTCTCCGGTAGCTATTGTAGCTCAGGAACAGGACAGCTTGTTTGCACGCAAAAGTAAAGTGGCTATAGAGTATGGACGCGGCATTTCTTTCAATCTGAAGAATCGACTACGGCAACTGCAGTAGCAAGTGAGGAGGAACTTTCGCATAAGAAAAGCATTAACAACTCTAATATGCTTTATGGCTTGATTCCTGGATTGCAAGTGCTGCAAAACTCTGATAATGCTTGGAATGACGCTGCAACATTGAGAGTACGCGGATATGGAACCAGCAGTTCTACTACTCCATTAGTATTGGTAGACGGTTTTGAACGTTCACTGGATCAAATAAGTGCTGATGAAATAGAGTCTGTCACTGTTTTAAAAGATGCAGCTTCTACGGCTCTTTACGGAATGAAAGGTGCCAATGGTGTTATCTTGGTGAAAACGAAACGTGGAAGGATGGGTAAGCCGGAGATTAATTTCTCTTATCAATTCAATATGGCTACCCCACAACGTCTGCCGGAATTTGTTGATGGATATACTTATGCCAAAGCTTTGAATGAAGGATTGACCAACGATGGATTGTCGGCACGTTATTCGGCTAAAGAACTGGAAGCTTTCAGAACTCAAAGTAATCCGGATGTATATCCGAATGTAGATTGGTGGGACGAAGCATTACGAGATCATAGCTATGGAAACAATGTAACCTTCTCGGCAAGAGGTGGTGGAGAATTTGTACGTTATTTCACTCAGTTGAATTATTTGAATGATAATGGTATATTGGAACCGACAAGTGATAATGACGGTTACTCCACTCAGTTCAAATACTCAAAACTGAATATTCGTACCAATTTGGATATTACTGTCAGTCCTACAACTACCGTACAGCTGAACCTGTTTGGAAATTTCTCCGAACATAACCGTCCGGGAGAAACGACATCGAACATTTTCAGTGCATTGTATCAAGTTCCTTCTGGAGCATTTCCTGTAAAAACGTCTCGCAATGTATGGGGTGGTACAACTGTATATTCCAACAATCCGATTGCAAGTATTTCCGGTAGAGGCTATGCTCGCTCTCAAACCCGTAATATGTATGCTGATATGAAATTGAATCAAGATTTGAGTGCTCTTGTGAAAGGATTATCAGTAGGCTTTCAGGTAGGTTTGGACAACAGTGCTTCTTATTGGGACAACAATACCATGAACTTCGGATATGAACAAGCAACGATGAATTGGGAAACCGGAGAAACTACTTATAATACTTTACGTAATGAAGGTACTCTTTCATTCAGTAAAAGTGTAGGATCTTCGGTCAATCATTTCAATTTTGGGGCCTATGCCAACTATGCTAAGGACTGGAATAAGCATAGTCTGGTTGCAACTCTGCAATACAATATGGATAAAACAAATGCCAAAGGTCAGAACAACTCGAAGGCATTTATGGATGTAGTGGCACAGGCCCATTATGTATATGACCATCGTTATGTACTGGACGCATCTTTATCCGGTTCTGCCGCCAGCATTCTGGAACCGGGACATAGATGGGGAATCTTTCCGTCGGTAGGTGCCGCATGGATTATGTCGGAAGAAGCTGCCTTGAAAAGCGACTGGTTAAACCTGTTGAAACTTCGTGCTTCCTACGGTATTTCCGGACGTGCTGATTATGGTACTGACCTTTATCTTGATGTGTATGGTACAGGGGGAAGTTATTATTTCGGAAAAAATCCGGCAAGCATTAGTGGTATGAAAATTACTCAACTGGGTATCACTGACATGACCTATGAGAAGTCTCACAAATTGAATGTAGGATTCGATTTCATAGCTTTCAACAAGTTATCTGTTACTATTGACGGTTTTTACGATCACCGCACGGATATTTTAGTAAGCGGAGATAATGCCGTGTCTTCTATATTTGGTTTGACAGCTCCCAATATCAATAATGGAGTTGTGAATAGTTATGGAGTAGAAACAAGCGTACGCTGGGCGGATAAAATTGGTGATTTTAATTATCAAATTGGCGGTATGCTGACTTTCAACCGTAACAAGATTATTAACCAGAACGAAGAATATCGCCCTCATGACTACTTGAAACGTACAGGCAAGCGTTTGGGACAGTTCTTCGGTTATGAAGTGGAAGGTATTTACCAGAGTCAGGAAGAGATTGACAACCGCGGTGTTAAACAAAACCTTTCAGATGTTCGTCCGGGTGATTTGAAGTATAAAGACCAGAACAATGACGGAGTTATTGACGCTTATGACCAGGTAGCTTTAGGATACAGTGCTATGCCGGAAATCTATTACTCATTCGACTTGAATCTGGAATATAAAGGTTTCGGTATCTATGCTTTGTTCCAAGGAACGGGAAATCAGAGCCGTCTTTTGAACACTTCAAGTGTGTATTGGCCTTTGATTAGTAACAGTACTATTTCCACCGAATATTATAACAATCGTTGGACTCCGGATACTCCGAATGCTAAATATCCGCGTCTGACTTCAGAAGGTTCCGCCAATAACTATACGACTAACTCCTTGTGGGTGGCTGATGCGTCTTATATGAAATTGCGTACATTGGAACTTTATTATAATTTCTCACAGGAAATGATGAAGAAGAGCAAATTCATCAAAGGTGCCAAAGTCTTTGCGCGCGGTCACGACCTTTTCTGTGTAGATAAGATTAAAGTATTAGATCCTGAAAATATCGGAACAAATCATCCGACCATGACTCAGTATACTTTTGGTGTTAACTTATCATTCTAAAAAGTAAAATGAACATGAAGTATTTTAAAATCAAACATATTGCCTTGTTGCTTGCGGTTACATCCGCTCCTCTGTACACAGCTTGTGATTTTATGGATTGCAGCGAAACAGATTATTATTCAAAGCAACAAATTCTGGATAACATGGACCGTGTGAAACAACTGGCTACACAGGTATATAGTTATTTGCCGCATGACTTCTGTAATACATCGGGAGCTATGCAAGACGCAGCTACGGATGATGCTATCCATGTTTACGAATCATCTGCTATCCAACGTTTTGTCAATGGTACGTGGTCAGCCAATTATACGGTCAATGACGTATTCGGTACTTACTACAACGCTATTCATGATGCTAACTTCTATCTTGAGAACTGTGTCGGACTGACGTTCAATGAATGGAAATATTCCGACGGTTTTGCCGATGATTATAAAAGTTACCTGAATTATGAGCATGAAGTTCGCTTTCTGCGTGCATTCTATTACTTTGAGTTGGTGAAACGTTATCAGAATATACCTCTGATAACGAAGACACTGACACAGGAAGAAGCCAACGAAGCAGAACCTTCGGATGCAGTTACTATCCTGAACTTCATCATCAGTGAATGTACTGATCTGGCTAACGACAAATTGCCTGTTAATTATAATAATATGCCTGGTGGAGAAGGTAACTTGCAACGTGCTACTAAAGGTATGGCTCTTGCATTGAAGTCTCGTGCATCTCTGTATCTTGCCAGCCCTTTGTATTCTGCCGATGATACGCAGAAATGGAAAAATGCCGCTCAGGCAGCATACGATCTTATCAGTCAGGCCGGTACTTTAGGATATAGTCTGGACCCGAAATATTCTAATTTGTACGGTGCTACCAATAACCAAAGTAAAGAAGTCATCATGTGCCGTCCCACGGGAGCAAGTACAAGTTTTGAGTCTGCAAACTTCCCGATGGGAGTTACTAAAGGCTCTACTACCACTTGTCCGACAGAAAACTTGGTAAGTGCTTATGAAATGACAGATGGTACAGCTTTTGACTGGAGTAATGCAGAAATGGTTAAAGACCCGTATGCGAATCGTGACCCGCGTCTGGGAATGACCGTAGTATATAATGGTATGGCATGGCCTAAAACGACCCCGGTAGAAGTGTTTGAAGGAGGTAAGAACGGTCAGCCTATAAAAAATGCCACGACTACCGGATATTACTTGAGAAAATATGTGAATAACAGTGTCACTTTTGAACCGGGTGAAACTACTACCAGCCAGCAGCATAACTGGATCTTGTTTCGTTATGCAGAAATTCTGTTGAACTATGCAGAAGCAATGGTAAATGCTTATGGTGATCCTGACTACACAGGTTCTTATAGCCTGAGTGCACGCGATGCAGTCAACCAAGTACGTAATCGTGGAGATGTGAAAATGCCGGCGTATCCTGCCGACATGAGTAAAGATGCCTTTTTGAAACGATTGAAAAACGAACGCCGTGTAGAATTTGCATTCGAGGGACAACGTTTCTGGGATCTTCGTCGCTGGAAAGAATTAGATGATATGCAGAATATTTATAAAGTGAAAGTAGTTAAGCAAACTGACGGTACTATTCAATATACGAAAGCTTTGCATGCCACTTACAATATTCAGGATAAAATGTATTTCTATCCGATTTCGAATACCGAACTTTTCAAAAACCATAAACTGGTACAGAACACAGGGTGGTAAATTTGGAATGAGATAACGAGTATATACCGATGAGGGTGTCAGTTCATTCGAGGAAAGGCACCCTCATTATATTTAAAACATGAATTTCCGGCATTAACTAAAATCTAAGGTAAATTATGAAATATAGCTACAATGTATTTTTCATTATATTATGGGGACTTTTTATATCCTGTTCAAGCGATGATCCTGCGGTTGATTCTAACGAAGGGAAAGATGATAAAGAAGATCCTCTTCCCGATAAAGGAACTTTATTCGCCGACTTTGAAACGTATGATACAACCCCCTATTTCTTTCGTTATGGCAATTCAGGCAGTAGTAAGATAGACGATTATTATCCGCGTTGGGCATATTCCCATATAGTGATAGATAATCCGGTTCAGAGTGAAGAAAACACTTCCTCCAAAGTGCTGGAATATACTTCGATGGAAGCCCGGAATTACGGTTTGAAATTCCGTTTTTCCGAAACAGTAGATATTGATGAACTAAGAGGAATCCGTTTCCGAATTTATCAACCTGCCAATGTGATAGGAAAAGAAACGTGGAAGGGTACTTCCAAAGCAGTATCTCAACAATTAGGAGTTAAACTGATAGGAAGGTTTAATTCGGTGAATGATTACGAGCAGGAAGAAGGAGTTTTGTTAACCAATTCGTTGGTTGATTTCAAAGAAGAAGGAGCATGGAAAACATATACGTTTGCTTTTAGTAAAAGAGAATACAGTGCTGCCGCTACACAGTTGAAGAATGGTATAGCAGGCATAGTCATTCTGCCGACATATAGTTCGGGAGTCACTTTGGCCGAGGGAAATAAGTATAAATGTTACATAGATGATATTGAAATTTTATAAGAACGGAAGGAGAGGAAAAGGATGAAAGGAAAATGTTTTCTAATATGTATGTTATTATGGGGGATGTCTTGTGTAAAGGCTCAAACCTCGGACGTGGATAAAATGTTTCCGAATGTCGTGCTCACACGTGAAAACTATGATAAAGTGAAAACAGCATTGGAGAAGGCTGATAATACCGCTTTTCCGATGAATTGGTATATCAAACAGATAGAAACTCCCGCTAAAAATATTGTAGAGAGTAACCGGAAAACGACTCCGGTTAAATCTATTGATGAAAATCCGGATAAGATAGACATTAGTAATGAAATGAAAGCTATTCATCAATTATGTCTCGCGTATGCTTTTACACAGGATAGGACGTATCTGAATAAAGCGGTTGAATATCTGAAAGCATGGTCTGAAATCAATGTTGCCTTGTCGAAAAGAAATATTCATGAAGAATCATATAATATTGCTGTCGAAGGTTATTCATTGATTCGTAAAGTAATCGGCCAGTCTGACCGGGAATTGATTGATACCTGGCTACGTAAGAGGGCGGAGGTATTTATTAAAGATAATGACTTGAGGGTCAATAACTGGGGTACTTGTCTGTTATATCAATTTTATCTGTTCGGCACGGTATTGGAAGATGAGGCTATAGTCGATAAATTCCGTTCCTCATATGACGATTGGGTGAAGGGTAACCTGTTTCCTAACGGAACGACTACGGATTTACTCGGTCGTGATGCTTTTGCTTATCATGCTTATGATTTATTGTTCTTCGCTCGTCTTTGTCATTTGAAGGCGATGTATGAAGGTTATGAAGCTGCTGAAGCTTTCTATAAGAAGGATGTACATTGGGGAGCTTCTATCCGGAATAGTGTGGTTTTCTGGAAACCTTTTCTGTTGGATTCCAAGAAATATACTCACCTTGAATTTGTAGGTACAGAATATGAACCCGATAAGAAACGTTCGGATTACAATAAAGCTTACAATCCTTCGGGAACTTTATATGTGATCGATGAATTGTACGAAATAGATAAGGAACTTAAAGAGGTATTAGATTATTATAAACGTAATCCGGATGTTTCTTTGAAATTGGGATTAAGTTCTTTACGTTGGCATTAATGGTTGTATAAAATAAGTTTTGTATGAAAAGAATTTTTATAGTAATTGTTCTTTTGACAGTTATATCCAATTATTCTATGGCTACTACCGAAGACAATTTGCATTGGTTCAAAGATGCAAAATTCGGTTTGTTTATACATTGGGGATTATATTCTCAGACAGCCGGTGAATGGAAAGGCCATCCAACCGAAGGTGGCGAACACTTTATGCTTTATGAGCGTATTCCGTTAAAAGAATATGCAACAATAGCCAAAGATTTTAATCCGGTAAAATTTGATGCGAAGAAATGGGTACGGGCTGCCAAGCACGCAGGAATGAAATATTTGGTATATACGACTAAACATCATGACGGATTTGCCATGTATAATTCAGCTTGCAGTGATTATAACATAGTGAAGTGTACTCCTTTTGCCAAAGATCCTTTAAAAGAACTGGCGGAAGCTTGCAAAAAAGAGGGAATCAAGCTGGGACTTTATTATTCATTAGGACGTGATTGGGAAGATCCGGATGTTCCTACTAACTGGCCTGTAAAAGCAGGCCGCAGCAATACTTGGGATTATCCGGATGAAGATAGCAAGCAGTTACCGGCTTATATTGAACGCAAAGTAAAACCACAATTAAAAGAATTACTTACGAATTACGGTGAAATAGCAGTTATCTGGTTCGATACGCCTGAACTGGTTACCAGGCAACAGAGTAAGGAATTACGTGAATTAATTCATTCGTTGCAACCGGGGTGTTTAATCAATAGTCGCATTGGGAACGGATTAGGAGACTATTCAATTATCGAACAGAAACTTTCTAACAGCATAAATAACAAACCTTGGGAGGCTTGCCTGACGATGGGTAAGAACTGGGGGTACAATCGTTATGATACTGTTTATAAAAATCCGGATATATTAATCAGAAATTTTGTAGACATTGTTAGTAAAGGTGGAAATTTATTGTTGAATGTGGGACCAGACCAAGCAGGATGTTTTCCGGAGCAAACGGATATAATATTGAAAACTTTTCATAAGTGGCTGAAGAGTAATGGTGAGGCTATTTATGGAACAACTCCCTGGCGTATCTTTGGAGAAGATTTTACGGTAAATAGAGTAGAAGATACTGAACAGAAACCTTTTCACGATGCAGTATATGATGGAACTCCTAAAGATATTGTACCTGATGTCCGCTTCACCATGAGAGGTAAAAGTGTATATATTATCGTACGTCATGTTACTAAAGCTTCTTATACATTGCGTTCCTTTTCTTCGGAAAAGGATAAAATCAGGAAAGTTACATTATTGGAGAATCATAAGAAGGTAGACTGGGAATTGGATGATGACGGGTTAAAAATAAGTAATATACATCGTTCTGCTAAAGACTCTTTTCCTGTTTATGTGCTAAAAGTAGAATATTTCTGATACTTATAAAATTGAGAGTAAAGGTTGTGAATTTCTATAAAATTTGCAACCTTTTTTATTATATCTGACATAAGTGAAGAAAACCTTTGTTAGAATCGTAAAGGCAGGATTATAGATTGATTCGCTTATAAAAATGTTGTTTATGTCCAGTATTTTTTCGAATATTGCAAATTGTTAGTATATTTAAGCGATTAATTTGTGATTAACAGAACAACACCAAATAAAAAATAATATGAAGTTGCGTCATTTATTACTGTTGTTTATTTCTTTTTTCTTTGTTTTGCCATTATATGCTGAATATTTCAAACATATTGGTTTGTCGGAAGGTTTAACACAGCCCTCTGTAATGGCTATTTATCAGGATAGGTTGGGCAGAATGTGGTTTGGAACAAAGGAAGGAATAAGCCAATATGATGGAAACCGTGTAAGAATATTCAAAGGCTGGATAAAATCTGTAGGTGAAGAACCACCGGTCTGGTTGGGCAATGAAGTTTCGTTTATCGTTGGTGACAGCTTGGATAATCTATATTTCTTAATTGATAAGAATTTAATCAAATATGACATACAAACAGAGAAATTCTCCCGACTCACGAATGAAAGTATTATCACCGCGCTTACTTCGTCCGAAGGACAAGTGTGGTATATGAAACATGATTCTTTATTTTGTTTGAAAGCAGATAAAGAACCAACTTTTGTATTAAAAACGAATATCACTTCACGTATTTGTTGCCTGACCATGATGGACGATCAGATTGGTATCGGGACATATAACGGAGTTTATCTGATTGATCGCCGTACATATCAGCAAAAGCAACTATTGGAAGGGGTGGAGATTTATCGCATATTTGAAAGTTCTCAAAAAGAGCTATGGATTGGTACCCGCATGCATGGATTATATCGAATGAACGACAAACAACAATTGTCGAAAGTTCCTTATTTGCCGGGAACTTCGGAAGGTATCAGTAGCGAACAGATTCGTGATTTTGTAGAAGATAACGAGGGAAATATATGGTTCGGTACTTTTGACGGACTTCATCGCTACAGTATTGGTAACAAACAGTATTCTCTCATTCAAATTCCCCAATATGTGGGCGGGCTGAATCATCCCTCTATCTTTGCATTGTATAAAGATGTTGCCGGAACTATCTGGGTAGGTAGTTACTATGGAGGAGTTAATTATTTCAGCCCTCAACATGATACTTTTGTACATTATGACTATGGGAGAAAGATAAACTCATATTATTCTTATATCGGAGAAATTGTTATTGATAAGAATGAGCATTTATGGCTTAGTACAGATGGGGGCGGTATCACTTGTGTAGATAAGAAATGGAATACTCTTCAGCAGTTTACAGCCGGTGGAAAAAACTCTATTTCTCATAATAATGTGAAAAGTATTTGTTATGATGAAAAGAAGAATTGTCTGTATATAGGAACCTATTTGGGTGGTTTGTCACGTTATGACTTGAATACAGGTCGGTTTTATAATTATTGGAAAGAAGAGAGTCACTCTTCCGATATGCCTGATGAAATTGTTTATCATGTGAAGATATGGAAAGATCAAATATATATATCTGCCCATAATGGCTTTTTTCGGTTGGATACTCAGACACAGAAATTCCATAGGATCAACATTCCTTTTGCATTTTATGAGCATTTCGATATTGATGCGGAAGGTAATTTGTATATGGTGGGTTGGAAAAATGTTTTGTGTACTCATGTAGAACATCCCGAGTCTATAGTCTATGTTCCATTGGCAGAAGGAGATAGTAAAGCAACTCCTACCCGTGTGCTTGCCACCTCCGATGGTGTCTATATCGGTACGTTAGGAATGGGGCTCTTTTTTT
>OMDY01000636.1_pt1 | contig 14214 bp, 14 predicted proteins | sample 1645281 | NCBI WGS metagenome assembly OMDY01 (sample SAMEA103958145, study PRJEB25191) | human gut metagenome | biome: human-associated habitat [ENVO:00009003]; feature: intestine environment [ENVO:2100002]; material: feces | place: Germany | collected 2013/2015
CCAGACGTCGATCCTGCCGATGAAGTATCAGGATGTGATCGTCCGCGGCAGCGGCACGAGCCTCGACGCGCTTTTTGTCTCCGAGTACCTGAAAGCGCGGCATTCGCTGCCGCTGCCGGAGCCGCGAGCGGAGCATCTCACGGAGACGGCGGCCCTCAGCCTTGCCGCCTACCGCTCGCGCAGACCACTGCGGAGAATAGGTGTTCCCGAAATGGTCATGAGCCAGATCCGCTTCATAGCAGCTCCCATATGGGTGCTGCAGGCCGTGATCGTGCTCTGCATGTGCCTGCTGCTGCATCTGGCCTCCGCCGCGGAGGACTTCGAGGCCGACGGCCCGGCTCTGCTCAGCATGTCCTCTGTTTTTGTCGCCATGAGCGTGCTGCCCTTCCATGGCCGCTCCCGCAGGTTCAAAATGTGCGAGATCGAGGGCGCGACGAGGGCTTCACATGGAAAGCTGATACTGGCGAAGCTCTGTGTGCTCGGTTTGGGGGACGCGATATGCCTGGCGGCGCTCTCCTGGGTCTCGGCAGGGCTGCTGACCGGGGCTGCCGGTCTGGTGCTGTCCTGCATAGTACTCCCATTTCTGCTGTGCTGCACCGGCGTCCTGTTCATCCTGGACCGCGCGAGAGGGGAACAGGGGATGCTCATCGCACTGGGCTTCGGTCTCGGGCTTGCGGCGGGGTGCCGCCTGCTGACGGAGGAGCTCGGCGCCGTCATTACCGGGCAGGGCCGGGGCTTTGCCGTGGCTGCCTGTGTGCTACTCACAGCCGCGCTGGCCCTCGAGTGCCGCAGACTGCTGAGGCAGGCGGCCTGGCCGGACGCTCAGGGAGCGGCGGAATTTCAGGAGGTGTGATATGGAGCTGGAGATAAGGAGACTAAGCAAGCGCTACGGCAAAAAGACGGCCGTGAGCGGCGTCGAGCTTTCGATAACGCCCGGCGTGTGGGGGCTTATAGGGGCCAACGGCGCAGGAAAGACGACTCTGATGCGGATGCTTGCGGGCATCCTGCCGCCCAGCTCGGGGCGCGTGCTCTATGACGGCGTGGATATCCGGGATCTGGGCGAGGCATACAGGGACGCGTTGGGCTACCTGCCGCAGAGCTTCGGCTTCTACCCCGAGTTCACGGTCACGGACTATCTCGAATACGTGGCTGCGCTCAAGGGCATAGGCAGGCCGGAGTGCAGAAAAAAGACGGAGGAGCTGCTTGAGCTGCTCAATTTGACCGAGGTGAGGAAAAAGAAGATAAAAAAGCTCTCCGGCGGTATGCAGAGGCGCGTCGGGATAGCGCAGGCCATGCTGAACGACCCGGATGTGCTCATACTGGATGAGCCGACGGGCGGCCTCGACCCCGGGGAGCGGGTGCGGTTTCGGAATTTCCTGTCAGAGTTTGCTCAGGGGCGCATAGTGCTCATCTCCACTCATATCGTCTCGGACGTCGAGTATATAGCTGCGCAGAACGTGATAATGAAGGATGGAAGGGTCATCGGCGCCGGCAAAACGGAGGAGCTGCTTGAGGCCGTTGCAGGCAAGGTGTTTACCGCCGTTATACGGCAGGACGAGCTGCCGCAATATGAGGAGGCAGTGCGCATCGTGAGCATGAAGGGCGAGCCCGGCGGTCAGGTCGGAGTGCGATATATATCCGATGCCCCGGAGATACCCGGCTCACTCCCGGCAGAGCCGCGCCTTGAGGACCTGTACCTGTGGCTGTTCAGGCGTGAACCCGCAAGCGGGGAGGGAGAGATATGCTGAGAGCCGAATTGAAACGTATCCTCAAAACCCGCTCGACCTGGTTCCTCGCGGCCATAGCCCTGCTCATATGCCTGAGCTCCGCCCTTTCGACCGTGAGGCAGGTGGTCAAGTACATAGACCACGACGGGCATACGGAGATAGTCCGGGGCATCAGTGTGTACGAGGAAAACAGGCAGCGGTATTCCGTCATCCGCGGCGAGGTGACGCCGGAGCTCTTCGCCTCCGCTGTGGCGCTGCACCACGAGCTGCTGGAGCTCTACGGCACGGATTACGATATACCGCCCGAGATAAGCGACAGAGTGCTGGGACCGTATTCGCCCGTGTACACATGGATATTCAACGCATTTTCAGACGAATTCGGCGCGGCCCTGACCTCTGCGGACATCTCTCCCGAGCGGGCTCTGAACTATTACCAGGAGCGGTTGTCCACTCTGGAGCGGACCCTGAAGGAGAAATACGAGCAGACGCCTCAGGCGGTCGAATACGCCATGTCCCGGCTCAGCACGGAGAGCGGGGATTTCAGTTACAGCTACGGCATCGGCTCGACGAGCGCCTTTGCCAACTTCGGCCTTTGCGCGTTTCTTGTGACGCTGATCTGCGTTATCATTGCCGCGCCTGTCTTTTCTTCCGACTATGCAAGCGGCGCAGACGACATCCTGCGCTGCACAAGACACGGACGTGGGCGGCTCGCCGCGGCAAAAACGGGCTCGGCGCTTCTTATCAGCTCGGGCGTCTTTGCACTTTGCCTGGGCGTATTTCTGGCGGTTATGTATCTGGCCTTCGGTTTTGACGACATCACCTCGGCGGAGCTGCTGCAGGTGGCATTCAATCCCCAGGGCCTCGACGCGATGTGTGTGCTGGGGTGGATCGTGCTGTCGGCCGCGCTCTCCTTCCTTGCGACATGCAGCTTTACTCTTTTTTTGTCGTCGCGTTTTAAAAGTCCACTCGCCGCTCTGGCGCTGTCTGCGGCGGTAGTGCTAATACCAACGGTGATACGCATGTTCATGGCGGGCGGAAGCTTCGGCCGGGGCTTTGCTGCGGCGGAGGGGAATCTGCTAAATTGGCTACGTGTCTGCCTGCCGTCGGGCGGAGTTTCGCTGACGGGAGCGATGATGGACGAGCTTATGGGACTGAGGTTTTTGTGGATCGGGAATTTTGTGACCTGGTCGCCATATGTCCTCCTCATTGCCGCTGCGGTACAGATCCCGGTGTGGTTCGGATTGACCGTGCGCGCATATTGCAGGCACGGCAGCTGAAAGCAAATACGCCAATTTTTGGGTCGCGCATAGGTAAAACGAAACTGCGGATACTAATTCCTGCAAAAAGAAATAAAGGCAGGAGGAAAATACACATGAAAGCCACCGGCATAGTCAGGCGCATAGACGACCTGGGCCGCGTAGTCATCCCGAAAGAAATCCGCCGCACCATGCGAATCCGCGAGGGCGACCCGCTGGAGATTTTCACGGACAAGGACGGGGAGGTCATTTTTAAGAAGTACTCGCCTATTGGGGAGCTTTCGGATTTTGCGGCGCAGATCTGCGACTCGCTGCACAAGTCTACGGACTGCGTGACCGCTGTCTGTGACAGGGACGTCATCATCGCCGTCGCCGGAGGGGGAAAGCGCGAGCTCTTTGAAAAGCGCGTTTCCCCTGAACTCGAGCAGATAATGGAGTCGCGCCGCGTCTACCGCCACGAGTCCGGCGGGAGCACAGTGCCCGTCACAGACGGCGAGAGCGGATATTGCGTCTCTGTTGCCGCGCCCGTAATCTCGGAGGGCGACCTCATGGGCTGCGTTATCTTCGCCTCGCCCAAAAACGCTCCGCCATCCGGCGACGTGGAATACAAGCTAGCCCAGACCGTGGCGTCCTTCCTCGGCAAACAGATGGAGAGCTGAGAATGTGATCCCCCTTCCCGAGCCCATTGCGCCGGGGAGGGGGATGGTTTATAATAACGCTCGAAAGCGAGGTCTCTGCATGGAACTTGAAGCCTTTTTTCCGGGCGTCTGGGACAAGCTGACCGACGTCCAGCGTCGCGCGCTCGAGGCCGCGGCGTCGCCGCGCCGCCTGGAGGCGGGCGGCCAGATCTCAGGTGCAGGTGAGGAATGCGTCGGGCTGCTGGCAGTGCGCTCCGGACGCCTGCGTGCATACATAGTCTCCGACGCCGGACGCGAAATAACGCTCTACCGGCTCTTTGAACGCGATATCTGCCTTTTTTCGGCCTCCTGCGTGATGCGCAGTCTGCAATTTGAGGTTTCGATAGAGGCAGAGCAGGCTTCGGAGCTCTTGGTCGTCTCTCCCGACGTATACAAGCGCGTGATGGAGGAGTCCGCTCCGCTGGCGAACTATACCAATGAGCTCATGGCCTCGCGCTTTTCGGAGGTCATGTGGCTGGTTGAGCAGATACTTTGGAAGAGCTTTGACCGTCGACTTGCGGCGTTTCTGATAGAGGAGTCGGCGCTGGAGGGCGGCGAGGAGCTGCGCATCACGCATGAGCGCATTGCAGCGCATTTGGGTACGGCGCGCGAGGTGGTTACAAGGATGCTGCGCTATTTCCAGGCTGAAGGACTTGTGAGCATCTCGCGGGGGACAGTGCGCATTGAAAACAGGCGGGGCCTTGAGGCCCTTGCCGGCTGAGAGCGGAGGACTATATGAAAACCTGTTATATTGTCGCGGCGGCGGAGCTTGCCGCGGAGCGGCTAAAGCCCGGGGAAGGTGATCTGGTGATCGCCGCGGACGCCGGGCTGAAGCACCTGGCCCGGCTCGGTATAGAGCCGGACATCGCGCTTGGGGATTTCGACTCCCTCGGCTATGTGCCGGAGGCGCCCAGCGTGGAGGTCTGCCCCGTGCGCAAGGACGACACGGACACCATGGCCGCCCTTAAGCGCGCGCTCGAGCTGGGATACCGGCGTGTGCTCATCTTCGGAGGACTCGGCGGGGCGCGATTCGACCACTCACTGGCCAACGTGCAGGCCCTGGCCTGGGCGGATGCGCACGGCATGGAGGCCGTACTCGTCGGCCGGGGCTGCGCACTGACCGCCATATCCGACGGAACGACTCTGGAATTCGATGCGCGCTATTCCGGGGATTTTTCCGCTTTCTGCTTTGGGCCCGAGGCCTCCGGTATCTGCGAGAGCGGGTTGAGCTATTTCCTTGACGACGCTGTTCTCACGCCGGACTTTCCCCTAGCCGTCAGCAACAGCTTCACGGGGGAGCGCGCCCGCATCTCTGTGGCGCGGGGCAGGCTGATAATCTACTGGCACGACGAGCCCGAGCTGCCGCTGCCCGAACGAAAAAGAGCATAAGAACGGCGCCCCGGAGTTTATCCGGGGCGCCGCTTTATTTGGGAGGGCGGTCTTCCGCCCGGGCCTGTGCCGTGTCTGATTTAGCGCCGCTTTTCAGCCTTGCGCTGGAAGAATTTCACGATCTCGACTATGGGGATGATGCTTACAGCGAAGCAGAGGGCCACAACGTACTCGATGAAGTCGACCGGCGCGAAGCCGAAGGCGTTGGCGAGGAAGGGGACTTCACAGACCAGCGTGGTGGCAAAGAGGCTGCCAAGGGCGGCCCAGTTGAGGGTCTTGTTCATGCCCTTGAGCGTGAAGAGGCTGCCGCGCTGCGAGCGCATGTTGAAGCTGTGGCAGATCTCGGCCATGCTCATGGTGAGGAAGGCCATGGTCGTGCCGTCGGCGCTGTTGGCTATCTCCCAGACGCCGGACTCGATGAAGTGTCCGACGAAGTAGCTGGCGAGGGTCAGCAGGGAGACGACGATGCCCTGATAGGCGATGTCCGCGCCCATGCCGCCGGCGAAGACGCCGGCCTTCGCGTCGCGCGGCTTGCGGCGCATGATGTCCGCCTCCGCGCGCTCCATGCCGAGGGCCAGGGCCGGGAAGCAGTCGGTAACGAGGTTTATCCAGAGCAGATGCACCGGCTGGAGTATCGAGAAGCCGAGCAGCGTGGCCACAAAGATGCTGATGACCTCGCTCATGTTCGAGCCGAGCAGGAACTGGATGGCCTTGCGGATATTGTCGTAGATTCGGCGGCCTTCCTCGACTGCACCGACGATGGTGGCGAAGTTGTCGTCCGCGAGGACCATGTCGGCGACGTTCTTGGTGACGTCGGTGCCGGTGATGCCCATGCCTACGCCGATGTCGGCGCTCTTTATGCTGGGCGCGTCGTTGACGCCGTCGCCGGTCATGGCGGTGACGCAGCCGGCCTTCTTCCAGGCCGTGACGATGCGGGTCTTGTGCTCGGGCTGCACGCGGGCGTATACGGAGATGTCGCGGAAGCGGCGCTCAAACTCCTCGTCGTCCATGGCGTCGAGCTGGCTGCCGGTGACGGCCTCGGAGGCGTCCTTGAGGATGCCCAGCTCCTTGGCGATGGCGACGGCGGTGTCTATGTGGTCGCCGGTTATCATGATGGGGCGGATGCCCGCGCCGCGGCACTCCTCGATGGCCGCCTTGACCTCGGGACGCACCGGGTCTATCATGCCGGTCAGGCCGATGAAGCAGAGCTCCTGCTCAAGCTTCTCGGGGGCGAAGTCGGTGGGCTCGGTCTTCCACCAGCGAGCGGCGGCGGCGAGGACTCGCAGGGCGCGATCGGCCATGCCCTTGTTGGCGGCGAGGATCTCCTGCCGCTTGGCGTCCGTCATGGGACATACCTCGCCATGGTCGAGGTAGGAGACGCAGCGCTTGAGCACCTCGTCGGGCGCGCCCTTGGTGTACTGCACCACACTGCCGCCGGAGGCATGGACGGTGCTCATCATCTTGCGCACGCTGTCGAAGGGGGCCTCGCCTATGCGCGGAGCGCAGGCCTTGAGGTCATCCTTGTCGAGGCCGAGGCCGTGGGCCCAGTTCACCAGCGCGCACTCCGTCGGCTCGCCGACGGCCTCGCCGTTTTCGTCCTCCTCCGCGTCGGAGCAGAGGCTCATGGCGGTGGCGAGCAGATTCTCGTCCGGGCCGTAGTGGTCGACGACCGTCATCTTGTTCTGGGTGAGGGTGCCGGTCTTGTCGGAGCAGATTATCTGAGCGCAGCCGAGGGTCTCGACCGCGGTGAGACGCCTTATTATGGCGTTGCGCTTGGACATGTTTGTGACGCCTATCGAGAGCACGACTGTCACGACCGCCGCAAGGCCTTCGGGAATGGCGGCGACGGCGAGGGAAACGGCTACGAGGAAGGAGTCAAGGATGACCTGGCCGGTAAAGCCGCCGGCGCGCAGTACCTGAACGCCGAAAATGACGACGCAGATGCCGAGCACGAGCCAGGTGAGTATCTTGGAGAGTTGGCTAAGCTTTATCTGCAGCGGGGTCTGGCCCTGTTCCGCCTTCTGGAGCGCATCGGCGATGCGGCCCATCTCGGTGTCCATGCCGGTAGCGGTTACTACGGCGCTGCCGCGGCCGTAGACGACCGTGCTGCCCATGTACATCATGTTCTTGCGGTCGCCGAGGGGTACATCGGGAGCAGAGCCGGGGTCAAGTATGTCGATGAACTTGGTTACGGGGACGCTCTCGCCTGTCAGCGCGGCCTCCTCTATCTTGAGGCTGGCGCTCTCGAGCAGCCTGCCGTCGGCGGGCACGGCGTCGCCGGCCTCGAGCAGCACGATGTCACCCACGACGAGCTCGGCGGAGGGGACTACCGTGACCTTGCCGCCGCGGAGCACGCGGCTCGTAGCGGCGCTCATTGCCTGCAGGGCTTCGATGGCTTTTTCAGCCTTGTTCTCCTGGTACACGCCCAGGACGGCGTTGACGATGACGACAAAGAGAATGATGATGACGTCAGCCATGCCTTCACCCTGGTAGACCGAGGTTATTGCGCTTATCACAGCCGCTACGATCAGGATGATGATCATCGGGTCGGCCATCTGCTTGAAGAACTGGCTGATCAGCGAAGGCTTCTTCGCAGCGGCCAGCTCATTTCTGCCGTCGCGCTCCAGCCGCTTTGCGGCCTCCTCGGCGCTCAGGCCTTTTTCACTGCTGCCTACCTCGCGCAGTACGCTCTCGGCGTCCTCGCAATAGTACTTCAACATTACCCATCCTTTCTTTAACTAAAGAAAAAACTCATGGATAGGGATATCCTATCCATGAGTCTTGTCTTTTAATGCAAGCCAGGCGAAACAGATTTCCGCCATGCTGTTGACTTGCCTCCGCCGGATGCGGAAGACTACTCCCTCACGGGTGTAGAGAATACTACCACGGCCGGATGATTCTGTCAAGGGCGTTAGCGAAAACCTCTTCGCTTTTGGAGCAAATAGTGTTAAAATGACTTAAAAATACTTGAGGAGTGCTGTGATGTACGAGAAAATAGAGCTGCCCAACGGGGCGAGGATAGTCTGCGAGCATATGGACGGGGTGCGTTCCGCCTCGCTGGGTATCTGGGTGGGCGCCGGTTCGAGGTATGAGAAATACTCAGAGGCAGGCAGTGCGCATTTCATAGAGCATATGCTTTTCAAGGGCACCTCGCAGTACAGCGCCGCGCAGCTCGCGGAGCGCATGGACGCCGTCGGCGGGCAGATGAACGCTTACACCACGAGGGACAACACCTGTTTCTACGCCCGCGTGCTGGATACGCACCTGCCCATCGCCACGGATACGCTCTGCGCGATGTTCTTCGATTCGCGCTTTGATGAGGCCGATGTGGAGAACGAGAAGGGCATAATACAAGAGGAGATCGACATGTACGAGGACACGCCCGAGGACGTGGCGGCGGAGCGGCTCATCGGGGGCTGCTTCCCCGGCGCGCTGGGCCGCCCGGTGCTGGGGCGCAGCTCCAGCCTTGCGCGGCAGACGGGCGAGAGCCTGCGCGGCTTTATGGCGAGACACTATTCCGCGCCGCGGGTAGTGGCCGCGCTCTCCGGCAGCTTCACGGATGCGGACGTGGCTGAGCTCGTGCGGCGGTTTTCCGAGATGCCGGCCACAAAGCCCGAGAAGCCGGAGCGCTCGGCCTACCGCCCCTGCCTCACGCTCAAGCGCAAGGCCACGGAGCAAAATCAGCTGGTGCTCGGTTTCCCGGGCCTTGAGACGGCCAGCAGCGAGCGCTTCGCCCTGCAGCTGCTCTCGGGTATCCTGGGCGGCAACGCCTCCTCGCGCCTGTTCCAGACCGTGCGCGAAAAGTACGGACTGTGCTATTCGGTGTACTCCTTCACGGCGGGCTTTGAGGACACGGGGCTCTTTGCTGTCGCCGCGGCGACGAACCGGGACACAGAGGCGCGCGCCCTGGGTCTCATCATGGACGAGCTGCACCGGCTGCTGGACGAGGGCGTGTCGGAGAGCGAGCTCTCTCGCGCGCGAGAGCAGGTGAAGGCCACGATACTCATGAGCCTTGAGTCCACGGGCTCGCGCATGAACCGGCTGGGCTACGGCGAGCTCTTTCTCGGCGGCGCCCTGAGCCCTGACGAGCTCATAGAGCGCTACGACGCCGTGACACGCGAGAACGTGCTCAGTCTCGCCCGACGCTGCTTCGCGCCCGAGACCATGTCGTTTTCGGCCGCCGGCCGGGTGAACACCGCCGAGGAGTATCGCCGCCTTCTGGGCATGCCGGAATAAAGGAAAAAAGCCGCCCAAGGGCGGCTTTTTCTTATTTGAGCGTCAACTCCGGGCGTCCCATGACGCCGGGGCCGAGGGAATATTTCTGGAACACCAGCACAGGCGCGCCAGTGGAGTCCAGCTTGAATTGAGCCTCGTCCAGCGCGGCTTCCAGCGCCTCATCGTCCATATCCCAGTACGATTCACCCTCGCCGGGGTTCGAGATGAGCTCGATGAGCGCGGCCTTGGCCCGATCCCGCCAGTCTGCACCGGCGATGTCCTCAATGCTCAGCTCCTCACCGGTCTGGAGGTCATAGTTATAATAGTGGAAGGTCTCATAAGCCGAGGCAAGGGTCTCTGTCTTTATCACGGCAAAGGAGAGCACCTCGTCCGAGGCGTAGTAGACCTCATAGTCGACCTGGATGCCGATGGGGTTATACTCCTCCGGCGTGCCGCCGGTGGCGATGAAGGCGTCATAGTATTCCTCGGCACGGGCCTCGGACTGCGCGACCTCGTTCTCGACCGTGGTTTCTATGAGCTGGTTTACATTTTCGGCCCAGTCCGCGCCGCCGAACTCCACGTCTATGGCCGGGACCTCGATGTCAACGTTCTTCTTCTCGTCCTCATAGTGGTAGCTGCGGACGGTGAGCACCCGGCAGACCTCGCCCAGCACGGGCACCTCGTACATCGCGTTGGCGAAGGTGGGGACGGTGTTGAGCATGAGTACGAAGACCGCACAGGCCGCAACTATCGGAGATGCGATCCTGATCGCATTCCGCCGGCGCGCGGCACGCCGCGTGCCGCGTCTGATAGCGCCTTCGACAAGCCCGGGGAGCTCCTCGGGAATTTCCGTCTGCATGTATATGTCACGAAGCTCTTCCTTCACGGCTCATACCTCCCCGTCGTCAAGCTCGACGCGCAGCAGCGCCAGGGCCTTGTAAAGCCGGGATTTCGCCGTGCTGAGCGTGCACCCGGCGGCCTGGGCCACCTCCGTGAGCTTCATGTCCTCAAAAAAGCGCAGGATCACTATCGTTTTGAGCTTCGGCGGCAGCGCCGCCACCGCGTCGTACAGCGCGAGGGAATCTGCGCGTCCGCCCGTGTCGTCCGGCGCGGGTATGCTCTCGTCGGCCGGCTCGATGTCGCGCCGACGACGGAGGCGGTCTATGCTCTCGTTCACCAGTATGCGGCAGAACCAGGGCTTTATACGTGCCGGATCGCGCAGCGACGGCAGCTTGCGCAGCCCTTTTTCGACGGCGTCCTGCACAATGTCCAGGGCGTCCTCGCGGTTGCGTGCGTAGCTGAACGCGATGCGGTAAAAGCTATCCTCATTCTGCCTGACGAAGTTGGCGAATTCTTCGCCGTTCATATCAGCCGAGCGCCTTCTGCGCGGCCTCGCGTACCGCGGAGGAGTCCTCGGCCACGCAGAGCACCACGTAGCGCCCGCCGGAGAGTATCACGGCGTTTTCGAGCTTGGGCACCTCCTCGGGGATATAGCTCGAGTAGCTCTCGATGCGGTCCGCGTTGCGGGCCTCGAGCTTCTGGACCAGCGCGGCGGCGGCATCGGCGTCCTTCGTCTCGAAAACCGCCAGCTCCTCGGCCGTGGCGCCGGTACCGGCGCGTACCCAGCAGCGCGTGTCCGCGTCCGTGCCGTAGAGGCCCTGGGCCACGGATTCATCCAGGGCATAGAGCTCCTCGCCAAAGGTTCCGACGGAATAGAGCTCCTCTCCGAGCTCGTCGATGTTCAGCTCCAGCTCGCCTCCCTGCCCGCAGGCCGCGAGAGGGAGCACAAGGCAGAGCGCCAGCAGTGCGGCGGCTATTCTCTTTATCATGTTATCGTCCTCTTTCTATCTCTATCTATTGTCTATTGTGCGGTGTGCGTTCTCAGATAATCCATCCACTTGACGCAGTACTCCGGGGTGAGGTGCACGCCGTCGCCTGTCGCCTCATAGGGAAGATAGCCGTCCTCGTCCATGACGCCCGCGGCCACATCCACGTACCAGACCTCTTTCTCGTCGGCGAGGTCGCGCAGCTGGGCGTTCAGGCGCTCGACGTTGGCGATGGTGTATACGTCGTCGGTGGAGTCCTTCCACTTACTGACGGGCATGATGGACTGGATGTATATCGTGGCGTCCGGGTTTATCTCGCGTATCTTGTCGATTATCTTGCCGTAGTCCTCTTTGAACACGCTTTCATAGACCCAGCCGAGCTCATTCATGCCGAGCATGATGTAGACCTTGCCAAACTCCATGGATGCTAGCTGATCGAAGGCCCGGGCCTTCCCGCCGCCTGAGATGTTGCAGTAGTCCGTGAAGATGCTGTCCACCGTGAGGCCGACCTCGGTTATGAAGGTGGCGTTTGAAAGGCCGGAGTACATCTTCAGACCCTCGGTGCGGGAATTGCCGATGAACACGGCGTCGTCAAAATAGCTGTCGTCCACGGCCTCGCTCTCGGGTACGAGCATGTCGCAGTCATTGGGCGTGGGGGAGGGCCTGGCGTCCTCCTTGCTGCCGTCATCTCCGGACGAGATTCCCTCGCCGGAGCTTCCGTCGGTCGGGGTGTTTTCGGGCGCGGCGCTTTCAGGCGGGGCGCTCTCCGGAGGCGTGCTCTCGTTCGGGATGGCTGGACTCTCCTGCGCCGGACGGTCGTCCGCCGAGGCGTGCGAGCTGTGGCCGGTGAACAGGGTCGAGCCTCCTATGAACATGCAGACAATGACCGCGAAAACGGTCAGTACTGTTTTAAGTCCGCGTCCAAAGCGCGCATCCCTGCGGCCGCGCCTGCTGCTTTTTCTGGTCATATACCTGGCTCATCTCCTGTCTGTCTGATTATAATGACGCCGCAGACTGCCGAAAAGTTTATTGAAAAGAAAATTTTATATGTTATAATCCGGGCAGAAGGGAGGCGGGTAAAATGAACGACACCCTCAAGACCGCGATAGGCATTCTGATACCGTTTATCGGCACGGCGCTGGGCGCCTGCTTTGTGTTTTTCCTCAAGCGTGAGGCGAGGCCCGGCATACAAAAGCTGCTGCTCGGCTTTGCCTCCGGCGTTATGATAGCGGCCTCGGTCTGGTCGCTGATAATCCCGGCCATAGATATGGCCGAGAGCCAGGGCGTGACGCCTTGGGTACCTGCCGCTGTGGGCTTCATGGCGGGCGTGATATTTTTGCTGATCCTCGACAGTGTGATACCGCACCTGCACCTCGGCTCCGACTGCCCGGAGGGCAAGAGCTGCGGCCTCGGCAAGAGCACTATGCTGGTCCTGGCCGTGACGCTGCACAACCTGCCGGAGGGCATGGCCGTGGGCGTGGTGTTTGCGGGCGCGCTCTCGGGTGAGATGGCGGTTTCCGCCGCCGCGGCCTTTACGCTGGCTGCAGGCATCGCGCTGCAAAACGTGCCCGAGGGCGCGGTGATCTCCATGCCGCTCGTCGGTCAGGGCGTGAGCCGCGGCAGGGCCTTCGGCATGGGCATCCTCTCCGGCGTGGTCGAGCCTATCGGTGCGCTGCTGACCATACTGCTGACCAGCCTCGTGACGCCCGCGCTGCCGTACATACTCTCCTTCGCAGCCGGGGCGATGATCTATGTTGTCGTGGAGGAGCTCATCCCCGAGGCCCAGGCGGGCGAGCATTCGAACGTCGGCACCATAGGCGCCGCACTCGGTTTTGTAATAATGATGATACTGGACGTCGCGCTCGGTTGAGCGGGCGTCAGTCCTCGATGCAGACGGCACGTACGGGCGCGCCGTCTGCGTTTTTATATTTTATGGGCAGCGCCGCAAAAAACACGCGGCGTCCCGCAATTTTTGAAAGCTCACAGAGATTTTCAATTATGACGAGGCTGTTTTCAAACATGATGTGGTGTCTCGGAAAGCCCTCGGCGTCCATGGGGTCTATGCCCATCGTGTCAAGGCCTATGCCTTTGACGCCGAGCTCCACCGCACGGCGCACCGCGGCCTTGGAGAGCACGGGGAAGCTGCCGAAATACTCCGGCGTGTTCCAGAAGCGGTCCCAGCCCGTGCAGACGAGCAGGAAATCCGCGCCCGCGGCGGCCTCAACGGCCTCCGCGGCTATCTCTTCTCCGGGGCCGAGGCCGCGCGCATCGAGCACATAGGCCGTACCGCAGAAGGCGGAGGCAGGCAGTTCGTCGAGCTGCGGCCGGTCGGGCCGCATATGCGCCGGGGCATCCATGTGCGTGCCGACGTGGGAGAATATCTCAAGGCGTGTCTCGCGGAATCCGTCGCGCTCGAACGTGCTGCCTTCGGAGAGCTTCGGCTGCTCCGTGCCGGGCCAGACAAGGATGTCTTCGGCTATGGTATGTGTGAGGTCGTGAACGAGCAAGACGGCACCGCCTTTCCTGGTCATCTGTACTGCCTATGATAACACGCCGAAACATGGCGCGTCAACGCGCAAAGGCGGCGTAAAAGAGTTCCGTGTAGGTCAGCTTTCCCCCGGGGCGCTCCGAGAGCATGAGGCTCATGCCGGATACACGGCAGGGGACGGGGCGGTCAAGGAGAGAGGCGGCGTCGGCAGTTCCGAACACGCGTCTTGCAAGCGTCAGGTGGGGTGAAAAGCGCCTGTCCTCGAGCGCAAAGCCCCTTGATTTCAGCTCTGAGGCGAGGCGGCTTTGCAGCGCCGTCAGCGCGGGGCAGTCAGCGGCGCCGAGCCACCAGATGTCCCCGCCCTCGCGCCGGAAGCGCCCGGCGTGGTCGAAGCTGAGCGAAAATTCCCCCGCGCCCGCCGCCGCGGCCTTCATAGCGGCCTCAATGTCCGGGAGCCGGGAGCTGGGCAGCTCGCCGAGGAAGGCGAGCGTAAGGTGGAGATTTTCGCGCCGCGAGTAGTTAGCACGCCCGGCCTGAGCGCGCAGGCGCTCCCGCGCCGCTTCAAAGGAGTCGAGCGCCGTATCACTAAAGTTTATCGCAATAAAAAGCCTCATCGTAATCACCCGCACCGATTAT
>OMDY01000660.1_pt1 | contig 13741 bp, 8 predicted proteins | sample 1645281 | NCBI WGS metagenome assembly OMDY01 (sample SAMEA103958145, study PRJEB25191) | human gut metagenome | biome: human-associated habitat [ENVO:00009003]; feature: intestine environment [ENVO:2100002]; material: feces | place: Germany | collected 2013/2015
ATCCCAGACAGCCAATCTTTTTGTTAACCTTAAATCTAATACTATGAAAAACACATTGCAAATATACGGAGTTTTGTGATATCTGCAAATAAATCGGGCTAAATGGCTTGATTTATAACATTGATTAAATAATTGAATGTTTGATTCAATGTTTATTAAGGTTTTGGAGGGCGGAAGCGTGTCTTCTTAGCTATTTAGGAATCTGTAAGGTATCCAGTACGTTGGGGGAATTTACCTCTTCCATTAGGTGAATTCCCCTAAACAAGTAGGAATTTTCAATTTCATAAGGAGAATTCATTCCCTACTTTTGTAATATCGAAAGATAAATGATAGGATTAATAAAGGAACCATTAAAAATAAAGGAATATGAAAACGAACGCATTTAGATACTTAGGACTGGCTTTAATGGCTGTGTTAACGTTGAGTCTGACTTCTTGTGAAGTAGAAATCGATAGTTTTTATGATGATGATAATATCGGTGGTGGTTACTATAATCGTTCTTCTGATTTATGTAGCCGTACATGGGTGAGTTTTTATCGGGATGTGGACGGTAACCGTTGCCGTCAGGAACTCGACTTTTATTTGGACCGGACAGGCGTTGATTTTATTCGGGTGGAATATCCTAATGGACATGTGGAGACATTCGAATATTATTTCCGTTGGAACTGGGAGAATTATGCACAGACTTCCATTCGTATGGATTACGGTCGCAATGATGTATCTTACCTGGATGATGTATACATCGGAGGAAATCGATTGAGCGGTTATCTGGATGGTCGGAATAATTTCGTAGAATATACAGGTAGGTGAGATAACAGCCGGCAGATGGAAAGTGCCGGCAAATGAAAAGAAAATGATGATTACACAAAAGATGACAGGTAGAGAGATTTCGGATAACGACAGGTAGAAAGATACCACATGGAATAGGTTGAAAAGGTAAAAAGCGATAGGTGGAGGTGACAGGTAAAAAGATTGCGGATAACAAACAGATAATTTAAAGGATAACATATAAGATTTCAGGATATTAAGAATTTAGAGAAGAGATAGGGCGCGAAATGAAAGCTTAAAAGTTTTGAATGGGACTAAATAGTTTTTATCTTTGCGCCCTATTAGTATGTTTAATTCATGGAGTGGTTATATAGTCTATTTATCGAACATTCTGCCTTACAGGCTGTTGTGGTACTTTCACTGATTTCTGCCATTGGTCTGGGCTTGGGAAGAGTGCATTTCTGGGGAGTTTCCCTGGGAGTCACTTTTGTTTTTTTTGCAGGTATCCTTGCCGGACACTTCGGGCTTTCGGTTGATCCACAGATGCTGAATTATGCAGAAAGTTTCGGACTGGTTATTTTCGTATATTCACTGGGGCTTCAGGTAGGGCCCGGTTTCTTCAGTTCTTTCCGGAAAGGAGGGGTGACGCTGAATATGTTGGCGTTGGCCGTAGTTCTGTTGGGTACTTTGCTGACTGTTGTTGCCAGTTATGCGACAGGTGTGTCTCTTCCTGATATGGTGGGTATCCTTTGCGGAGCCACGACTAATACTCCTGCCTTGGGAGCTGCGCAGCAGACACTTAAACAGATGGGCATAGAGAGCAGTACTCCGGCTTTGGGGTGTGCGGTAGCCTATCCGATGGGAGTGATCGGTGTGATTCTTGCCGTACTGCTGATTCGTAAATTCTTGGTTCATAAAGAAGACTTGGAGATTAAAGAAAAGGATGATGCCAACAAAACCTTTATCGCAGCGTTTCAAGTACATAACCCCGCTATTTTTAATAAAAGTATCAAGGATATAGCTCAGATGAGTTATCCGAAATTTGTGATTTCCCGTTTGTGGCGTGACGGTCATGTCAGTATTCCTACCTCCGACAAGGTATTGAAGGAAGGCGACCGCCTGTTGGTGATCACAGCGGAAAAGAATGTCCTGGCTCTGACAGTACTTTTCGGTGAACAGGAAGAAAATACGGACTGGAACAAGGAAGATATAGACTGGAATGCAATTGACAGCGAATTGATCTCGCAGCGTATCGTCGTAACCCGCCCCGAACTGAATGGAAAGAAACTTGGCTCATTGAGACTAAGAAACCATTATGGAATCAATATCAGCCGTGTGTACCGTTCGGGTGTGCAACTACTTGCCACTCCGGAACTGATTCTCCAGCTGGGCGACCGCCTGACAGTAGTAGGTGAAGCAGCAGCCATTCAGAATGTAGAAAAAGTATTGGGAAATGCAGTGAAAAGTCTGAAAGAACCTAATCTTGTTGTCATATTTATAGGCATCGTATTGGGATTGGCATTGGGAGCGATCCCGTTCTCCATACCGGGAATCAGTACTCCCGTGAAGCTGGGGCTGGCAGGCGGACCGATTATCGTGGGTATCCTGCTGGGAACTTTCGGCCCACGGATACACATGATCACTTACACTACCCGCAGCGCCAATCTGATGCTGCGCGCGTTGGGGCTTTCCATGTATCTAGCCTGTCTTGGTCTGGATGCCGGTGCTCATTTCTTCGATACTGTCTTCCGTCCGGAAGGATTGCTTTGGATAGCTTTGGGAGCCGGTCTGACAATTATCCCGACGGTCCTGGTCGGCTTTGTCGCTTTCAAGATTATGAAGATAGACTTCGGCAGTGTATCCGGTATGTTGTGCGGCAGTATGGCGAATCCGATGGCGCTGAATTATGCCAACGATACGATACCGGGTGACAATCCTTCCGTCGCTTATGCTACAGTATATCCGTTGTGTATGTTTCTGCGTGTGATCATTGCGCAGGTGCTGTTGATGTTTTTATTGGGCTGACGATGAACATTAAAGGCTGGAATTTGTAATAAGTAGATGATAAATCGTTATATTTATAGCGATAAACGATAAGTCGATAAATAGCATATTGTAAATAGTAAAATAGTACATATAATGACTGCTCAAAGTAATATAACTCCTGAAAGCATAGTTGGCGATCTCCGCTACTTGCAGTTGCTTTCCCGGAGTTTTCCTACTATTGCCGATGCAAGTACGGAAATTATTAATCTGGAGGCTATCCTGAATCTGCCTAAAGGAACGGAGCATTTCTTGACAGACATACACGGTGAATACGAAGCCTTCCAACATGTGTTAAAGAATGCTTCGGGTGCGGTAAAACGCAAAGTGAACGAGATTTTCGGCAATACCCTGCGCGAAGCGGAGAAGAAAGAACTCTGCACGTTGATCTATTATCCGGAAGAGAAAATTCAGCTGGTAAAAGCCCGCGAGAAGGATCTGGACGACTGGTATCTGATCACTCTGAACCAGTTGGTGAAGGTTTGTCAGAATGTATCTTCCAAATATACCCGTTCCAAAGTTCGAAAATCCTTGCCCGCAGAGTTCTCTTACATCATTCAGGAATTACTGCACGAAACGTCTGTCGAGCCGAATAAGCACGCATATATCAATGTCATCATCAGCACCATAATCTCTACCAAGCGGGCGGATGACTTTATTATAGCCATGTGTAATCTGATTCAGCGTCTGACTATTGATTCTCTTCATATTGTGGGTGATATATACGACCGTGGTCCCGGAGCGCACATCATCATGGATACTTTGTGCAATTACCACAACTTCGACATTCAATGGGGCAACCACGATATCCTGTGGATGGGAGCCGCTTCCGGCAATGACAGTTGCATAGCCAACGTGATCCGTATGTCCATGCGCTACGGCAATCTGGGTACTCTTGAAGACGGTTATGGAATCAATCTGCTTCCTCTGGCAACTTTTGCCATGGATACTTATGCCGATGATCCGTGTACCATCTTTATGCCGAAGATGAATTTTGCCGACACCAATTACAATGAGAAGACTTTGCGTCTGATCACCCAGATGCACAAGGCGATTACGATCATCCAGTTTAAGCTGGAAGCTGAAATAATAGACCGTCGTCCGGAGTTCGGGATGAGTAACCGGAAGCTGTTGGAGAAGATCGATTTTGAGCGTGGAGTTTTTGTGTATGAAGGCAAAGAATATGCCCTGCGTGACACAAACTTTCCGACCGTAGACCCTGCCGATCCTTATCGACTGACCGACGAAGAACGGGAACTTGTGGAAAAGATTCACTATTCGTTTATGAATAGCGAGAAGTTGAAGAAGCACATGCGTTGCCTGTTTACGTATGGCGGAATGTATCTGGTTTCCAATTCCAATCTTCTTTATCATGCTTCGGTACCTTTGAATGAGGATGGCAGTTTCAAGCATGTCAAGATACGTGGCAAGGAGTATTGGGGACGCAAGTTGCTCGATAAGGCCGATCAGCTGATTCGTACTGCATACTTTGATGAAGAAGGAGAGGATGATAAAGAATTTGCGATGGACTATATCTGGTATATGTGGTGTGGTCCGGAAGCTCCTCTGTTTGATAAGGATAAGATGGCGACTTTCGAACGCTATTTTCTGGAAGACAAGGAGATACAAAAGGAAAAGAAGGGATATTACTACACGCTTCGCAATCGTGAAGATATCTGCGATCAGATATTAGATGAGTTCGGGGCATTGGGACCTCATTCTCATATCATCAATGGTCATGTGCCTGTAAAGACTATTCAAGGAGAACAGCCGATGAAGGCAAATGGCAAATTGTTCGTTATTGACGGAGGATTTTCCAAAGCCTATCAGCCGGAGACGGGAATTGCGGGCTATACGCTTGTTTACCATTCTCACGGGATGCAGTTGGTGCAGCACGAGCCGTTCCAGTCCAGGCAGAAAGCCATTGAAGAAGGGTTGGATATCAAGTCAACCAACTTTGTACTGGAGTTCAATTCGCAACGGATGATGGTGAAAGACACCGATAAAGGGAAGGAACTTGTGACGCAGATTCAGGATTTGAAGAAGTTGCTTGTGGCTTATCGCATCGGGTTGATTAAAGAGAAAGTATAAATAAGTAATAGGTAATAAGTATTAAGTATTAGGTATTAACCGTAGCTGCCATTTAGAGACGCATCTGTCTGTCATTCAGACGACTGTAAGGAGGAAGAATCTCTTCTTTGTGACTACAAAAGAGGAGATCCTTCGACAAGCTCAGGATGACAGATACTTATGCTCATCATTATCGAATTGTTTCACTTTGATAAAGTGATGAAAACTTTGAATGACAGATAGATATACCTCTAAATGATAGCTACGGTTAATACCTAATACTTATTACCTAATACTTATTACCTAATACTTATTACCTAATACTTAATACTTATTACCTATTACTTATTAATCAGCCTTAGAAGAGGACAATACCTGCTTCTATGATCGCTCCTTTATCGAAATTACCGGATTTGTTGTAATACCGTGTCAGTCCGTAACCACCGGTGGCAAAGATGCCGAATTTCTTGCTGATCTGATATTCCAGATTCGCTCGTGCCTGCAATCCATAAAGGCGTCGGGGAATCACTTCACCCTTGTTGGAGCACGTTTCTATATGCTGGAATCCGAGGTCACCGCTAATGGACAAACCTTTGTAAACAGGTACCGCCAATCCGGCACGGTAAGACGTGCTGATAGAAAATTTATCGTTCAGATTCTGATCGAATGCACCCACTCCCAAGATCGTATAAAACAGTTGGTTCTTGAAACGCACTCCTATGTTGGCGGGCGTGACGTTACCGCCATATACCATCATTTGTATTCTTGTATCGGGATTCGCGTTCACGAGGCCGAGTTGTAATCCTTTCATATCTTCCCTGTAGTAATTGACCAGACCGATCTGAAAGCCATGAGCCTTCGTCGCATAGTTGCATAACCCGATCTGTGCGCCATTCAGGTCTTTTGCGGTGATATTGGCGATACCGGCAATCTGCAGACCGTTCATGTTTTCGCCTACCACATTCAAGAGTCCGGAAGTCATCATACCGTTGAAACTCTGTCCCGTGATATTTGACACGCCGGAAAACTGAAATCCCGAAGCCATGTTTCCCGTCACATTCATCAGACCGCTTATCATTACTCCCGAGTTGTTGTCTCCACCGATGCCGGTAAGTCCCGAAATAATGACCCCCTTTGAGCCGTCGCCTGTGATATTCACTAGTCCGGCGGCGGAAAGCCCTACGGTGTTGTTTCCGCTGATATTGCTGACACCCGCTATCTGAACACCCCGCATCGTACCACCGGCAAGATTGGCTAATCCTGTGATCTGTACTCCGTTCATATCTCCATGAATGACGCTTCCCAGCGCGTTGATGCCAACGCCGTTGAGACGGTTCAGCGTAGACAGCAGACCGAGGTTTACATAAGTCGTCTGAGTGCTGTCATACGGCTGTGTGCAGATGTCTTTCCATAAGGAAAGGTTGATGCCCGCACTCTTGTTCTGTGCCGGCAAACAAACGGCAGCCATCAGAACAGCTGCCGTGAATATTGTCTTTATTATCTTCATCTTTATTATAACTCTTTTTTTCAGTTTAGGTTCACAGAGTATTCCCTTAATCCTTCACTTCCTTTATCCTTTCGCTTCCTGATACAGATAGCGTTTGATGCTCTTCTTCGGGGTCTTTTCAAATTCTTCGGGATATATCTTCATTTTTAGTATTTGGCTGTATGCCGGTAACATGGCGTTCAGTGCTACGCGGTTTTCTTCCATTACCCGTTCGATGTCCTCATTCTTCAGACCATGGGCGAATGCTTCGTCAAAGTCCGGATAAACCAGTCCGACGAGTTTCTCGTTCTGCTGTACGATGATGCTTTCCGATACGTATGGCAGATTGTTCAGTTTATCTTCGATTTCTTCGGGGTAGATGTTCTGTCCGCTGGCGCTGAGCAACAGGTTCTTGCTGCGTCCCTTGATGGTGATATTGCCTTCGGCGTCCATCAAGGCGAGGTCGCCTGTGTGCAGCCAGCCGTCTTTGTCGATCACTGCTTCTGTCGCTTCGCTGTTCTTGTAATATCCCAGCATTACGTTAGGCCCTTTGCAGACGATTTCGCCAACGATATTTTCCGGATCGGAAGACAGCACCCGTACGTCCATACGCGGCGCGGCTTTTCCGCACGAACCCGGCTTGAATCTTGTCCAGTCTTCGTAGCAGATGATCGGACCGCATTCTGTCATGCCGTAGCCTACTGTATAAGGGAAGTCTATCATTTTAAGGAATTGTTCCACCTCCTGGTTGAAAGCTGCTCCACCTACGATGATTTCTCTGAAGTTTCCACCGAACGCTTTGATCATTTCTTCGCGTATGGTTGCTTTTATCTTGTCGTTGATGATGGGTACTTTGAGTAAGATTTTCATGGTCGGCGTTTCCAGTTTCGGGAGTACGCTCTTCTTGATAATCTTTTCGATGATGAGTGGAACGGCGACGATGAGATTCGGTTTTACTTCTTCGAATGCCTGGAAGATAATCTTCGGACTCGGCATACGGGTGAGGAAGTAGATATGGCAGCCGACGGAGAACTCATAGAGGAACTCGAAGGCCAGTCCGTACATATGTGCCATAGGAAGCATGGAGACGATCTTGTCTCCGGCTTTCAGTTCGAGCACTTCATACGCGAACTTGGTGTTCGACCAGAGGCTGCGGTAGGGGAGCATGACTCCTTTTGAGTAGCTCGTTGTGCCGGACGTGTAGTTGATTACTGCCAGTTCTTCGGGTTCATCCTTATGGTATTCGATGTGTTCTTTGCGGAAGTTCTTCGGATATTTCTTGCCGAACATTTCGTTCAGATGTTCACGTGCGTGCGTCAAGCGTTCGCTGCGTGATACCAGTAAGGTGAAGTCGTTCATCATCAGAATACCTTCCAGCAGGGGCATTGCCGATTCGTTGAGGTTTTCCCACACCATGTCTCCTACAAATAGTAATTTGGCTTCGGAGTGGTTGACGATGTTGTGCACATTGTCCGCCTTGAACTCGTGAAGGATGGGGACGATGACTGCTCCATACGTCAGTGTGGCGAGGAAAGTGACTCCCCAATGGGAACTGTTTCGGCCGCAAACGGCGATTTTGTCTCCCTTGCGGATTCCGCTTTCTTCAAAGATGATATGGAGTTTTTCGATTTTTCGAGCAACGTCTTTATACTGAAGGGTGGCTCCCTTATAATCTGTCAGGGCGTCTAAGTCCCAATTGTTCTTGATACTATTTTCAATGTAAGCTATAAAACTCTTTTCCATTGTTTTTGCACATTTGGTATTAAATTGTGCAAATATAGTAATTAAATTAAGAATGAAGAATTAAGAATGAAGAATTTTTGGAAATGGGGAGTCTTGGGGTAATAAGGGACTAAGATGTGGAAGTATGGGAAAAGTGTTGGGAAGTATAGGGGAAGGAGTTGTGCCACGCCTTTGGCACAAGTGTTTCCGGCCTGTGGCACGATTGTTCCTTACAGATGACATTACTGTTCTCTCTATAAGAAAAGGAAGTTATCAATGCTTGTTAGGGTCGATAAGAATGCATGGTAATGTCATTAACAATGCTTGTTAAGACAGTCCACAATGCATGTCGCAGTCATTAACATGGATTAATCCGAAAAACCGGTTGTTTTCAGTCTGTTCCTAATGAGCTGAATTAGAAGTCGGTAGTGTCTTACTTCTCCTCCTTCGGGAAGGAGGAGTACCCGTAGGGGGAGGTGGTAGGTAAGCATATAACTTAATTTATTATTATTAGTTTATGTGTTCACCTACCACCTCGGTCTTCGACCACTCCTCCTTCCCGAAGGAGGAGAATGTAGATACTACCGACTTTTTAGTCAGCCCCAATGCGGATAGTTCTTTTTGAATTTATTTCAAGTACCATTCGTACATTCTCCGTACTCCTTCCTCTATTTCTATTTTGTGATGCCATCCCAAAGAGTGTAGTTTGGACGGATCGGTCAGTTTGCGCATAGTGCCGTCCGGTTTGCTGCTGTCGAAGGTTAGTTTGCCTTGATAGCCTACCGTTTCTACAATTCGTTCGGCGAGTTGGCGGATGGTGATTTCCTTTCCCGTTCCGATGTTGATATGGCAGTTGCGGATATCCTTGTCACCTTCTTTGTAGGTATCTTTGAAGTCCACGTGTTCCATTACGAATACACTGGCGTCGGCCATTTCTTCGCTCCAGAGAAACTCGCGCAGGGGAGTTCCCGTGCCCCACAGAGTCACTTCCGTTTCGCTGATACCGTATTTGCGGAGGATATTCAGAATGTCCGCCTTGGGGCTGTCGCCATTGACGCCTTCTACAGGACGTTGGTTCATATCCTTGCGGACAGCTTCCCAGTCTCCTTCCTTCAGACAGTGCGCAAGATGAATCTTACGGATCATGGCAGGCAGGACATGGCTGCGTTCCAAGTCAAAATTATCATTCGGACCGTATAAGTTGGTCGGCATCACGGCGATGTAATTCGTGCCGTATTGCAGGTTGAAGCTCTCGCACATTTTCAGTCCGGCGATCTTGGCGATGGCGTATGGCTCATTTGTGTATTCCAGTGGTGAAGTCAGCAGGACTTCTTCTTTCATCGGCTGTTCGGTGTCACGCGGATAGATGCAGGTGCTGCCCAGAAACAGCAGTTTCCGGACGTTATGACGGAAACTTTCACCGATGACGTTCTGCTGTATTTGCAGGTTCTTATAAATGAAGTCGGCACGATAAATACTGTTTGCCATGATGCCGCCTACGAATGCAGCAGCCAGAAACACATACTCCGGTTGCTCTTCGTCGAAAAAACGGCGGACAGCTACACCGTCGAGCAAATCCAGTTCTTGATGCGTACGCCCGATCAGATTGGTATATCCCTTATCCTGTAAATTCTTCCAGATAGCAGAACCCACCAAACCGTGATGCCCTGCTACATAGATTTTTGCATTCTTTTCCATGATTAAGTATCATATATGAACACGGATTACTCCGGTTATGCGCATCTCATGTAAAAAATGAAGATCGTTGAATCGGCGTAATCCGTGTTCGGTTTGAGGTCTGTTAGTGCTTGGTAGCGATCATTCTTCTTACTTTTTCCATGTCATGGCGCACCATGATGCTTACCAGTTCTCCGAACGATGTCTTCCTTGGGTTCCATCCCAGCAATGTCCGGGCTTTGGTAGGATCTCCTAACAGTTGTTCCACTTCTGCCGGACGGAAATATTTGGGATCAACCTCTACCAATACTTTTCCGGTAGCCACGTCGATACCCTTTTCGTCCACGCCTTCGCCTTCCCAACGAAGTTCGATGCCTGCCTCCTTGAATGCCAGTGTGGCAAATTCGCGTACGGTGTGCATCTCTCCGGTGGCGATTACGAAATCTTCCGGAACGTCATGCTGAAGAATCAGCCACATACATTCCACGTAATCTTTCGCATACCCCCAGTCACGGCGGGCATCCAGATTACCTAAATACAGCTTGTCCTGCTCGCCTTGCGCGATACGTGCGGCAGCGAGAGAAATCTTGCGGGTAACGAATGTTTCGCCACGACGTTCGCTTTCGTGATTGAACAAGATGCCGTTAACGGCAAACATGCCATAGCTTTCACGGTAGTTCTTGGTGATCCAGAAGCCGTACTGCTTTGCCACTCCGTAGGGAGAGCGGGGATAGAACGGAGTCGTCTCCTTCTGCGGAACTTCCTGCACCTTGCCGAAAAGCTCGGAGGTGGAAGCCTGATATATCCTTGTTTTCGTTTCCAGTCCCAGGATGCGTACGGCTTCGAGCATACGCAGTGTGCCGATAGCGTCTGCTTCGGCAGTATATTCGGGCACGTCGAATGATACCTTCACATGACTCTGCGCTGCCAGATTGTAGATTTCATCCGGTTGCACCTGCTGTATGATGCGGATCAGTGAGCTGGAGTCCGTCATATCGCCGTAGTGCAGGTTGATGGTACGTTTCTGTTTCATGTCGCGTACCCATTCGTCAAAGTACAAATGCTCGATACGTCCGGTATTGAATGAGGAAGAACGACGGAGGATACCGTGTACTTCGTAACCTTTTTGCAAGAGAAATTCGGCAAGATAAGAACCATCCTGTCCGGTGATGCCTGATATAAGGGCTGTTTTCATATTCCTTTATTTTTTATTTGAAAATACGGGGGACAAATTTCGTTATTTTATGCTGTATATGCAAACCAAGTCAGTTTTATTTTCCCGTTCCTTTTCCCATCACTTTGTCTATGATCAACGCGATGGCTCCGTCGCCCGTCACGTTGCAGGCAGTACCGAAACTGTCCATGGCGATGTAGAGCGCGATCATCAGTGCCTGTGCCGACTCGTCGAAGCCGAGCATCGATTGCAGGATACCGAGTGCCGCCATGATGGCTCCTCCCGGAACGCCCGGTGCGGCTACCATCGTGATGCCCAGCATAAAGATGAATCCGGCAAACAGCGGGAAGTCGAACGGCATTCCCTGCATCATCATCAGTGCCAGTGCGCAGGCCACGATTTTCAGCGTGCTGCCGGACAGGTGAATGGTGGCGCAGAGCGGAATCACGAATCCTGCAATGTCGGCGGATACTCCGTTCTTCTTCGTCTGCTCCAGCGTCACCGGAATGGTGGCTGCGGACGATTGCGTGCCCAATGCGGTGAAATAGGCCGGCATCATCCTGCCCAGCAACCGGAACGGATTCTTACGGACAAAGAGTGCCGCAATGGAATACTGAAAGACGAGCAGGAAGATATGCAACAGAAAGATAACTCCGATGATTTTGATAAAGACCATCAGAATGGCATATACTTGTCCGGAATGAGTCATATTCAGGAAAATGCCGAAGATGTAAAGCGGCAGCAAAGGCAGGATGACCGCACTGATCATGCGTACGACGATTTTCTGAAAATCCCGTGCTACACTCTTCAGAGCATCGCTGTGCAGTGCCGCCAGTCCCAATCCCAGTGTGAAGGCAAGGATCAATGCCGTCATGACATTCATCAGCGGAGGGATGGATACGGAGAAGTAGGGGAGAATGCCGTGCGCTTCGCTGACTTCTTCGAGCGGTACGCCCACTTCGATGAGCGAGGGGAACACGGTGACACCGGTGAAGTAGGACAGGAAGCCGGAGAAGAGCGTCGCACCGTAAGCGATGAGGGCGGTGACAAGCAGCATCTTTCCTGCACCTTTGCCGATGTCGGCAATGGCTACGGTGACCAGTCCGACGATAATGAGCGGGATGGAGAAGTTAAGAAATTCACTGAAAATTCCGTTGAACGTAACGAATATTCGCACCAGCGGAGCCGGAAAAATAGTGCCAATGGCAATACCTAAGATGATAGCAATAATGATGCGTGGCAGCAGGCCGATCTTAATCTTCTTCATTCTGATAGTTATTTGTTGACTACAAAAATAGTATTTTAATCTAAAACTAGCGAACAAATGTGCTTTTCAAGTGTTTCTTACATAAACAATATTTTAAAATATATAAGATATGGCAAATCAGAATAAAACAGATATCGGGTTGATCGGTCTGGCAGTGATGGGTGAGAACCTTGCTTTGAATATGGAAAGCAAGGGCTGGCACGTCTCTGTTTACAATCGTACCGTCCCCGGAGTGGAAGAAGGAGTAGTAGACCGCTTCATGAATGGTCGTGCAAAAGGTAAAAACATTGAAGGTTTTACAGATATAAAGGCTTTTGTGGAATCAATCGCCACCCCTCGCAAGATTATGATGATGGTACGTGCCGGCAGTCCGGTAGACGAACTGATGGATCAGCTTTTCCCTTTGCTTTCTCCCGGAGATATTCTGATTGACGGTGGTAATTCTAATTACGAAGATACCAATCGCCGTGTAAAATTAGCAGAATCGAAAGGCTTCTTGTTTGTAGGAAGCGGAGTGTCGGGCGGTGAGGAAGGTGCGTTGAACGGTGCTTCCATCATGCCCGGAGGATCGGAGAAAGCGTGGCCGGAAGTGAAGCCTGTCTTGCAGAGCATCGCGGCGAAAGCGCCGGACGGAACTCCCTGTTGCCAGTGGGTAGGCCCTGCCGGATCGGGACATTTTGTGAAGATGATTCACAATGGTATCGAATACGGTGATATGCAGTTGATCGCCGAGGCTTACTGGGTGATGAAGAATCTCATTGATCTGACGAATGAGGAGATGGCGGACGTTTTTGCCCGTTGGAATGAAGGGAAGTTGCGCAGTTATCTGATTGAGATTACTTCTAATATTTTGCGTCACAAGGATAAATCCGGTGGGTATCTGATCGATAAGATTCTCGATGCTGCCGGACAGAAGGGGACGGGAAAGTGGTCTGTCATCAATGCGATGGAGTTGGGGATGCCGTTGGGCTTGATTGCCACGGCGGTGTTCGAACGCAGTCTGTCGGCTCAGAAGGAGTTGCGTCATCTGGCTTCCAAGCAGTTCTTGTGCAAGCATACATTACCTATATATAATAAGGCGGAATTGGTGAAGGAGATATTTTCTGCGCTTTACGCTTCCAAGCTGGTGTCGTATGCGCAGGGTTTTGCTGTGTTGCAGCGGGCTTCTGATTCTTTCGGATGGAATCTGGATTTGGCTTCCATTGCCCGTATGTGGCGTGGGGGATGTATCATCCGCAGTATTTTCCTGAATGATATAGCTGCTGCTTTTGAGGCGGCGGATAAGCCGAAGCATTTGTTGCTGGCTCCTTACTTCCGTGAGGAGATCAAGTCTTTGCTCCCCGGATGGAAGAATCTGGTGGCGGAGGCGATGAAGGAGGAATTGCCTGTTCCGGCTTTCTCTTCGGCTTTGAATTATTTTTATTCGCTGACTTCTGACAATTTACCTGCCAATCTGGTGCAGGCGCAACGAGATTATTTCGGTGCGCATACGTTTGAGAGGAAGGATGAGCTGCGCGGACAGTTCTTTCATGAG
>OMDY01000665.1_pt1 | contig 13502 bp, 14 predicted proteins | sample 1645281 | NCBI WGS metagenome assembly OMDY01 (sample SAMEA103958145, study PRJEB25191) | human gut metagenome | biome: human-associated habitat [ENVO:00009003]; feature: intestine environment [ENVO:2100002]; material: feces | place: Germany | collected 2013/2015
CCCGTGATTTGCCAAATTTTTTTTGAAAAAGCAGCTTGTTCCCTATTTCCCCGGGGAAAAACCCGCCCCGGTGGGGGACAGATGGCAAAATTGCCCCGGGAAACCCCTGTTGTGGGTGCGGGACCCTGGGGCTGCCCCCTGTGGTGGCTGGGGAAACAAGCAGCAAAAAAGCTCCCCCAAAACAGGGGAGCTTCTTGTACCTCCATGTCGGGCAGCTGGATGCCTGCGGACATGAGGCGCGCACCTTGCGCACCCATGCAAACGGATACCAAGGTGGCAAAGCAGCCCCGGGAACTTTGACTTCCGAAGCGACAAAAACGCCCCCGCCAGCTGTGCCGGCGGGGCAAATGCGAGCCAAACAAGGACGTGAGGCAGTGGTGCTTACTTTTCTGTTTTGGAAAGCAGCCCATAGACCACGACATCGTGAAAGCCGCCGTCTCTGGCAGAAAAAAATCCGTGCAAAACGCCTTCTTTGGCCATGCCGATTTTTTGCATGACCCGCTCAGAGGCGGCGTTTTTTGCACTGCATTTTGCCTGCACCCGGTGGAAGCCCACCGCGTCAAAGAGATAGCGGATCACCGCCTTTGCCGCTTCTGCAGCGTAACCGTTGCCCCAAAACGCCGTGCCGAGCTTCCAATCCAACTCACACCAACCATTGCGGGCACTGAACCCATCGACAAAGATCTCACCGATAACCGTACCGCTTTCTTTTTCCACAATGGCCCAGTAATAGGTTTCCAAACTGGCGTAGGCGTCCTTGGCGGTGGAAAGCCAATCATACACATCGCGCGGTGTCTGCGCTTCCTGGCTGAGATAGCGGTAAACTTCCGGGTCCGCAGCCCAATTGCGGATACAGCTTTCTGCATCCTGCAAACAAAACGGCCGCAGAATGAGCCGTGCGGTTTCAAGCTGTTTTGTGCCTTGATGTTCCATCTTGGTTTACAAACCTTTCTTTTGAGCAGCGGGCGTTGAAGGCGCGGAGAGGCACCTCTTCAAAGCCCCAAAAACGGCCCTCGGTTATCCTATTTGGTAACCACTTGGCCCTTATTTTGGCCGGTTATCCACTTGGTAACTACTAAAAAATGGATGAAAATGGGTCTTGCTGCATCAAACTTTATCAAACCCTATCAAAGGAAAAAGCCCGGAAAACCGCGATTTTCCGAGCTTTTTGAACCAGTTTGATAAAGTTTAGCGCTTGCTGAACTGCGGAGCGCGACGGGCGGCCTTCAGACCGTATTTCTTGCGTTCCTTCATACGAGGGTCGCGGGTGAGGAAACCAGCCTTCTTCAGCATGGAGCGCAGGTTCTCGCTGTCATACTGCAGCAGGGCGCGGGCCACGCCGTGGCGGATAGCGCCGGCCTGGCCGGTGACGCCGCCGCCGGACACGCGGCAGACGATGTCGAACTTCTCGTCGGTGCCGGTGAGGGCCAGGGGCTGGCGGACAATATACTTCAGGGTGTCCAGGCCGAAATAATCGTCAATGTCGCGGTCGTTGATGGTGACCTTGCCGGTACCCTGATACAGGCGCACCCGGGCCACGCTGCTCTTGCGGCGGCCGGTGCCGTAGAAATAAGGTGCAGATTCGTACATCGTTTAACTCCTCCTTACAGGTTCCACTCAGCGGGTTTCTGGGCGGCGTGCTTGTGCTCGCTGCCGGCGTAGGCGCGCAGGCGGGTCATGGCGGTGCGGCCGATGGAGTTGGAAGGGATCATGCCCTTCACGGCCAGCTCCATAGCAAGCTCCGGCTTGGTTCTCATCAGGGTGTCATAGCGGGTGGCCTTCAGGTGGCCGATGTACCCGGTGTGGCGGTAGTAGTACTTCTTCTCCGCCTTGCCGCCGATGATGACATGGTCGCCGCAATCCACATGGGGAGCGAAGGTGGGCTTGTGCTTGCCCCGCAGCAGCACAGCGGCCTGAGCGGCTACACGGCCCAGGGGCTTGCCGGCGGCGTCGATGACATACCATTTGCGGTCAATCTGACCGGCTTTCGGCATTGTGGTTGACATTTGCGTTACCTCCAAGCTTTTGTTTCATGTATTTCCAAAGGTGAACAAACAAAACAAGGCGCTTTTTCAAGCGCTTATGTATGATAGCACAGCTTTTCCCCGGTGTCAACAGGTTTTCCCGGATTTTTTAATTGGCTTTTCCAATCCTCTCTCAATCTCTTGTTTTTGCTGTATTATCTCTTGTTTTCTCACGCGCGATTTTTGTTTTCCAGCAGCAGGGCGTACGCTGCCAACGCCAGGTAGGCGGGGTGGCCGTCCTCTTGGAGCTGGCGCAGCAAATCCTGCCGCTTCTCCCTTTCCTGTGGGCCCCGGCCGCAGAGGTAGGCTCCCAGCTCCTGATGGCGGTACAGCCAGCGCAGCTCCTGGAGCAGCTCCACCGGCGCTTGGGAGCAGAGCTCTATCAGTTCCCGCGCCATGTATTCTGTGTCGTACTTAATTTTCTTTTCCATGTGATACCACACTTCGTTTTGGAAGATTTTCCTTCCCATTATACGTGGAATCCCTTATACAATCAAGTAGATTTTTGGAATCTATATATTACATTTTATGTTGGGTGGGGTGCAACTTGGAACAAAAGCTTCGCAGGAATACTACCCTGGGCGACAATTTGCGAAGGCTCCGCAAAGCCGCCGGGCTGACCCAGGCCATGGCCGTGGCGCAATTGCAGCTTTTAGGCTTTGACATCAGCCGGGAGATACTTTCCCAAACGGAGAACGGCCGGTACAACGTACCAGTGTCCCTGCTGAAAGCCTTGAAGCAAATCTACAAGGTACCCAGCTACGACGACTTTTTCCAGGGGATTTAACTATGAAATGCAAGCAAGACCTCTCCATTGGCCCAAACTTGAAAAGGCTCCGCAAGGCCGCCGGGTTGACTCAGGCCCAGGCAGCGGCTCAGCTGGAGGTGCGGGGCCTGCCCGTCTCCGCGGAGATATTGGCCAAAATGGAACAGGGGAAATACAGCATCCGCATCTCTGCATTAAAAGCCCTCAAGGAAATCTACAGGCTAGACAGCTACGACGACTTTTTCCAGGGGATTTGACGGTGACGAAAACAAAAGGCTTTCCCGGGCCCAAACCGGAAAGCCTACAAAGAAGCCAACCACGCGCCAAGCTGCGACGGGTTCTTCCACGGGGCGTGAAAAATCCCCTTTTCTCTATACTATTATAATAGGAGGCGGAACTATGGATAAACTGACCGGCCGCGTGCGGGCCGCTGTGGAAAAATACCAGCTCATCGAGGAAGGGGACAGAATCGCCGTGGGGGTGTCCGGCGGCAAGGACAGCGTGGCGCTGACCATCGGCCTTGCCGAGCTGCGCAGGTACATCGGCTTCGATTTCACCGTGCAGGCCGTCACGCTGGACCCCCAGTTCGGCGGCAGGCCCATGGATTACACCGTGCTGCAGGACCTGTTTGCCCGGCACGGCATCCCCTATGAGATCCGCCGCACCGAGATCGGCCCGGTGGTGTTTGAATACCGGCAGGAAAAGAACCCCTGTTCCCTCTGCGCCAGGCTGCGCCGGGGCGCGCTGCATACGGCGGCGCAGGAGCTGGGCTGCAATAAAGTGGCGCTGGGCCACCACCTCGATGATGCTGTCGAGACCTTTTACATGAATCTCTGGCGGGAGGGCCGCATTGGCTGCTTTTCCCCGGTCACCCAGCTGGACCGCCGGGGCCTGACCCTGATCCGCCCCATGCTGCTGGCCACCGAACACGAGGTGCGCTGTGCGGTAAAGGAGGAGGACTTCCCCATCGTCAAGAGCCGCTGCCCCGCCGACGGTGTGACCGTGCGGGAACAGACCAAGGATTTTGTCCGGGAGCGCTGCCGCACCGACCACGCCTTCCGGCAAAAAACGCTCCACGCTCTGCAGGAGAGCGGCATCGACGGCTGGCGGCCGGTCCATACAGGACGCACATCCAATCCATCCCCAAAGGAGGGAATGCATCATGCAGATGCAGAACTTTGAAAAACATGTCTGGGCTGAGATCGACCTCGATGCCCTGCGGGCCAACTTCCGCACCGTAAAGCAGCGGGCAGGCTGCCTGCCCCTGTGTGCCGTGGTCAAGGCCGACAGCTACGGCCACGGTGCCGTCCAGTGCGCCCGGGTCTTTGCGCAGGAGGGTGCCTCCTGGTTGGCTGTCAGCTGCCTGGCCGAGGCCCTGCAGCTGCGCAGGAGCGGCCAGACCCTGCCCATCCTCATTCTGGGCCATGTGCAGCCCACATACGCTGCCGCCCTCATCCGGGACGATATCACCGCGGCCTGCTATTCTCTGCCCCAGGCCAAAGCCCTGAGCGAGGCCGCACAAGCCGCCGGGGGCCGGGTCAAAGTGCATCTGGCTGTGGATACCGGCATGGGCCGCATCGGCTTTGCTCTGCGCACCGATTTTGATGCCGCCATTGCCGAGGCCATCGCCGCCTGCACCCTGCCCGGCCTGGAAATGACCGGCCTGTTCCAGCACTTCTCGGTGGCCGATGACACCGCTGAGGAAAACATTGCCTACACCGCCGAGCAGCACCGGCTCTTTGTGCAGGCCTGCAGCGCCCTGACAGCAGCCGGGCACGAGCCCGGCATCGTCCACTGCGACAACTCGGCCGGTGTGATGCTCCACCCGGACTGGCCCGAGGGCCTGCCCCGGGCACACTGCATGGCCCGCCCCGGCATCATCCTGTACGGCTTTGACCCCAGCGATGAAGTCCGCTTCGGGCTGTTCCGCCCGGTGATGAAGCTCAAGACCGTGGTCAGCATGGTCAAGGTGCTGCAGCCGGGCCAGTCCACCAGCTATGGCCGCCGGTTCACAGCAGAGCGGCCCACGCCGGTGGCCACCCTCTGCACCGGCTACGCCGATGGCTACCCCCGCCAGCTCAGCTGCGGCAAGGGCATCGTGGAGATAAAGGGTATGCCCTGCCCGGTTCTGGGCCGGGTCTGCATGGACCAGATCATGGTGGATGTCTCGGCTCTGCCCGACGTGCAGGAAGGGGACGAAGCCATCCTGTGGGGCGGCGAAGTGAGCGACAGCGCCGAGACCATCGCCCACAAGACCGATACCATTTCTTACGAGGTGCTCTGCGGCGTTTCCCGCCGGGTGCCCCGTGTTTATCTGGAGCACGGCACGACCGCTGCCGTGGAGGACTGGATCCTGAACGACTAACACACTCTCCCGGAGGAATTACATGGCAAGAGACAACATCCGAAATTTCTGCATCATTGCACACATCGACCACGGCAAGTCCACCCTGTCGGATCGCATTCTGGAGCTGACCAAGAGCGTGGACGAGCGCATCATGGAGGATCAGATCCTCGATAACATGGACATCGAGCGGGAGCGCGGCATCACCATCAAAGCCCGCGCCGTTACCCTGAACTACACTGCCAAGGACGGCAAGACCTACGAGTTCAACCTCATCGACACCCCGGGCCATGTGGACTTTGCCTACGAGGTCAGCCGCAGTCTGGCCGCCTGTGAGGGTGCCATTCTGGTGGTGGATGCCACCCAGGGTGTGGAGGCCCAGACGCTGGCCAACACCTACATGGCGCTGGAGCATGATCTGGAGCTTGTGCCCATCCTGAACAAGATCGACCTGCCCAGCGCCCACCCGGACGAGGTGGCCCAGGAGGTGGAGGATGTGATCGGCCTGCCCTGCATGGATGCGCCCCGCGTCTCCGCCAAGACCGGCCTGAACGTCGATCAGGTGCTGGAGCGGGTGGTCAGCGATATCCCCGCCCCCACCGGTGACCCGGACGCTCCCCTCAAGGCCCTGATCTTTGACAGCATCTACGACAGCTACAAAGGCGTTATCGTCTACATCCGCGTGTTCGAGGGCACCGTCAAGCCCGGCGACACCATCAAAATGATGGCCACCGGGGCCGAGTTCACGCTGGTGGAGGTGGGCCACATGGGTGCCACCAGCCTGACCCCCTGCAGCCAGCTGCAGGCCGGCGAGGTCGGCTACCTGACCGCCAGCATCAAGACCGTGCAGGACACCCGCGTGGGCGATACCGTCACACTGGCAGACCGCCCCACCTCCGAGGCCCTGCCCGGCTACCGTCAGGTCAAGCCCATGGTGTTCTGCGGCATCTACCCCGCCGACGGTGCCAAGTACCCCGACCTGAAGGACGCGCTGGAAAAGCTGCAGCTGAACGACGCTTCCCTGACCTTTGAACTTGAGACCAGTGCCGCGCTGGGCTTTGGCTTCCGCTGCGGCTTCCTGGGCCTGCTCCACATGGAGATCATCACCGAGCGTCTCGAGCGGGAGTTCGACCTGGATATCATCACCACCACCCCCAGCGTCCGCTACCGCCTGACCATGACAGACGGCACCGTGGAGATGATCGACAACCCGTCCAGCTACCCGGACCCCTCCAACATCGTCAAGCAGGAGGAGCCTTTTGTGGATGTCCACCTCTACACCCCCAACGATTACGTGGGTGCCCTGATGGATCTGTGCCAGCAGAAGCGCGGCGTGCTCATCGACATGAAGTATCTGGATGATGTCCGCGTGGACCTGCACTACGCCCTGCCTCTGGGCGAGATCGTCTACGACTTCTTCGATGCCATCAAGAGCCGCAGCCGTGGTTACGCCAGCTACGACTACGAGTTCAAGGAGTACCGCGAGAGCGATCTGGTCAAGCTGGACTTCCTGCTGAACGGCGACCCCGTGGACGCACTCTCCATGATCGTGTTCCGGGACAACGCCTACGCCAAGGGCCGCCGCATCTGCGAAAAGCTGCGGGACAACATTCCCCGTACCCTGTTCGAGATCCCGGTGCAGGCCGCCATCGGCGGCAAGATCATCGCCCGTGAGACCGTCAAGGCCATGCGCAAGGACGTGCTGGCCAAGTGCTACGGCGGCGATATCTCCCGCAAGAAGAAGCTGCTGGAAAAGCAGAAGGAGGGCAAAAAGAAGATGCGCCAGCTCGGCAGCGTCTCCCTGCCCAGTGAAGCCTTTACCGCCGTGCTGAAGCTGGACAGCACGGATGACTAAGGGGTTTGCTACTTGCATTTTCAACAGGATTATGATAATTTAGAATTAGAAACAGCCGCACACCTTATAAAGAGAGGTATCCTGCCATGAAGGACCAGTATCAGCATTATCTCGAGCTCCTGAAAGGACTGCGGCTGATGGACGATGATTTCTTTTCAGAAGCATTGGATGAAAAAATCGAGCCTGTGGAATATATCCTGCGCACGATTCTTGAGCGCAACGACATCAAGGTTCAGTGCACCGAGGCTCAGGTGGAATACAAAAGCGCAACCAAGCGCTCCATCAAATTGGACATCCGGGCTGTGGATGCCGAGGGCCGCGTACTGGACATCGAGGTCCAGCGGGCAGACAAGGGTGCCAGCGTCCGCCGGGCGCGCTTCCACAGCAGTGTCATCGACCGGACGTTACTGGAAAAAGGTGAAGATTTTGACGCATTGGTGGACACCTATGTCATCTTCATCACTGAGCATGACAAATATGGTGCAGGCCTGCCGTTATATCATGTAGAGAGAACAGTCACAGAGCTGCAGCACACTACATTCGGTGATGGAGCTCATATCATTTATGTGAATGGCGCATTCCGTGATTTGGAGCATCCCGTTGGACGTTTGATGCATGACATGAACTGTACCGACCCGAACAAAATGTTGAACCCGCTTCTTGCCAAAGAGGTACGCTATCTGAAAGAAACCGAAGGAGGGAGATCACAGATGTGCAGAGCATTTGAAGAGGTTGCGCGAGAATCCGCAAGAGATGCCGAGTATCAAAAGGCTGTACGGACAGCAAAGAAGATGCTGGCTTTGGGGCAGCTGAATCTGGAAACGATTGCTGAGTGTACAGAGCTTTCTCTCGACGAAGTAAAAGCGCTTGCAGATAAGAAACCTGCCTGACAGCGATACAAACAAACGTCCCCCTGCACCGTTCAAACCACGAATGGCGCAGGGGGACGTTTCATATCCTGATATTTTCAGTTCAGGCCCTTGAACCAGTTCAGGCTGTCCTTGATGCCGTGCATGGAGTCCTGAATGATCCGGCCATAGATGTAGATGCTGTATGCCGCCGCAATGACCTGCACAAAGGCCTTGCCGCACTCGATGCCAAAGGCCAGATAGGGCTTTGCCTTCTGCCAGTAGGGGCGGATCTGATCCTTCAGCGCTCCCACCCAGGCAGGAGCGCCGCCGGAGACCTGCTCCAGCTCCTCAGCGGGAATGACGGTGCACTGCGCCGGAAATTTTAAGTTCTGCTGCATGTCCGCTCCTCTCAAAGTGCCAGGCTTGCCAGCAGCACCAGAACGACGCTTCCGGCCGCCAGCCCCATCGTTGTAAGAAGGGTGTCCGGGTCTACCTCTTTCTCCTCCACCACTTCCGCACTGCCGCCATTGGCCGACCAGTGGGCATAGACGGTGGTATCCGCACCAAACGCCGTATCGTTGGTTTTGACCTGCACATCAATGGGAAAACCGGTAACATCATCCGTACCGGTGGTGTACCAGCCATCGAAGGTATAGCCCTCCATGGTGGCGGTGGGCAGGCTCGTCAGCTGGCCGTCGGCATTGGTGCGCTCCGCAGCAGAGGTACAGATACCGCCGTTGGCATCAAAATAGACGATGACCTTTGCCGCAAAAGCGGTGGGGGTACACAGGCAGACCGCCAGCACACAGGCCAGCCCCGCCAGCATCCGTTTGAACTTCTTCATCCTGCGCTCTCTTTCCGGCTCAGCGTCAGACGCTGTAGCCCTGTGCCTTGATGACATCCACCACCTGAGAAACGTACTTCTGGCAGGTGTCGTGGTCAGGGGCCTCTACCATCACGCGCACCAGAGGCTCCGTACCAGACTCGCGCACCAGAATGCGGCCGGTATCGCCCAGTGCCTCGGCCACCGCCTTGACAGCGACCTGCACAGCGGCATCATCCTGCGCGGCCTTCTTATCGGTCACACGGACATTTTCCAGCACCTGCGGGTAGATCTTCAGCGGGGCGGCCAGCGCGCTCAGAGGCTTCTTCTTGGCCAGCATGACCTCCATCATCTTCAGGCTGGTCAGGATGCCGTCACCGGTGCTGGCATACTTGGAGAAGATGATGTGGCCGCTCTGCTCACCGCCGATGCGGCAGCCGTTCTTGGCCATATACTCGTAGACATACTTGTCGCCCACGGCAGTCTTGGCGTAGCCGATGCCCTGCTCGTCAAAGGCCTTGTACAGGCCAAAGTTGGACATAACCGTGGTAACGACGGTATTGGTCAGCAGTTTGCCGCGCTCCTTCATGTAGCAGCCATAGATGTACAGGATGTGGTCACCGGTGATCACATTGCCCTTTTCGTCCACGCAGAGGCAGCGGTCTGCATCGCCGTCATAGGCAAAGCCCACGTCCAGACCCTTTTCCACCACAAACTTCTGCAGGCCCTCGATATGGGTGGAACCTGCGTTCAGGTTGATGTTCAGGCCGTTGGGCTGGTTGTTGATGACATAGGTGTCTGCGCCCAGCGCATCGAACACGCTCTTGGCAATGTTCCAGCTGGCACCGTTGGCGCAGTCCAGACCCACCTTGATGCCCTTGAAGGAGTAGATGCCCAGGCTGATCAGGTAACCCATGTAGCGGTTGCGGCCCGCCACATAGTCCACGGTGCAGCCGATATGCTCCCGGTGGGCAAAGGGCAGCTCCGGCCAGTCCTGATCGAAAACATGGAGCTTGCCGTCGATGTAGTCCTCCACCAGCAGCAGGGTCTCCTCGGGCATCTTTTCGCCGTAGCAGTCGATGAGCTTGATGCCGTTGTCGTAGAACGGGTTATGGCTGGCGGAGATCATAATTCCGCAGTCAAAATCATCCACGCGGGCAATATAGGCCACGCTGGGGGTGGTGGTGACGTGGAGCAGGTAGGCATCTGCGCCGGAAGCGGTCAGGCCTGCCACCAGGCTGTACTCGAACATATAGCTGGAGCGGCGGGTATCCTTGCCAATGACGATGCGGGCAGGCTCGTTGTTGCCGCTGCGCTCCCGCAGTGCATTATAATACCAGCCCAGAAAACGGCCTACCTTGTAGGCGTGGTCGGCGGTCAGATTCACACCGGCCTCGCCACGGAAGCCGTCGGTGCCAAAATATTTTCCCATAATCCTCTTCTCCTTCTATTGCAACGTTACGTTTTCTCTTATCCCTGAGAGCGCTCTCTCCTTGCTCTTACTTTTTATAATAGCATAAAACCGGAAAAGAATCCATGGGTTTGGGCATTCCGGGATGCTCTGCGCACACTTTTCTGTGCCGGTGCAGTGCCTTTTCCTCTCCCGTGCCGCCGCCCTGTTCTGTTCCGTATATCTGGTACCGGTTCCGGTAACGCTCCCGGTTTTTGCGAGAACGGTCTCGTTTTCTGAAAATTTTTCTTGTTATTTTTGACAAAATTGTTCGCCACTCTGCACAAAATCACAATTTTTCTCTTGACCTCCCCCCCGAACTATATTGAAGCTGCGATTTTTTTATGACATTTTCTGTCATGGATCGACACCGTGTAATTTTTGGGAGGACTGTTTATGAGAGCGAAGAATCTTGCATTGCGGGTGCTTTCTACAGCAGCGATGTTGTCCATTGTGACATCCATTGCGGCCCCCGCATTCGCGGCCACCTACTACATCAATGAGGGCAGTGTGGATGTTAAGGTCAGCGATGCCGGTGTAGTCACCGTCGAACAAGGCGGCGTGACCTACAAAGACGGCCTTGACAGCGTCGTCATCCGGGGCGGAACCCGCGGCGGAAAGGATGACGACCGCACCAAAGCCGATGCTTCCCCCGCCACGCAGGAAGCAGACGGGAGCAACGCCCCCGCAGTGAACGAGACGGAAGCGCCCAAGAGTGAGAATACCGCCGGGGACACTGCACCGAAGCCGGTAACCACACCCACCGAGGAGCGCAAAGAGGACACCCCGCAGCAGGAGCTCACCGAAGAGAAAACCGAAGAGAACGTGACCCCGGAGCCTGTCAAGGCAAAGGCAGAAGCTCCCAAGCCCACACAGGAGCCTTCCGCAGAGCAGGAGGAGGAAAAGCAGGAGAAGGAAGAGCAGCAGGAGGAGGAAGATGAGCCGACCGTTCCCTCTGCCCCCGCAGCACAGGCTGACAACAGCAGCACCAGCACCTCCGCAGAGCCGACCGATAATGTCATCACCATTGTCAACAACTTTGCCAAGAAGGCCGAGCAGGTTTTTTCGTTTGTGCTGGACAATGTGAATATTGACCGCAGTAATGATGGCTATGAAAACCACAAAGCGGCTCTCACGGTAAAGGGCAAAGGCGACACGGAAATTGAACTGGACGGAGACAACATCCTGAAGGGTGGTGAAAAGCACGCCGGTCTTGAGAAAAACGACAGTGACGGAACGGGTACACTTACCATTAAAGACGACAACAAAGCTGCGGACGGCAGCAAGGGCAGTCTCCTTGCAAAGGGTGGAGAATACGGTGCCGGTATTGGTGGTGGAGAATGCCAGGACACCTCTCATATCACAGTCACTGGCGGCAAAATCACAGCGGTCAGCGGGAGGCGTGCTGCCGGCATTGGCGGCGGTGGCAGTTCTGATGGTACAGACATTACCATCAAAGGAGATGCCACTGTAATTGCAAGCGGCGACGCCGGTGCTGGCATCGGCGTCGGTGGTGACGGAGGCAACTACACAAAGGGTTATGGTAAAGTTACCATTACCGACCACGCAAATGTTATAGCCTGGTCCGAATATGGTGCAGGCATTGGCGGCGGACGAAACGCCGGTGGTGATATCACAATTTCAGGGGATGCCACCGTTGCAGCAGAGGCCCACAATGATAGCGTCGCAATTGGCAGCGGCGGACGGCTTTACCCCAGCGACAATCCTGATAACTATAAAAACCTCAACACGAACATTACCATCTGTGACAAGGCAAATGTTACCGCAGTTGGTTCCGGTTCCCATCCTGCAATCGGTTCTCTGGGTTACGTTATTCTCCCTGATGGTGTCAGCTATCCTTTTACCACCACCATCAATATCCTGGGCGGCACCCTGAATGTCATCAATCGAGGGGACGACCATTACACTTCTGATGTTCCTGCTATTGGCAATCAAAGTGCCGGTGGTCGAAACACAAACGCGGATCTTGTTCTTAACATCAACGCAAGCACTGGCAATACTGTCATCAACGCTTATACCACCGGCAGCAATGCGGCAACCATCGGAAAAGGATATACTCTTAAAAAAGATGACGAACAGATCCAGTACAATGCAGACGGAAGCTCCAAATTTGGCGAAGACGGTTCTGTCGTTCTGAACCTGTTCCGAAATTCTACCACGAAAAAGAAAGGCGAAAAAATCGAAACAATCTATAATAACTGGTATGATCTGCATAAAATCATCGGCGGCGAACGGTACGACACCCTGCACAATGCCAAGTGGCTGAAAGACAACGGCTACACCAGTGAGCTTGCCACCGACACCAACCATGCATGGAAGGTGGACGACACGAAGGAGCGGGTAGAGCCCACGCTGGAGCATGAGGGCCACGTTTACTATAAGTGCAGTGTGCCCGGCTGCAAGGCCGTGCACGATGAGGTGCTGCCCAAACTGGAATCGAAACCTACTCCGGAACCTACTCCGGACCCCACCCCTGTGCAGCCCGACACGCCCGCTGACACCCAGAGCACCCCCAAGGACGATGTGAGCACCCCCAAGCTCTACGTCATCGACCTTGCCAGCACGCAGGTGCTGTTTGATGAGACCCGTCAGAACGACACCGTGACCTACACCACAAAGCAGGACGGTGCCAGCCTGACCGGCTCCTTTGAGGCACTGGAGGCCATGGCTGAGGATGGCGTAAAGACCATCGTGTTCCAGACCATCGGCACCAACACCCCCGGCGCGGTGAGCCGTGTCTCGGTCGATGCCCTGCTGCAGCACGGCGGCGAGACCCTGCTGCTGACCCACAACGGCACTGAAGTCCACCTGACCATCGACGGCCAGAACGCTGACAGCCTGCTGCTGCAGTAAGCGCCCCCTTCTGCCGAGTTCCGCATCTTGGCAGAAGTTCTGAATATCCCAAAACCACAAAAGGCCTCGGAAGCGCATTCCGGGGCCTTTTGTGGTTTCTCCTTCATTTTTTACGCACCATCCGGCGTTTTTCGCCCCGGAACAACCGCTCTTTTTTCAGCCTTTACTGCATCTTTAGGAAAAGTATGGTATACTTTTCATCTGGAGTAGAATAGATATGGAGGGATCCCCATGAAGCAGAAGACCCGCTGGCACGACGCGCTGGTCCTGGCCGCTGTGCTGTGCGCCGCCTTTCTCATCGTGACCGGCACACAGCAGATCACCGGCCGGATCGACGGCGTTGCATCGATGGTGTTTGTTCTGGCAGTTTTTTTGATCTCGGTCTATACGGATGGTTATGTGTGGGGCGTAGTGGCTTCCCTGATCGGCGTGCTGGCCGTGAATTTTGCGTTCCGCTCCCCTTACTTTGCCTTCAACTTCACTCTGCCGGAAAACCTGTTCTCGGGCATGGCGAT
>OMDY01000667.1_pt1 | contig 13429 bp, 11 predicted proteins | sample 1645281 | NCBI WGS metagenome assembly OMDY01 (sample SAMEA103958145, study PRJEB25191) | human gut metagenome | biome: human-associated habitat [ENVO:00009003]; feature: intestine environment [ENVO:2100002]; material: feces | place: Germany | collected 2013/2015
CGCGCTGGTCGTCGCCATCGTCTTCGCAATGGTCTTCCGCTACAAACACAAGCCCGAAGAGATGGGGGCCGTAAGCCACTAACAAGCAATCCCCGTCACAACAAACGGCCGGAAACTATCACGTTCCGGCCGTTTTCATTTATAATTCAAAGTTCTCAACGCATCAGCACCGAGCTATCCCCGTAACTCAAAAAACGGAAATCGTGCGTGAGGGCGTAGTCGTAAATCCGATGCCAATCATCTCCCACGTAAGCCGACACCAACAACAGCAACGTCGATTTGGGCTGGTGGAAGTTCGTGACGATATTGCGCACGATCCGGAAACGGTATCCCAGCGGCGTAATCATGATCTGCGTGGCGGCCTTGAGTTTCTCGATCCCCTCACGAACCATATAGTCTGACAGTACCTGCAATGCTTCGCGGCCTGTAAACACCTCGGGCAAGTCGTACAACTCCCACTGCCCGATCACGCGGCTCGCATCGGGCGCACCCGAAGTACGGATCCGCCACGCCAGCGCCGTCAAAGACTCCAGCGTTCGGACGGAAGTGGTACCTACCGCCGTAATATTATCCCACTTCTCCAGCAGCCGCTCCACGCTGCTTCGACGGATCTCGAAATGTTCCGTATGCATCGGATGCGCCGCCGCATCGCGGTCTTTCACGGGCAGAAATGTTCCGGCCCCCACGTGCAGGGTCACCTCTTCGAACGAAAACCCCTGCGTCCGCATCCGCTCGATCAACTCCGGTGTGAAGTGCAGGCCGGCCGTCGGAGCGGCCACGGAACCTTCGAATTTCGAATAGACGGTCTGGTAACGGGTATTGTCGATCTCCTGACTCTCGCGGTTCAGGTAAGGCGGGATCGGAATCCGGCCCAGATGTTCCAGCAGTTGTCCGAACGTCAGATCAGCCGTCCATTCGAAGCGGACGATCTGCTCGCGGCCGCCCTCGCCCTCACGCCAGGCCAGCATCCGTTCCGCGCGACCTTCATATTCGAAATCGATCACCAGCGGGCCTTCTTTCCATTTTTTGAGGTTACCCACGATGCAGCTCCAGCGGCACGAACCTTTCACGGCGAACGCCCGCTCGTAATCCGCCGGATCGTGCGGTTCGAGGCAGAATACCTCGATCCGAGCACCCGAAGGTTTGTGCATGATAATCCGCGCCCGAATCACCTTGGTATTGTTGAACACCAGCAGGGTCCCCTCAGGCAGTATGTCGCCGATGTCGCGGAAGCGGCGCTCCGAGATTTCCCCCCGTTCGTAAACAAGCAGCTTCGATGCCGATCGCTCCTCGAGCGGATACTTGGCGATCCGCTCGTCGGGCAGGTCGTAGTCGAAACGGTCTATGTCGATATGTCTTTCCATTTTCAGCATATAGCGGGCACAAAATTAATAAAAATCCCGGTCTTTACGGAAAAAATACCCGGTTTAGACCAGCAAATAAATTTGGCGCTGCGCTCGGCTTTCACTATCTTTGCATCAGATAGAAGGCGGTTCGGACAAGCTCGAACGGGTTCGGCTCGTCGTTCCCTTTTGCTATCTTTACAAAAAATTTCGCTCTGATAGGCTGCGTCCGGATATAAGTCGGCTCGATCCGGCTTCATCGCACGCCAGCACTATCTCGGCCTGTCCAATCGCTGAAAACCATGAAAACCGATTTTCTGGTCATCGGATCCGGCGCCGCCGGACTGAGTTTCGCCCTCAAAGCCGCAGAACACGGCCACGTTACACTGGTAACGAAAGGGAAAATGGACGAGTGCAACACCAACTATGCCCAGGGAGGCATCTGTTCGGTGACCTATGCGCCCGACACGTTCGAAAAACATATTCACGACACCCTGGTCTGCGGTGCCGGCAAATGCGACCCCGCAGCCGTCGAACTGGTAGTTCGCCGGGCCCCGGAGCTGATCCGCGACCTGATCGCCTGGGGCACGAAATTCGACAAGACACCCGACGGACGCTTCGAACTCAACCGCGAAGGCGGACATACCGAACATCGTATCCTCCACCACGAGGACCTCACGGGCGCTGAGATCGAACGGGCCCTGATAACCTCGGTACGCAAGCACCCCAACATCACGGTTCTCGAACACCATTTCGCCATCGACCTGCTGACACAGCACCACCTGGGCGAATTCGTCACCCGCCACACGCGCGGCCTGGCCTGCTTCGGAGCTTACGTGCTGAACCTGGAGAGCAACGAGATCGAAACCGTGCTGGCCAAATTCACCGTCGTCGCTGCGGGCGGCTGCGGCAACGTCTATTCTTCGACGACCAATCCGAGCGTCGCCACAGGCGACGGCATCGCCATGTGCCACCGCGCCAAGGCCATCACCGAAAACATGGAGTTCATCCAATTCCACCCCACCTCGCTCTACCATCCGGCCGAAAAGCCCAATTTCCTCATCACGGAGGCGATGCGGGGTTACGGCGCGATCCTGCGTCTGCAAAACGGCGAAGAGTTCATGGACAAATACCACCCGATGAAATCGCTCGCACCGCGCGACGTGACGGCCCGGGCCATCTATACCGAAATGACCCGCCGGGGCGAGGACTTCGTCTATCTCGACGTGCGGCACAAAGATCCGGAGCAGACGCGCCGGCATTTCCCGAACATCTATGAAAAATGCCTCTCGCTCGGCATCGACATCACCCGCGACCTGATCCCCGTCACACCGGCGGCACACTACTGTTGCGGCGGCGTAAAGGTCGATCTCAACGGCGAAACCTCGATCCGACGGCTCTATGCCCTGGGAGAAACCTCCTGCACGGGGCTGCACGGCGCCAACCGGCTGGCTTCGAACTCCCTGATCGAAGCGGTCGTCTATGCCGACCAAGCCGCCAAACACGCCACCTCCCGGCTCTCCTCGGTCGAAATCCAGGAGGGTATTCCCGACTGGGATTTCGAAGGCACCCAGCACACCGAAGAGATGCTGATGATCATCCAGTCCAAACGCGAGATGCAGGCCATCATGTCCAACTACGTCGGCATCGTCCGCTCGAATCTCTCGCTCGAACGCGCCCTGCGCCGCCTGTCGATCATCTACGAAGAGACCGAAGAGCTACACAACAAGATCAAGCCCAATCGCGAGCTGTGCGAACTGCGCAACATGATCGCCGTGGCCTACCTGGTCATCAAACAAGGCAGCGCATTGAAAGAGTCGGTCGGCTGCCACTACAACTCCGACTACCCCAAACCGGACAATAAATAATCTGCAAGAGAACTCACCCACAATCTTTATTACCGTTTATGACCTTACAGGAAGAGATCACCCGCCGGCGGACGTTCGCCGTCATCGCGCACCCGGACGCCGGTAAAACGACCCTGACCGAAAAACTGCTGCTCTTCGGCGGCGCCATCCACGTCGCGGGAGCGGTCAAAAGCAATAAAATCAAGAAGGGAGCCACCTCCGACTTCATGGAGATCGAACGTCAGCGCGGTATTTCGGTCGCTACGTCCGTCATGGGCTTCGAATACCAGGGCCGCAAGATCAACATTCTCGATACCCCGGGCCACGAAGACTTCGCCGAAGATACCTACCGCACGCTGACGGCGGTGGACTCCGTAATCATCGTCATCGACGGCGCCAAGGGCGTCGAGTCCCAGACCCGCAAGCTGATGGACGTCTGCCGCATGCGGCAGACCCCGGTGATCGTCTTCGTCAACAAGCTCGACCGCCCCTGCAAGGATCCCTTCGACCTGCTGGACGAAATCGAGAAGGAACTCCGCATCCGGGTACGTCCCCTCTCATTCCCGATTTCGAGCGGCGACACCTTCAAGGGCGTTTACAACATCTACGAGAAGAACCTCACGCTCTTTACGAGCGACGAACGGCAGACGGCCGACGCTTCGACCGTAGAGATCAACGACCTCGCCTCGCCCGAACTGGACGAATACATCTCCGAACGCTACGCCAAGCAACTGCGCGAAGACACCGAACTGGTCGAAGGCGTGTACGACGCTTTCGACCGCGACGCTTACCTGCGGGCTGAGCTGGCCCCGGTCTTCTTCGGCTCGGCGGTCAATAATTTCGGCGTGAAGGAGTTGCTGGAGTGTTTCATCCGCATCGCCCCCTCGCCGCGCCCTGCGCCGACCGAAACCCGGATCGTGGAGCCTGCCGAGGAGAAAATGACAGGCTTCGTCTTCAAGATCCACGCCAACATGGATCCGAACCACCGCGACCGCATCGCCTTCCTGAAGATCTGCTCCGGCACGTTCGAACGTAACAAGAATTTCCTGCACGTGCGCAGCGGCAAACAGATGAAATTCTCCTCGCCGACGGCTTTCATGGCCGAGAAAAAGTCGATCATCGACTTCGCCTACCCGGGCGACATCGTCGGCCTGCACGACACGGGCAACTTCAAGATCGGCGACACCTTCACCGAAGGCGAAAAGCTCAAATTCACAGGCATTCCCTCCTTCGCACCCGAACAGTTCCGTTATATCGAGAATGCCGATCCGCTGAAATTCAAGCAACTGGCCAAAGGCATCGATCAGCTCATGGACGAAGGCGTGGCGCAGCTCTTCACCTCGTCGCTCAACGGCCGCAAAATCATCGGCACGGTGGGCGCCCTGCAATTCGAGGTGATCGAATACCGCCTGGCGCACGAATACAACGCCGCCTGCCGCTGGGAGCCGATCTCCATCTACAAAGCCTGCTGGATCGAGAGCGACAACGCCGAGCAGCTGGCCGACTTCAAACGGCGCAAACATACGAACATGGCCATCGACAAGCACGGCCGCGATGTATTTCTGGCCGACACCAGCTATGCCCTGGCCCTGGCGCAGGAAAACTTCAAGGACATCAGATTTTACTTCACCTCGGAGTTCTGATCCCGTTACAAGCAAGTTCTGATCCCGCCAGCAATCATCAAAATATAAACCACCCGTGCTACCATTGCACGGGTGGTTTTATTGTCAAAATAACTACTCTTCCCCGCACAAACGATTCGCGCGACATACCACATCCGTTCTCGATCGTCCCGGTCTTCTATACACTCACACGAAAAGGGCTGCCTCTGTAGGCAGCCCTTTCGATTTTCAGGATGGGAAACCCACGCCGACAACAACTCTATTTTTCGAGCCCCATCTTTTCGATCAGAGCCTTGGTTTCGGGCTTGTGTCCCCGGAAATTCACATAGAGCGTCATCGGATGTTCGTGACCGCCCTTCGAGAGAATTTCGCGGCGGAAAGCCTCCGCCACTTCGGGATTGAAAATACCCTTCTCCTTGAACAGCGAGAAGGCATCGGCCGCCAGCACCTCGGCCCACTTGTAACCGTAATAGCCCGCAGCATATCCGCCGGCAAAAATGTGGCTGAAAGCCGGCGACATCGCAGCACCCTCGACAACCGGGAGTACCTGAGCCGGAGCCATCGCCGTCCGTTCAAACAGTTCGACATCGCCCTCGAACGGCTTGTCGATCGAATGCCATGCCATGTCGTTGAGCCCGTACAGCAACTGGCGGACATTGAAATAAGCCGCCTGATAGTTCTCTGCGGCGACGATCTTGGCAATCAGGTCGGCAGGAATCGGTTCTCCGGTCTTGTAATTCACGGCCCACAAGTCGAGGAACTCTTTCTCGGTCGCCCAATTCTCCATGATCTGCGAAGGCAGCTCGACGAAATCCTGATATACGTGCGTACCGCTGATCGACTCGTGCTCTCCCTCCGAAAGAATGGCGTGCAGCGCGTGTCCGAACTCATGCAGGAAAGTTTCGAATTCACTGAAAGTAAGCAGTGAAGGAGTCGTATCGGTCGGCTTGGTGAAGTTCATCACCAGCGACACCAGCGGGCGGGTTTCGTGTTCCTCGACGATTGAAACGCTCCGGAACTCGGTTTCCCAAGCCCCGCCGCGTTTGGTAGCCCGGGGGAAGAAGTCGAGGTAAAGTTCCGCCAGGAAGCGACCGTCCTTGTCGGTCACGTCGTAAGCCGTCACCTCGGGATGATAGACCGGGACTTCGGGATTCGGCGTGAAATTAAGGCCGTAGAGCTTATTGGCAAGCAGGAATACCCCCCGCTTCACACTGTCCAACTGCAAGTAAGGCTTCACCAACTCCTCGTTGAGCTCGTATTTCTCATGGCGGTACTTCTCCGAGTAATAAGCCATATCCCAGGGCATGACCTCGCCTTCGAAACCCTGCGAGCGGGCATACTCCCCGATCGTATTGTAATCCTTCACGGCATACTCCTTGGTCTGGGCAAGCAATTCATCCAGGAAAGCATTGACCGTCTGCGCGTTTTCAGCCATTCGGTCGGCCAGCACGTAATCGGCGTACGTCGGATACCCCAACAGGTTGGCGATCTTCAAACGCAGATTGACCATCCGCTTGATGTTCTCCGTATTGTCGAACTCACCGCCCAAGCAGAGGGAGTTGCTGGCTCTCCAAAGCTTCTCCTTCAGCTCGCGGTTGGTCGAATACTCCATGAAAGGGACGTAACTCGGCGCCTGAAGCGTCACCGTCCATCCCTGCTCGCCACGGGCCTTGGCTTCGGCGGCCATACCGTCCCGCACGAAATCGGGAAGCTCGGCCACCTGCGCCGGATCCGTGATATTGATCGTAAAGGCATTCGTGGCAGCCAGCACATTGTGGCTGAACCGGAGCGAAAGCTCCGAAAGTTCGGTCGAATATTGCCGGTACAGTTCCTTGTCCTCATCGGAAAGGTTCGCACCGCTGCGCACGAAACCGTTATAGGTTTCCTCCAGCAATTTCTTGTCCTCTTTCGAAAGGAACCACCCCGGATGTTCATAGACGGCCTTCACACGCTCGAAGAGCTGCGGGTTGAGCGATATGTCGTTGGACAGGGCCGTCAATTTGGGCTGTACGTTCTCGGCCACCTGCTGCATCTCGGGCGTAGCATCCGCTTCGAGCAGGTTGAAAAAAATACCTTCGACCCGCGAAAGCAGCCGGCCCTGACGATCGAGCGCCACGATCGTATTATTGAAGGTCGGCTTGGCTGGATTGTTTACGATCGCGTCGATTTCGGCACGCGACACAGCGATCGCGGCATCGAACGCCGGTTCGTAATCGGACACCCGGATCCGGTCGAACGGCGGGGTTTCGTGCGGCGTATTCCACTCCGCGAGCAAGGGGTTGTTCGTATCAATTTCAGGCAGCTGGGCAACGGGCATCGTATGGTCCGCGCATCCGGCTGCCAAAGCGGTTAAAAATGTCATAACAATCTTTTTCATCGGTTAAATTAGATTTTAGGCTTTTCATTCGGTTCGAGGGTCACGACGGGCACGGCAAGGCTGTCGGCAGGTTCTTCGGGCAGCTCCTCCATCAGGCCACAGGCCACGAGCATCGCCCGTTTATCAGGATCGGCCCCGCGAAAATCCCGGTAGAGGGTCATACCGTCCGCCGAACCGCCCCGAGAAAGCAGCGTCCGGAATTTCCGGGCGGTCGCACGGTCGAATACGTCGCCGGTCTGTTCGAAGGCCCGGAAAGCGTCTTTGTCGAGGACCTGCGCCCAGATATAGAAATAGTATCCCGACGCATAGCCCCCATCGAAAATATGCAGGAAATAGGGATAGCGGTAGCGGGGCTGTATCTGCGGGATCAATCCCCGGCGACCGTACACGGCATCGGCTTCGAACTCGTTCACATCGAAAGGTTCGTACTCCGTAATAGCGTGAATATCCATATCGGTAAGAGCGGCAGCTACCAGTTCGGTGACAATGAAGCCCTGGTTGAACTTGCCGCTTTCGCGGATGCGCTTGATCAAGCGTTCGGGAATCACCTCTCCCGTCGTATAATTGATCGCATAGTGGCGCAGCACTTCGGGTTCGGTCGCCCAATTCTCCATGATCTGCGAAGGGAGCTCCACGAAATCGCCCTCCACCCTGCCGAGCGACCGATATTTCACGTCGGCGAAAAGCGCATGCAGCCCGTGCCCAAACTCATGAAAAAGGGTCTGGACCTCATCGAGCGTAAGCAGCGAAGGCGTCAATTTGGTCGGCGGAGTAAAATTGCATACGATGGCGACCACAGGAGCGATGCGTTCGTCGCCTTCGTAGCGCTGGCTGCGGAACGCGGTACACCACGCACCGCTGCTCTTGCCGCTGCGCGGAAAAAAGTCGAAATAGAGCACGCCCAAATGAGTCCCGTCCACGTCGAGCACCTCATATACCGAGCAATCCTTGTGGTAAACCGGTGCGACCAACGGACGGAACGTAATCCCGTAAAGCCGGTTCGCCAGCGAAAAAGCGCCTTCCCGAACATTTTCGAGCGAAAAATAGGGCCGCAGCGTAGCATCGTCGAGCGCATATTTGTCCTTGCGCACCTTTTCGGCGTAATACCACCAATCCCAGGGTTCGAACGTCGCCCCCGGCACATCCCGCTGCAACATCGTATTCATCTCGGCCATCTCTTCCTTGGCGCGATCGAGCGCCGGCGTCCACACTTCGTTCAACAACTCATAAACGGCAGCGGGCGTTCCGGCCATCTCATCGGCCGTCACATAAGCCGCATAGGAGGGATAGCCCAGCAAGCGGGCTTTCTCGTTACGCAGGCGGGCGAAATCGTTCACCAGAGAGCGGTTATCGTACTCGCTGCCTTCGTTGCAACGGTCGATATATGCTTTGTACAACTGCTCCCGCAAGTCGCGCTGAGTAGAATACGTGAGAAACGGAATCCGGCTGGGAGCGTCGAGCGTAACGACCCACGCATCGTTCAATCCCAACTCCGCAGCCTTCTCCCGGGCCATCCCCTGCACGCTTGCAGGCAGCCCGTCGAGCTGTTTCTCCGTCAGTTTCAACATAAAATCATTCGTCGCCCGGAGGACATTATTGCCGAATTTCACGGGCAGCAGCGCCAATTCGCCGTTAATTTGACGCAACCGCTCCTTCTGCTGCGGATCGAGCAGCGCTCCCGCCCGCACGAACTTACCGTAAATCTTCTCCACCAGGCGCGTCTGCACGGCATCGAGGCCGAGGCTGCCGCGACGGTCGTAAACGGCTTTGATCTTGTCGAAAAGCACCTCGTCGAGCAGAATATTGTCCCGATGGGCGGCCAGCAACGGCATCGCCTGCTCTTTCGCCGCCAATAACTGATCGTTCACGTCGGCCGAACAGAGCATGTTGAAAACCAGCCCCACCTGCTCCAGCATCAAACCCGAACGGTCGTAAGCCAGAATGACATTCTCGAAAGAGGGCTGATCGCCGTTGGATTTGATAGCGTCGATCTCGGCTTCCTGAATCGACATCGCCCGCTGGAAGGCAGGCAGAAAGTGTTCGGGCCGGATCCGGTCGAAAGGAGGCACGCCGTAGGGCGTTTCCCACTCCTCGAAGAACGGATTCTCCGCCACCTCTTTACGCTGGTTGCATCCCGTAGTCATAAGCAGAATCAATGAAATTAAAAATAAAGAATATCGCTTCATCGGTTCGTTGGATTTTATTTACCTTTGCAAAGGTAAACAATTTATAAAAAATGCAACTGTTTTACGCCCCCGATATCGTTCCTCCGGAATATACGCTCAGCGAGGAAGAGTCGAAACACTGCATCCGCGTGCTTCGCATGGCCTGCGGCGAAGAGCTGCACATCACCGACGGCCGCGGTAACCTCTACCGCTGTGAAATCGTGGACGACAATCCCAAACGCTGCCGGGTGCGGGTGCGCGACACCAACAGCGAATTCGGCAAGCTGCCCTACCGCCTGACGATGGCCGTCGCCCCGACGAAAAACAACGACCGGTTCGAATGGTTCCTCGAAAAAGCCACGGAAATCGGGGTCGCGGAGATCATCCCCCTCGCCACGGAGCATAGCGAGCGACGCACGCTCAAGCCCGAACGGGAGAACAAGGTCATCACGGCTGCCGTGAAACAGTCGCTCAAAGCCTACCACCCCCGCCTGCACGAAATAACTCCGCTGCGACAGGTCATCAAGCAGCCCTTCGACGGACAGAAATTCATCGCCCACTGCGACGCTCCCCGTTCGGCCCTGGGCAAGGCATTTCTGCCCCACATCCTGCACAAAGGAGGCGACGTACTGGTTCTGATCGGGCCGGAAGGGGACTTCTCGCCCGAAGAGATCGACCTGGCCGTCCGGGGAGGTTTCCGCGAAATCACGCTCGGCTCGCAGCGCCTGCGCACGGAAACGGCCGCCGTCATGGCGACCGCATTGGTGGCTGCCGCCAACGAATCCGAAATCGGAACGGACGACAGACAACCGTCTTCAAAACCGGTACAATGAAACAACTTTGGGAAATATTCTGGTCGTTTTTCAAAATCGGACTCTTCACCTTCGGAGGCGGCTACGCCATGATCCCGCTGATCCAACGCGAGGTGATCGACCACCGCAAGTGGATCCCCGCTTCGGAATTTCTCGACCTGCTGACCCTGGCACAATCGGTCCCCGGCCCTATTGCGATCAACACGGCCGTCTTCGTCGGATACAAACGCTCGGGGCTCCGAGGCGCCTGCGCATCGCTGCTGGGCGCCGTGCTGCCGTCGTTCCTCATCATCCTGGCGATCGCCCTCTTCTTCGCGGGCATCCGTCAGAACCCCGTCGTCGATGCAGCCTTCAAAGGAATGCGCCCGGCGGTCGTTGCCCTGATCATCGCTCCGCTGGTCACCCTCACGCGGGGCATGCACTGGAGCATGATCGTGCTGGCCGCCGCACTGGCCGGACTGATCTGGTGGCTGGGTCTTTCACCGGTACTGATTCTTGCCGCCGGTGCAGGTGCAGGCATCGTCTGGGAATTGTCTATCGCAAAAAAGAGTAAGCAATGATATTCTGGGAACTGTTCGTCAGCTATCTGAAAATCGGATTCTTCGGCTTCGGCGGCGGTTATGCCATGCTGTCGCTGATCCAGAACGAAGTGGTCGTCCAGCACGCCTGGATGACCAACGCCGAATTCGCCGACATCGTGGCCGTATCGCAGATCACGCCCGGCCCCATCGCCATCAATTCGGCGACTTACGTGGGTTACACAGTTGGAATGCAAAGCGGCAGCGTATGGTACGGTATTCTGGGCTCGGTCATTGCGACTTTCGCGGTCTGCCTGCCGTCGATGACGCTGATGATTCTAGTCGCCCGCTACATCGCCCGACTCAAGGGCAATCCGCTGGTAAGCGGCGCCATGCGGGGACTCCGCCCGGTAGTGATCGGCATGATTGGGGCGGCCGCGCTCCTGCTGATGTTTCCGCAGGACGCAGGCGACGCCAGCTTCATCGACTTCTGGAGTTGGATTCTCTTCGGCGGCGTACTCGCAGGCTCCTACTTCAAACTCAATCCGATCCTGCTGATCGTCCTCTCGGCTGCCGCAGGCATCGCGATCTATCTTTAACCGCGCTTACTCTCCTCCGGCGACGAAGAAGATGCCGCCCGTAAAGAGCACTACCAGGAAAGAGATCAGGGCCAATGCCGTAAGCACCATGAATCCGATGTGCACGAAGCCCCATTTCTCGCCTCCGTGCGGCAGTCTCGGCGAGGTCAGAGCCGCGATAAGGCCCACGACAGGCGTAAGGATCAGACTTAAAACGAACGTCCAGGCGAATCCGATCTTGCGGCGGCTGCCGACGAGCCCGATCAGTACGGAAATAAGACACCAGGTCAGGATACCCAGTACAATAGAGAGCGTAGTCATAATTTCATAAGTTTTTCAAAACCGCTCTGCCCCGTACCGGCAAACCGATCGTCGGCTACCTGACAAAACGACAGTACGTCCCCAGGGGAAGCCGCTTGCCGGCCCGGTCGTCGAAGCAGAGTTCTCCGAATTGTTCCTCAAACGGCGTGCCGAAGGCCTGTCGCACGGCGGTCGAAGCGAGCGTTGCCGACAACCCCATCGAATAGAGGTTCAACACCAGAAACGCTCCGCGCGGCTCCAACAACCGGGCGCAACATTCGAGCATCTCGCCGATGTTATCCTCCAGAATCCACTTTTCGCCGTTGGCACCCCGTCCGTAAGCCGGGGGATCGAGGATAATTCCGTTGTAGCGGTTACCTCGCCGCACTTCGCGCTGCACGAATTTGAGCGCGTCTTCGACGATCCAGCGCACCCCCTCCAAACCGCTCTGCTCCATATTCTCCCGCGCCCAGGTCACGACCTGTTTGACCGAATCCACGTGGGTCGTATCGGCTCCCGCCGCCCGGGCCGCGAGCGTCGCTCCGCCCGTATAGGCAAAGAGATTCAGGACCTTCGGCGTCCGTTCCTCCGCTCTCATCCGCACACAGTTGTCGTAGATGAAATTCCAGTTGGCCGCCTGCTCCGGGAACAGTCCGGTATGCTTAAAGCTGAAGGGCTTCAGATTGAACGTGAGCCCTTTGTATCCGATGGTCCACTGCTGGGGCAGATCGAAAAACTCCCACTCGCCGCCGCCCTTGCTGCTGCGGTGGTAGTGTCCGTTCATCTGCTTCCAGCCCTTGTGGGCCCGGGGCGTGTCCCAGATCACCTGGGGGTCCGGCCGGACCAGCAGATAATTCCCCCAGCGCTCCAGTTTTTCACCATTTGAACAATCGATTACCTCATAATCTTTCCATTGATCTGCAAGCCACATATAATCGCTTAACCTCATTTCTTAAGTTTATTTCTTCTATATCGTAAGTTTCATTCAATATCAGTCCCATAAGTATAGTCCAAGGATGCCTGAAACGTCAAGTATTGCGGTTGTTTTCGTGAAAATACGGGGATTTTTTGCGACTGATTATGGATTCGGCAGCGTCCGGGCTATCTTCCTGACCGAAAAAGCCGGTCAGGAAGCATCGGATGTCCATCCGATGGGAAAAATGCTAAAAAAAGCGGCTTACAAGCGAGCTTGACGCCGCTTTTTCCATCATTTTTCCCCGCCCTCTGAACGGTTACGTTACATCGCCATTCCGCCGTCTACGCTGATGACCTGGCCCGTGATGTAGCGGGCTGCGTCGGAAGCCAGGAACGCGACAAGATTTGCCACATCTTCCGTCTCGCCGAAATGCTTCATGGGAATCTGCTCCACCGCAGCGGCCTTTACGCCGTCGCTCAGGCACTCGGTCATGTCGGTGTTGATAAAGCCGGGCGCCACCGCGTTTACGGTGATCCCTCTGCTGGCCAGCTCCCTGGCCGCGGACTTGGTCAGTCCGATCACCCCGGCCTTGGCCGCGCAGTAATTGGCCTGGCCCGCGTTGCCCAGCACGCCGGATACGGAAGAAATGTTGATAATCCGGCCTGATTTCTGTTTTAACATCTGGCGCGACACATGCTTCACGCAGTTGAACACGCCCTTTAAATTCGTCTGGATCACTGCGTCGAAGTCCTCCTCGGACATCTTCATCAGCAGGTTGTCGCGGGTGATTCCCGCGTTGTTCACCAGAATATCCAGCCCGCCAAGTTCGGCGGCGGTCGCATCGACGGCGGCGGCGATATAGGCACCTTCAACACGACGGCTGACATGACCGTTTCGCCCAGTAATCCTTATCCTTACAATACGTTGGAAAAATTGTGCGAGGAATGGGAA
>OMDY01000694.1_pt1 | contig 13003 bp, 10 predicted proteins | sample 1645281 | NCBI WGS metagenome assembly OMDY01 (sample SAMEA103958145, study PRJEB25191) | human gut metagenome | biome: human-associated habitat [ENVO:00009003]; feature: intestine environment [ENVO:2100002]; material: feces | place: Germany | collected 2013/2015
AGTCCGCGCGGCGCAGGCAATCTATTATGACGCCGTCCGCGTCCGCGAGGATGAGGTTAGATGAGCGGCCCATCAGCTCCGCGATGAGGCTTTTTTTCGTCTCCACGCCCAGCTCGTCCCGGGCGGTGAGCTCGAGGACGGCCATGCGCTCGTTCTCGGGCTGAGTTATGCGCTCTATCCTCGCGCCGACGAGGTGCTTGCGCAGCAGCATGCAGAACATCGGCGGCGTCTCCGGGTTCTCATAGCGCCCGGCGGTGAAATGCAGCCGAGCCATGCCTACACCCGCGGAGATGAGGAGCTTCTTCGCCCCCTGCCTCGTATACAGCGAAAGGAGCAGCAGGTCCCTCGCGGGCTGCTGCACCTTGTCTATGTGAGCGCCCTCAAGCTGGGGCACAAGTTCGTTTACAAGTGCCGTGAGGCACACTGCGTCAAGCGGCATCGTAGTCCTCCGTGATATATCCGAACAGCTCCCGCGCGCGCTCATGCTCGCCGCGGAGCCAGAGCCAGCCGAACACCGCCTCCACGGCTGTTGCCGCGTGGTACTGCCCCGGCGTGGAGCCGTGGGGCACGGTGTTGACGTGGCTGTTGCGGCCGCGGCGGTACACGTCGTGCTCGGCCTCGGTGAGGTGCGGCAGTATGACCGCCGCCGCCTTCGCCTGGGCTGTGGCCTTGACGCGCGCCACGGTCTCCCGATGGAGCTGCAAAGCCGTCGCCACGCCGCGCTCGGCCAGCAGCGTCCGCACCAGCAGCTCATACACCGCGTCGCCCACATGCGCGAGGGCGAGTATGCTCAGTTTTCCCAGTTCTGCGTCCGTCATGTCACTCCGTGTCCATGTCGGAGTCCGTGCCGAACTCCATCTCTGTCTGGAAGCGCTCAGTCGGCGCGGCGCCGTTCATGAGCTGCATCTCCTGCCACTGCTGCTTTGTTATGAGCACCTGCCTCGGCTTGGAGCCCTCAAAGGGCCCGACGATGCCGAGCTGCTCCATCTGGTCCACCAGCCGCGCCGCGCGCGAATAGCCCAGCTTCAGCCTGCGCTGGAGCATGGAGACGCTCGCCTGCTTGGTCTCGAAGATGACGTCCACCGCCTGGGGCAGCAGCTCGTCGAACTGCGACTTCGCCTGCGGCTCCTCGGCCTCGCCGCCCTTAGCGGAGCCGTTCGCGGGCTTGTCCTCCGCGGCCTTTTCGATCTGCTCGAGGATGTCCTCGGAGTACTCGGGCGCGGAGCTGCGCTTTATGAAGTCAATGACGTCCTCGCGCTCCTCGTCGGAGACGTAGGCGCCCTGCACGCGCATGGGCTTGCCGCTGCCAAGAGGTGAATACAGCATGTCGCCCATGCCTATGAGTTTTTCAGCGCCGGAGGAGTCGAGGATGATGCGCGACTCCATCGCGCTCGAGACAGCGAAGGCGATGCGGCTGGGGATGTTGGCCTTCATGAGGCCGGTAATGACGTCGGCGGAGGGTCTCTGCGTGGCGATTATGAGGTGCATGCCCGCGGCGCGGCCCATTTGAGCCACGCGGCAGATGCTCTCCTCCACGTCCTTGGAGGCGACGAGCATGAGGTCGGCCAGCTCGTCCACAACTATGACGACCTGCGGCATGGTCTCCGCGCCCTGCTTCTTCTGATGGGCGTTGTAACCCGCGAGGTCGCGCACGCCCACCTCGGAAAAGAGGCGGTAGCGCTTGAGCATCTCGACCACGGCCCACTGCAGAGCGCCGGCGGCCTTTTTCGGGTCGGTGACGACGGGGACGTAGAGGTGCGGGATGCCGTTATAGATGCCGAGCTCGACCATCTTGGGGTCTATCATGATGAGCCTTACCTGCTCCGGCGTGGACTTGTACAGCAGGCTCAGCAGCAGCGAGTTGAGGCAGACGGATTTGCCGGAGCCGGTGGTGCCTGCGATGAGCATGTGCGGCAGCTTTGCGATGTTGCCGACGACGCACTCGCCGCTTATGTCCTTGCCGATGGCGAAAGACAGGCTCGAAGGCGCGTTTTTGAAGGCCGGAGAGTCGATGATGTCGCGCAGATAGACGATGCTGACTATCTTGTTCGGCACCTCTACGCCGACAGTGGATATTTTGTCCGGGATGGGCGCTATGCGGACGTTCATGACGCCCAGCGAGAGCGCGAGGTCGCTGGAGAGGTTGGTGAGCTTCGTGAGCTTCACGCCCGCGTCGAGCTCAAGGTCGTAGCGCGTGACCGTGGGCCCGCGCGTGACGCCGACTATGTTCGCCGCGACGCCGAAGCTGTGCAGCGTGGTCTCCAGCCTGTCGCGGTTGAGGGCAATCTCGTCACGGCCGTCGACAGCGGCAGTCGTGCCCTTGCGCAGGAGGTCTATGGGTGGGAACTCATATTCAGGCGTCGTGGAAGCGGCGTTTTCTATCTCGGCTGTGACGGCCGCTGTCTCGGCCGCGACCTCAGCGCGGCTGGGCTTGGCAGGCTCCGCGGGCTTTACAGGCTGCGCGGCGGGCACGTCCACGGGCGCGAAGGCGGGCTCGTCGAGCGGCTGCTCAAAATCAAATATCGGCTCCGGAGCGGGCGCGGGCTTCTTCTCAGGCTTGGCGCGGCGGGTCCCCGCCTCCTCCTCTGTGAAGTAACTGACCTTCACACCGCCGTAGTCCACATCCTCGTCTGGCTCGTCGTCCACGGGTATGTCGATGACGCGGTTCTTGGGCTTTTTGGCGGGCTTTGCCGGCTCCTTGGCCTCCTTGCGGGGCGCGCTGACACGCTCCGGCTCAGGCTCCGGCTCGTACTCGTACTCCGCGCGCTCACGGCCCGAGAGCCAGCGTGCGACCTTGCCGATGCTGAGGTTCACGGAGTACATGAGGAAGAACAGGAAAAGCGCCAGCAACAGTGGGAAGACCCCGTAGACACTGAACATGGACTCCAGCGCCATGGAGAGCAGCCCCGCGATGAGACCGCCGCCCTGCATGAGCTTTCCTTCGGCATACAGTCCCTTGACCAGCTCGCCGAAGCTGCCGCCCAGCTCCAGGGCAGTGCGAGAAAACAGCAGATGCGCCATAGCGCCCATGATGATAGGCAGCATGACGCAGCAAAACAGCCTGAATGCCACGGGCCGGCCGCGGTGGAAGGCAAGGGTTATGGCCGCAAGCAGCAGCGCGGGCGGGAACAGATAAAAGCCCCAGCCCAGCAGGCCCTTTATGAAGCCGCAGAAGAAGTCTATAAACCAGCCGTCAACGTCAAAATAGCCGATAAAGGAGAAAATGGCCAGAAAGGCGCAAACGGCCGCGCCGACTTCCCTGCGGATGGGCTTCGGCGCGTTTTTGGTGCTCCTTGTGCTGTTTTTCGCGGCGGTCTGGCTCTTTTTGGCCGTTCCGCCGCTTTTCTTGGCAGTACCCGACGAGCTGGAGCTCTTGCGGCTGCCTGTGGAATTCGCCATGGTGTCAGTCCTTTCAGAAGATGAGGCTGAAGATTATCGTCAGTACGCCGGCGCCCCAGCAATAGTAGGCGAACCAGCCGAACTTGCTCTTTTTGGCAATGAGCTTCATGAGCGATATGGCCGCGATGCCGGAGAGCATGGCGGCGAGCATGCCGAGGAGATATGCCGGGATAAGCGAAGCGTCGATGCTCTCCTCTCCTATCGCCTTGATGAAGCTGAGCAGGTTGGCGCCCAGCACTGCGGGCAGGCTCATAAGGAAGGAGTACTTCATCGCAAAATTCCTGTCAAGGCCCGTTGCGATACCTGCGGTGATGGTGGTTCCGGAGCGGGACAGTCCGGGGATGGTGGCCACGCACTGGCACAGTCCGATGGTGAGCGCGTCGCGGAAGCGCATGTTCTTCTCCGTGCGCTTGCCCGGTGTCATTTTATCCGAAACGAACAGCATGCAGCCCGTCAGCAGCAGCGCGACGCCGATGAAGGGGGTTATGTAGTAGAGCTCCTCCACCTTGTCGTTTATGGGCAGCACGAGAAAGAGCGGCAGCGTGCCGACGACTATCATCATGAAAAGCCGCGCGGCGCCGAGATTTCCCTGCACGGGAGTACCGTCCGCACGGCGTCCGCCGCGCAGCACGATGAACACCTCTCGCACCATGGCCACGATGTCGCCCCAGTAGCAGATGCAGATAGAGATGAGTGTACCGAGGTGCAGCAGCACATCGAAAAACAGGTGATCTTCGCCCGCGGAGAGGGCAAACAGGTTTTGCAGTATGGCAAGGTGGCCAGAGCTCGATATGGGCAAAAACTCCGCTACGCCCTGCACGATACCCAGTAAAATGGCCGAAGAGATGGTCACAAAGCAGTCCTCCAGCTAAGGATTTCGCAGCGCCTGACCGGCGCGCACTGACTAATTATATTAGCACACTTTTTCCAAAAGAACAAGCAGTAGTTGCCACGCGGTGCGGTAGAGTATAGGAGAATGGGGATCCCCCGGCGGGGACCCCCATTCTCTCTTTGAATCCGCTCAGCAGTAGGCCTGCTTGGCCGCGTAGGCGGCGAGGACGCACTTATAGGTCATATAGCAGTCGTACTTCGCGACTATCTCGAAGGGCGCGTGCATGGAAAGCACGGGCACGCCCGCGTCGATGGTGGCGATGTTGCGGTTGCCCATGTACATGGCCACGGTGCCGCCGCCGCCCTGGTCGACCTTGCCCAGCTCGCACATCTGCCACTGCACGCCGTTCTCGGCGCAGATGCGGCGCATATAGGCCACGAGCTCCGCGGGAGCATCGTTGGTGCCGGACTTGCCGCGGGCACCGGTGAACTTGTGCAGGCCAACGCCGTAATTGAGGCGCGCGGTGTTCAGCTTCTCGCTGACCTCGGGGTAGTTCGGGTCAAAGGCCGCCGTAACGTCCGCGGAGACGCAGATGCTCTTCGCAAAGCAGTCGCGCAGGTCGACGCCCTGGGTCTTGCACATGTCGCCCACGAACCACTCGAAGGCCTCGCTCTTCATGCCGGACACGCCGTCGGAGCCGGTCTCCTCCTTGTCCGCGAGGATGCACACGCAGGTCTGCTCCGGGTCCTTAACGTCGAAGATGGCCTTGAGCTCGGCGTAGGCGCAGACGCGGTCGTCATGGCCGTAGGCGCCGATGAGGCTGCGGTCGAGGCCGATGTCGCGCACGTCAAAGGCGGGCACGGCGCAGAGCTCTGCGGAGATGAAGTCCTCCTCGGTGATGTCGTAGCGGCTGTTGAGTATGCTCATGACCGCCAGCTTCACGCGGTCGGAGCCCTCGTCGTCGTAGGGGGCCGAGCCGATGAGGATGTTCAGGCCCTCGCCCGTCACGCCCTCGGACATGCTCTTCTTCATCTGGTCGGCGGCCAGGTGCGGCAGCAGGTCGCTGATGACGAACTGCGGGTCGTCCTTCTCGCGGCCGATGACCACGTCCACAACCTCGCCGTCGGTCTTCACGACGACGCCGTGCAGCTCCAGGGGAATGGCGGTCCACTGGTATTTCTTGATGCCGCCGTAGTAGTGGGTCTTGAAGAAGGCCATTTCGTTGTCCTCATATAGGGGGGTCTGCTTGAGGTCGAGCCTCGGCGCGTCGACGTGCGCGGCGGCGACGACCACGCCCTCGGAAAGCGGCTTTTTGCCCGCCACGGCCAGCATAAGAGCCTTGCCGCGGTTGTTGAACCAGACCTTGTCCCCGGCCTTGAGGCTCATACCGGGCTTGTACTCCACAAAGCCCTCGCGCTCGGCCAGCCTTATGGCGTTGGTCACGGCCTCGCGCTCCGTGCGGGAGTCGTTCAGATAGGCCTTGTAGCCCTCGCAATAGTCCTCCATGGCGCTGCGTGCGGCGGCGTCCATGCTGTCATAACCGTTCTTCTTCTCATAGAAGAGTTCCTTGCGGTAGTCCTTCTTTTCTTCCATCGTTTATTACCTCCGTGAAAGCGGCCGTGCATTTGGCCGCAAATTCTGCTTTTGTACCGCTGTTTTCAAGTATTCCCGTGCAGCGCTCTATGTAGTATTCGTCACTCTGCTGTGCGTCTATGCGCAGCCGCGCATAGTCCCGGGAAATGCCCTCGCGGGCCATTATGCGCTCCTCGCGCACCTCCCTCGGGGCGATGACGCCGAAGGTGTCTGTGCAGAGCAGATTCGCTCCGCTCTCGAAGAGGGCTATGGCGTCTATCGCGGCGAGCGTGCCGCCGGACATGGCAAAGTCGCGCAGGCGGCGTTTGACCTCCTCATTTACAAAGCCGTGGGTGATGGCGTTGAGCTCACTGAGCGCCGCAGCGTCGCTGAACACCACCGCGCCGAGCTTTTTCCGGTCGAGCTTCCCGTCCGCGCCGTACACGCTGCCGAAGCGGCGCTCCAGCGCCTCGCGGAGCTCGCTGCTCGTCTCCGTGAGCTCGTGATACACCTCGTCGCAGTCGAGGCAGAGCGCGCCCATGCCGCGCAGCACCTCCAGCGCCGTGGTCTTGCCCGTGCCGGTGCCGCCGGTGAGGCCGATGATGCGCATGTGCTCGCCCAGGGCTGCGGCTATGTCCCGCTCTGGCAGGGCGCCCTGGCGGAGTATGCGGTAGGGCGCGCGCGTGAGGTCGATTATCGTGCTCTCCTTGCCGATTCCGCACTCGCCGCCGTCGATTACGGCCTCGATCTTACCGTCAAAGTAGCCGAGCACCTGCTGCGCCGTCTTGGGGCTCGGCTCGCCCGAGGGGTTGGCCGAGGGCGCGGCGAGGGGCAGGCCGCACTCGCGCAGCAGATGGAGCGTCAGCGGGTGGTCCGGGCATCTCAGGCCCACAGTGTGTCCGCCCGCGAGTACCACGCCGGGTATTTCCTCCCTTGCGGGCAACACGATGGTCAGCGGCCCCGGCCAGAAGCGCCCGGCGAGCACCCTTGCGGCCTCCGGCACCTCCGTGCAGCACTTTTCAAAGGCCTCCGGCCCCGGCACCATCAGCGACAGGGGCTTGACCTCCGGGCGGCCCTTGACCTCGTAGATGCGCTCCACGGCGGTCTCGTTGAAGCCGCTGCCCGCGAGGCCGTATACCGTCTCGGTCGGCACGGCGACAAGCGCGCCCTGCCTTATGAGCTCGGCGGCCTCGGTGATGTTTTCTGTTATGACTTTGGTTTTCATAGTTCCTCCGCCTGTTGCTTCAGGCGCTCCGCGCGGTCGGCGGCGATGAGCGCGTCTATGAGCTCGTCGAGCGCGCCGTCCATTATCTGGTCTATCTTGTAGAGCGTGAGGCCGATGCGGTGGTCCGTCACGCGGCCCTGCGGGAAGTTGTAGGTGCGTATGCGCTCGTTGCGCATGCCGGTGCCGACCTGGCTGCGGCGTTCGGCGGCTATGGCCTCCGCCTGCTTGCGGGCCTCGGCCTCGTAGAGCCGCGAGGCGAGTATTTTCATGGCCCGGTCCCGGTTTTTGTATTGGCTGCGCTCGTCCTGGCACTCTACCACTGTACCGGTAGGGATGTGCGTTATGCGGATGGCGCTCTCGGTCTTGTTGACGTGCTGGCCGCCCGCGCCGGAGGAGCGGAAGGTGTCAATCTGCAGGTCGGCGGGGTTTATCTGGAACTCCACCTCGTCCACCTCGGGCAGCACGGCAACGGTGACAGTGCTGGTGTGGATGCGGCCGCCGGCCTCGGTCTCCGGCACGCGCTGGACGCGGTGGACGCCGGACTCGTACTTGAGGCGCGAATATGCGCCCGAGCCCTCGACGACGAAGCTGATCTCCTTGATGCCGCCGAGCTCCGTATCGTTCACGTTGGCGACCTCGGTCTTCCAGCGCCGCGATTCGGCATACATGGAGTACATGCGGTAGAGGCTCGAGGCGAAGAGCGCGGACTCCTCCCCGCCGACGCCGGCGCGTATCTCTATGATGACGTTTTTGCCGTCGTTGGGGTCACCCGGGAGCATGAGCAGCTTTATCTCCTCTTCCAGCTCGTCCATGCGGGCCTTGGCCGCGTCGAATTCCTCCTTGGCGAGCTCGCCCATTTCGGGGTCGGAGAGCAGCTCCTTCGCGCTCTCCATATCGGCCTCGCACCTGAGGTACTCGCGGCAGGCATTGGCCAGGGGCGCGAGCTCCTTCTGCTCCTTGGCGAGCTTGGCGTAGGCCTCGGCGTCGGAGTAATACTCCGGCTGGGCCATCTTCCGCTCCAGCTCCTCGTATTTTGCCTCTATGTCCCTGAGCTTATCGAGCATCCGCATTTCTCCTTCTCAGTTCATGCAAGCTATATTTATATCACACCAGCGCGCCTTTGTAAACGGGACGCCTCACCTCTGCCGGGGCAAGGCTAGTGCGGCTATGACGGTGCAGACGGTTATGCAGAGCATGGCAGCCTGCGCACCGGAAGCCGCTATCACCGCGCCCATCGCCGTGGGCGATATCATAGACGCCAGCGAAACGCCGAACACCACGATGGACGTGGCAGAGGCCGTGCGCTGCGGAAAGGCGTCGCAGCAGATTATGACCAGCGTCGGCACGGTGGCGCCCTGGAGCAGACCCATTATGCCAGTGATAAGGGCGGCGGCCCAGTCCGGCATAGGCACCAGCAGGAACACCAGGAACAGCACAGCCGAGCTCAGCAGCGCGCCGCGGTAAAAGCGCCGCGGCCCTATCTTGGCATACACCAGCGGTGAGAGAAGCCGCATTATCAGAGCGCCGAGGAAAAACACCGTCACCATCAGCCCGGCAGACGTGAAATCATAACCTCGGACCTCGGAGCAGTAGCGCGGCAGCCAGGTCGTCATGCCGTTTTGGAAGCAGAGGTTCATGAAGGCCGAGAGCAGGAATATCCATGCTCTGCCTTCGCGGAAGATCTCCGCAGGATTCTGCCTCGCGCGGCGGCGTATTGCAGTCAGGTCTGCATACGGCGTTTCGGGTACTATGCCCCTGCCCGCCGCCGCCAGCAGCACGCCCACAAGCACGGCGGCTATGCCTATCAGCAAATAGGGCCGCGCGAAGCTCTCGGGCAGCTCCGGCGTCACCAGCGCCGTGACGAACACGGGCGCTATCATGGCCCCGCCGCCGTAGAAGGCGTGGGCATAGGGCAGGACGCGGTTCTTGCCCTCCCGGAACACGTCCGCTATAAGACTGTTCGTCAGCAGGTCCACGCTGATATAGCCCACGCCGCCCGCGAGCGCAAAGCCGAGCATCATGGCATATGCGCCCGGAGCTATGTCAGGTATCAGCCCCGTGCAAAGCGAGGCCGCGCCAAGAAGCACCAGCCCCGCCGCAAGGGCATATATCTTGTTGAGTCTTTCACCGAAAAGGCCCAGTACAACAGCCGCCGCGAGACAGCCGAAGGACTGCACTGTCAAAATAGCGCCGTTTTTGACCTCGTCTATGCCGAAATAGGCCATAGTGGCCTCGGCGTTTGTGCCGAAGCCGTTGCAGTACATGCCGTATAGCGCAAAGCCCGCGCAGCACAGCGCGAACAGCAGAGCCCGGCCCCGCGTCATGAGCCGCGGGGCCGCTTTTGCCTGCGGCGCATTTCCCTGTCCGGTCTTATCGGGCACGGAGAGCGCCTCCTTTCAGAACAAGCTCCGGCCGCGTACGAACTTGTGCTCGATGTCGCGGTCGTCGGAGAGATATATCGTGCGCTCCAGCCTCGTGGGGATGTCGCTCTCCCCCGGCGGGCTGTAGCGGCGATCGTCAATCACTATGGCGTCGAACTCCTTGCCGGGCAGGAAGCTGCCTGTGTTGAAAAGCTCCCCGCCGCCGGCGGTGCCGAGGTGGAAGGCCTCCGGCGCGCTCAGCGCCTTCAGGCTCTCGTCCACCAGCCTCCAGCGGAGCTTGGAGACCTGTATGGCGTCTGCCATGGCGCGGAAGATGCTCGTCACGGTCCCGCCAGCCACGTCGCTGCCGAGGCCGGTTCTCAGGCCCATGTCGAGGAAGCGGCGCACAGGGGCTATGCCGCTCGAAACGTTCATATTGGACGCCGGGCAGTGCGCAATATACACTCCCCGCTCGCGTATGAGCTCAAGCTCCGGCTCCTCTGAGAGCACACAGTGGGCCATGACCGTCGGCCCGCCCTCGCCGCCGAAAAGGCCGAAGCGGTCATAGGCATCGCCGTAGAAGGCGCTCTCAGGGCAGAGGGAGCGCACGAGCTCGACCTCTCCCATGTTCTCGGAGAGGTGCGACTGCAAGGCGAGTCCGCGCTCGCACCTTATCCCGCCCAGGGCGCGCAGGAGCGCATCCGAGCACGAGGGTATGAATCTTGGCGTCAGCATCGGCGTCGTGCGCTCATAGCGTCCCTCGGCGGCCTCCAGCCAGTGCAGCACGGAAGAGACGGCACTCTCCGCATCGCTCTCGCGCAGCCCATCCGGGGCGTTCCTGTCCATGCTCACCTTGCCCACCATGGTAACAAGGCCGCTCGCCTCCAGCTGGTCCATGAGCAGCAGCGTGGCCTCGGCGTGTGCCGTTGCGAACACGCATGCGCGGGTGTTCGGGCCGCGGCGAACATCCTCCACGAAGCGGCGGTAGGCCCCATCCGCGTACTCGATGTCCGCAAAGCGGCTCTCCTCCGGGAAGGCGTAGGCATTGAGCCAGTCAAGCAGCTCGACGTCCATGCCGGTGCCGCGGTAGGCGAACTGCGAGGCGTGGACGTGCAGGTCAACAAGTCCGGGCAGAACGAGCTTTCCCGTGCAGTCTATGACCGGCAGACCCGACCAACGCTCGGGCAGCTCGCGGAAAATACCGGCGGAGTGCCCGTCCTCACAGATGAGGAAGGCTCCGCCGGCACATTCCAGCTTACCCGGGGCAAGGCTGTGGCAGATGTCGCCCTTTATGATAAAGCTGTTTTCAGGCATCGTGTTTAACTCCTTTGCTCTGCGCCGAGGGAATGAATTTGAGGCTGTGCAGGCCGAATCTTTGCACGAGGTAATCCCTGTTGCAGCCGTGCTGGCCGACGTACTGGCTCATGAGCCGTGCGGGCACCTCAAGCACCGCATCCGCGCCCACGGGAGTTCCTTCGAGCAGCTTTTCGGCCTTATCGCGCGCTATGCGCGAGCGCACTAGCTCGCCCAGCGCCGGGTGATAGGCCCCGCCCACGGCGTTGCCGCCGGAGAGGTCCTCCGTCGGGTTCAGGCCCAGGCGTATTACGGGTATGCCTGCCGCCTCGAATATGGGCAATATGCGCGCGCAGACGCGCACGGCGTCCTCCACCGTGTGCTCGGCATATTTTCCAGCACGCCAGAGGTCACAGAGCGCCGTGTCGCGCACTATTACCGTCGGATACACCCTCACGCCGTCAGGTTCCAGGGCGGCTATACGCCTCGCGCTCTCGACGTCGGACTCGTCGTCCGAGCCGGGCAGACCGGTCATCATCTGCAGGATGAGCCGGAAGCCCGCAGCCTTCACGGCGCGGGAAGCCGCTTCCACGTCCTCGGCCGTGTGTCCACGTCCGGAGAGAGCCAGGACGCGCTCGGACATAGACTGCGCGCCGAGCTCCACCGTCTCCACGCCGTAGCGGCGCAGGCGGTTGAGGACGGCTCCGTCTATGGCGTCCGGCCGCGTAGAGAGGCGTATGGCACTTATGACGCCGCTCTCGAGATACGGCTGCGCCGCACCCAGCAGCGCCTCCTGCTCGGCGTCCGGTATGGCCGTGAACGATCCGCCGTAAAACGCAAGCTGCCGCCGCGTCCCCTCAGGGGTCACGCCGGCGGCGTTTTCTATCGCCCTCGCGACGTCCTCCGGGCGCGCGGGGACAAGGCTGCCCGAGATGCGTCTCTGATTGCAGAACACGCAGTCGTTCGGGCAGCCCAGATGCGGCACGAACACGGGTATTATGCTCTCCCGCGCGCTCAAGCCTTCAGCGCCTCCAGCGCGGCTCGGGCAGCGGACTGCTCGGCCTCCTTCTTGGTCCTGCCGGAGCCGGAACCTATGGGCTTGCCGTTCAGGCAGACCTCGGAGGTGAACACCTTGTCGTGGTCAGGTCCGGACTCACCCAGCAGTACGTAGCTCAGGCTCTGGCCGCTCTTGCGCTGCACCAGCTCCTGAAGTTCAGTCTTGTAATCGCCGAGCAGCAGGGACGGACTGCCGGATTCGAGGCTGGAAAGTATGTGCCGCTCTATAAAGCCGCGCGCCGTTTCCATCCCGCCGTCAAGGTAGAGCGCCGCAATGACGGCCTCCACCGCGTCGGCGAGTATTGAGGCGCGCTGACGCCCGCCGGTGTGCTCCTCGCCCCGGCCGAGGCGGATGTAATCGCCCAGACCCAGCTCCGAGGCCACGGCATGCAGGCTCTCCTCACACACGAGGCGCGCCCTCAGTCGGGTCATCCGGCCCTCAGGCATGTCGGGAAAGCGCCTGAACAACGCGTCGGCCACGACCATGCCCAGCACGGAGTCGCCCAGGAACTCAAGCCGCTCATTGCACTCGCAGCCGGAGGCGCGGCTCTCGTTGGCATAGGAGCTGTGGGTCAGAGCCTGGGTAAACAGGTTCTTGTTCTTAAACTCGTATGCAATCCTCTCTTCCAGTTCTTTTAAATGACTTAGTTTATAAGTTGACATGTGTTGTTCTAATTTAATTTTAGGCGCAAAAATACTCATTCAGTAAGATACTGAACCGAATTAAATGTTAAAAGAAACTATTCTTGGAAAAACAGTTTTCTTAAGGATTGCTACACTCTCCTCTAAACTTTGAGTAGATGTATCGATTGTCAGATCAGGCTGTTCCGGAATTTCAAAAGGTGAAGATATACCCGTGAAGTCTTTTATTTCACCTTTTCTTGCCTTTTTATATAACCCTTTTACATCGCGTTGCTCACACACTTCAAGCGGAGTGCTTACATAAATTTCCATAAAGTCGTCTTTACCTATTATATCGGCAGCCATTTGTCGTATTTCGTTTGTCGGACTGATGAACGCAGCGATGGTGACAATTCCGCAATCTACAAACAATTTAGATACTTCAGCGATCCTCCGAATATTTTCAATTCGGTCGGCTTCAGAAAAACCGAGATTGTTATTGATGCCGCTGCGAATATTATCGCCGTCGAGGATTCGGCATAATATACCGTTTTGGTATAATTCTCTTTCCAGTGCGATGGCTAATGTACTTTTCCCAGAACCCGATAACCCTGTGAACCAGAGCATAAGACCTTTTTGTTTCAG
>OMDY01000711.1_pt1 | contig 12704 bp, 9 predicted proteins | sample 1645281 | NCBI WGS metagenome assembly OMDY01 (sample SAMEA103958145, study PRJEB25191) | human gut metagenome | biome: human-associated habitat [ENVO:00009003]; feature: intestine environment [ENVO:2100002]; material: feces | place: Germany | collected 2013/2015
TAGTAGAAAAAAGACGTAGCCCGTTCCAAAGGAAACTTTCCCCAGAATAGTAACTCAACCGGATTATCTCTTCGAAGATGATAATCGGTACGTGGTAAATCCATATTGCACACAGCACAAATACATTCTTCCCCTTTTGCCAATGGCCTGCCGCAGACAACGCAACAACGAGGGAATAAGAGGGAAAGAAATGCCCCAAACCATTCTTTAACAAGAAATGTGTGTTTCATAATCATAGAGAATTGAAGGCTACAATATCGTTACATATCCAATGGAGGGACTTCCGCAATAAGCTGTTGATATACAGAATGCAAATATCCGTTAGTCGCTATAATATGATGGCCGTCCATGAAGTGTCCGTTACCGCAAAAATCGGTAACCCGCCCACCGGCTTCCTGCACAATCAAAGCCGCTGCCGAATAATCCCATTTTCCGAGAAAAGCTTCCGCCCACGCATCAAAACGCCCCATAGCAACATAACAAATCGCGGCAGCAGCAGAGCCATTCATACGAATGCCGCCCACTACTCCGTAAAGTTTATCTATCAAGTGGAGAGCTGTCTGTTTGTATTGTTGGGCATTATATGGCAACTCAGCAAAGACAAATGCATCTTTTATATCCCGAACACCTGAAACGTGTATTTCTTCCCTGTTCATAAAGGCCCTTCCCCCTCTCCATGCACAGAAACATTCGTCCCGGCAAACTTCATATACAACACCCAAGAGCAGTTCGGTGCGACTACGCAAAGCAATACATACACAGTAAGGAGCCTCATCGTGAATATAATTCGTTGTTCCGTCCAGCGGATCAATAACCCAGCAATAAGGTTCATCCTGATAAGTAGCAGAGCCTTCCTCCGTTATAAAGCCAGCTTCGGGTAACAAAGCGGAAAGAGCCTTAACTATCCGTACCTCCGATTCTTTATCTACATAAGACACATAATCGTGTGCATGTTTCTCCACCACACTCTCACGACGGAAATTCTTCCGCTCTTCTTTCAAAAAATGCCCGGCTTCGGTTGCGATACGGCATACATCGCCTGTGAGCTGTTTTAAATCCAACATTTCTTCTTTAATATTAAATAAATGTGCTTCGAAGGTATAGTTTTTCCCGTAAAAACATGGAAAGAAAATAATATTTTCTCATTAAATGTACAAAATAACACCTTTACCTAAAAATATTAATAACTTTGAATGCATAATTTTATTCGAAGAACCGAAGTTTATCATTCGAAGAACTAAAGTTCTTTGAATGATAGAGTATAGTTAATGTTGCAAAGAACTCATTAATATTTAGAGACACATCCGGTCTGAGCCCGCTTAAACCGGATGTGTTAATTTCTTGAATAACTTGCTTTTTTCACAGAAATTCCCGAATATTGCAATCTAATACTAATTGAAAGGACTTTCATGAAAAGAGTCGATTCCGTTATCTCCCTAATATACTCTTTATCAAAATCAGAAAAGAAACACTTCTCCTTGCAGGTCGTTAAAGACAAGGAGGAGAAGGACTATCTTGTGATTTACGACATTATCACGAAGAGTAAACAACCCAACGGAAATACAGTGAAAGAAGAATTTTATAAGCGCAGGCCGAGAGGCTCCTTCGAAGTATCCATTCAATATTTATATGAGAAACTGGTAGACACGCTGCTCACATTAAGAAAGAAGAAAGACATCTATTATGATCTGCTGAATGATCTATGCAAAGCCCGTATGTTGTATGAGCGCTCTCTGTTCGAAGAATGTTTCGAGATTCTATCCAACACGATTGAGCAAGCTCAATTCTACGAAAACAATGAGATACTGACAATTGCCCAAAAACAGGAACTGGAATATCTGCTACGGCTGAATTTCCCCAACATGACAGAACAGGAGCTTTTTCATAAACATTTTATCCAGAATGAATCTTTAAAGAAAATCCGAAAAATAACGGAGCAATCTTCTCTGCACAATTTACTAAAATACCGCCTCTCTCATATCGGCTCCATACGAACTGCGAAGCAAAAACAAGATATGAACGACCTTATGGTCAACGAGCTATATATAGCCGCTTCTTCAGACGCGGAAGGAAACTTTGAATTAACACGAAACCATAAACTCTTTCAAGCAAACTATCTAATGGGGGCGGGAGATTACCGAGCTGCCCTAAATTCATACAAAGAGCTTAACTCATTATTTGAACAGAATCAGCAATTCTGGTCGAATCCCCCCATTTACTATTTATCTGTACTTGAAGGAGTACTCGGTAGTCTGCGGTCGGTTGGAAATTATAATGAGATACCCTATTTCCTGGAGAAATTAAGAAAGTTAATCGCAGAGGATTCTTCATTGGAATTTAAGGTAAATGCAACTTGCCTGCTTTTCCAATATGAGCTATTTCCTTACCTCGACAAAGGGAACTTTGCTGAATGTACAGAACTCATGAGCCGTTATCAGGAAACACTTTATGATAAAGAAGCATGGTTAAGTCCGATTCGTAAAAGCGAGCTATTACTTTACACAACCCTCATACACATCGGGAACCAAAATTACAAGGCCGCAAAAAAATATATCAGTAATGCCATTATAGATCATAATATCAAATACCTGCCATTAATGAGAACCATTCGTCTGGTTCGTCTTATAGCTTACTATGAGACACAAGAATTTGAATTGATACGACACGAATCCCGTTCTATTACCCGCAGCCTGTCTTCTCCCAAAGAGCAGACTTTCAAAACAGAGCATACGGTTTTATGGTTCTTAAATAAAAGTAATCTGCCTATTCTAAGAAAAGACCGGGAAGATTTCTGGGAAAAGTTATATCCCGAAATTCATGAATTATACAATGATAAATACGAAAATCAGCTATTACGCATTTTCGATTTTACCGCATGGATAGAATCAAAAATACGAAAAGAAAAACTGTCTGATGTTCTTAAACGGCACACAAATGCTAAAGAAATCTAAAAAGAAAAAGCAGATCATCTAAACTCACAACACTAAAACGCTCTCCTTATTTTCACTTTATCCGTTTGTAATTATATAATTCCACACAACAATACAATCCATAAATTATTTTTAAACAGGATATTTCATCCTAAATATATAATTTGAAATTATATAAATGGAATATTAATGTAAAAAACGACGCGTTATTATTCCTTTTATTTGCATCATCTTAATTATTAATATTATGGAAACTATATCTAGCAATCGACCCAAAATCGTAGTTATCGGAAGCTGTAATACCGATATGGTTGTGAAAGCCAACAGACTACCTGTCCCCGGAGAAACCATTCTAGGTGGAACTTTCTATATGAACCCCGGAGGAAAAGGAGCCAATCAGGCAATCGCAGCGGCCCGGTTGGGAGCGGAAGTCACCTTTATCTCCAAAATTGGTTACGATCTATTCGGGCTGCAAGCTTTGGAAATATACAGATCTGAGAAAATCAATACTGAATTTATATTCACCGATCAGAAAAGCCCGTCAGGAGTAGCTCTTATTTCTGTCGATTCGTTTGGTGAAAACAGTATTATTGTAGCACCGGGTGCCAGCCGTTCGCTTTCAACAGAAGATATCAATAAAGCGGAAGAAAAAATCAAGGAAGCCGATATTATACTCATGCAGCTTGAAGTTCCGATAGATACAGTAGAGTACGCGGCTACTATTGCCAACCGATACGGTAAGAAAGTAATACTCAATCCAGCGCCTGCCTCTACGTTGAGCAACTCCTTTTTAAATAATGTACATACTATATTGCCTAATCGTATAGAAGCAGAAATGCTATCAGGAATAAAAGTAATGGATGTTGAGAGTGCGCACCGGGCAGCTAAAGCTATCGGAGAGAAAGGTATAGAAAATGTTGTCATTACTTTGGGAAAAGACGGAGCCTACGTGAAAGAAAAGGACGAATATACCATGATTCCTGCAAAAGAAGTAGAGACGATCGACACAACCGGAGCAGGAGATGTCTTCTGCGGAGCATTCAGTGTGTATCTATCCCAAGGACATTCGTTGGCCGAATCCGTAAAATTCGCAAATGCAGCGGCCGCCATTGCCGTCACACGCATCGGTGCCCAGAGTGCTATTCCATACAAAAGGGAAGTCAACTTATAGAATAAAGAAAAAGCCTAGGTCTATCACATAAATCTGATTCAAATGAAAGTAGTAGTTATTGGAAGTTCAAACATCGACATGGTTGCACAAGTCAGCCATCTCCCGGCACCCGGCGAAACAGTCGGAGATGCAAATTTCATGCAGTCCCTCGGAGGCAAAGGAGCCAACCAGGCTGTGGCGGCAGCCAGGCTTGGCGGCTTTGTGACGTTTGTCACCTCTTTGGGGAATGATATGTATGCGGATATTTTAAAAAATCACTTTAAGAAAGAAGGTATCACCACCGATTACATTATTGATGATGTCAATCATCCCCGGAGCTAACTATTCTTTATTACCCGGTTCAATCACCCATTTCTCAAAAGTAATTGACGAAGCCGACATCATCGTCATGCAGGCTGAGATTCCTTACGAAACAATAAAAAAAATAGCTCTATCAGCAAAGAAAAAAGGTAAAAAGGTATTGTTCAATCCCGCACCCGCCTGTCTGATCGATGAGGAGCTGATGAAAGCCATTGATATACTAGTCGTCAATGAGCTGGAAGCTTCATTCATCTCAGGGATAGATTATACAGATAACAATCTTGAGGAAATAGCCGAAACATTGCTGAAAGCGGGTACAAGCAATGTGGTAATCACACTGGGAAGCCAAGGTGCATACATGAAAAATGCTAAAGAAACCATCCAACTTCCCGGTTGTAAAGTAAATGCGATCGACACAATCGCCGCAGGTGACACTTTTTGCGGCGCATTGGCGGTCGTTTGTGCAAAAAAAGAAATAGACCGGGAAGCACTCAACTTTGCCAACACTGCGGCAGCCATTGCAGTCACACGCTCGGGTGCACAACCGTCTATTCCCACTCTCGATGAAGTGAAGCACTTCATGCTTGAAAAAGAATTAGCCTTATCGTTCAACTTTTAAATTTAATGAACCATGAAAACCTATTTGAAACGACTACTCATCCCTATTTTATCGGGCTTGATAGTATGCAGCTTTTATAGTTGTGATAGCGACGACGAACACACCGCTACTCCCATAGCCCCCATTCTAAAGGAAATAAAATTTCCTTCGGAAAATGACATCATCCCCGGTCAGGTTGCGCAAATCAACGGACTCGGTTTTGCAAAAGAAGATATAGTCTATTTAAGTAACGCTGACAACCAGAAAGAAAAGGTAGAAGTCACGGAGATTACAGACAGTTACCTGAAGTTTATCGTCCCGGTAGAAGCAGGCGGCGAGTATACCGTAACAATTGAAAGAGCAGGGAAACAGACCGTTTTAAACGGAACTTTCAAAGTGCCTTTCGTTGTTCCGATCATTGATATCGTTCTCCCTTCAGGTAATGTACAGCCCAAGAGCAAAGTCGAGATTCAGGGAAAAGGATTTGAAGCAGGGGACGTCGCCGTATTATATGCTTCTTTCTACCCGACAGGCGTCGAATACAATCTGCCATTAACTCTTAATGAAGAAGGAGTAGAATTTACACTTCCGGAAGGATTATACGGGGTAAACTCTATTATGATTATCAGGGGAGAACGGAAAAGTAATCTTGGAACAATCACTATCGAGACGAATGTTGGCGACAAACTCGGAGGAGGTGTTGTATTCTGGGTGGACGCTGCAAAGGCACACGGATATATCGTAAACATGAGTAACATCGGTACGGGAACAGAACAATTCGGTCCGGAGGTAAATCCGTCGGACGCGGCCGGAACGAGTCAAAACATGGGAAGCGGCTATACAAACACTCAAAATATAGTCAAAAAGTTTAATGCATTGCAGAGTGCGAACAACTGGCCCGAGTGGCAAGGAGTCAAAATTGCCGCCCAACTTTGTCTGGACAACAGTGTCACTGAAGGAAATGCCGTATATGCCGACTGGTTCCTCCCTTCCAGAGAAGAACTGATCGAAGTATTCAAAGTTAAAAGTTTATTAGCAGAGAAAGGAGTCAATATTCCGGCAAACAATTACTGGACTTCAAGTGAAGGCGACGGGGAAGCCGGCTGGTCTGCCTATTATGTGAACTTCTACGAAGATACTAATATCGTTTCTGAAATATGCTCAAAAAGCGGTTGGAAAATTGGTGTTCTTCCTATCCGGGCCTATTAACTAACAATCCTATAAAATAAGCGTCATGAAAAAACACATTATATTATTTATAGCCATCTTTTTTGCCAGTGTATTACATGCACAGACAATCAACATTAGAGGAACCGTTACCGACACGAGTAATGAAACATTGCCAGGTGTATCTATAACCATAAAAGGTACTCAAACAGGAACAGTAAGTGATGCAAACGGCAACTACAGCATCAGGGCCCAAAGAGGAAATGTTCTGGAGTTTACTTTCGTGGGTATGGTAAAACAATCTGTTACCGTAGGAAAGCAAAATGTCATTAATATACAAATGGCAGCAGACGCCATTAATCTGGACGAAGTAGTAGCAATCGGGTATGGTATTGCTAAAAAGAGCGATTTAACGGGTGCCGTTGCCTCTATCAAATCAGAAAATCTTACTAACTCCAAAGTAGGAACAGTGACAACTGCCCTGCAAGGACTTGCCGCCGGCGTGCAAGTCACTACCGGCTCCGTAAAACCGGGTGGAGATGCTTCTGTCGTTATTCGTGGAGTAGGTTCGCTCCGAGCCGGCAGCGAGCCGTTATACATCGTCGACGGTATTCCCGTACAAGGAGGTTTGCAGGATTTATCTTCCGGTGATATTGAATCTATCGAAATATTAAAAGACGCTTCTTCCGCATCTATCTATGGCTCGAGAGGTTCTAATGGCGTAGTACTCGTGACTACCAAGAAGGGTACAAGCGGAAAAGCCAAAATCTCCCTGAATGCCTCTTTCGGTACGCAACGAATGTTGAACAAGCAAGATTTGATGAACGCACAGCAATACTATGAATTAGTATCCATTGCCCAGCCTAACTACAAATGGACATCAGAAGAACTACGCTTGCTAAGCCGTGGTGAATCGACCGACTGGCAGGACGCAGTGACCCAAAACGGGCAATACCAAAACTATAACTTCTCGATTTCCGGAGGGAAGAACGATATACAACACTTTTTAGGAGTAGACTGGTATGATCAGAAAGGTACGATCAAAAACTCGTCTTTCAATAAGCTGACCGTCCGATATAATATGGATGCCAAACTAAACAAGTGGCTGAGATACGGTGTACGTTTCAATGTCATTGAGTCAAAGCTCATGAATATCAATGAAGAAGCCGATTCGGGATACGGAACTATGTTCAGTGCCATTAGTTCACAACCGACAGCTCCTATCTATACCGAAGACGGAGAATACTTCGATGGTTTCCTCAACACGAGAGCAAATCCGGTGGCTATTGTTGACCTGCTTGACAAAGCCACACTCAAGTCCAGATTCGTAGGTTCCGCCTACATCGAGATAGAACCGATAAAGAACTTGAAATTACGTTCCGATAACGGCGGAGAACTTGTCTTTTATAAAGTAAATACTTACGAAGACGGCCGTATGGGACAGCATTATACGGCTGGTGGCCATGCTAATGTGATGTCGAACAAGAAAAGATATTGGCAAACAGAGAACACTGCCACTTATTCATTTGACATCAATAAAGAACATCAACTTTCTGCAATGGCAGGTTTCTCCGCTTCCAGAACAGATTATGAAGAAGTAACCGCCGACTCCAAAAAGTTATCATCTATTCTCAAGTATTACAATTTGCAAGGAGCGGAAGAACATGGACCGAACTCTTCGTATGCAGTCCCATCTTCTCTGGTGTCTTTCTACGGACGATTCAATTATAATTTCAGCAACCGCTATTTGGCAACATTGACGATGCGCGGCGACGGTTCTTCCCGTTTTGCTCCGGGACACCGATGGGGATTCTTTCCGTCACTGGCTCTTGCATGGCGTGCTTCTGAAGAAAGTTTCATCAAAGAAAACGCTCCGGTCATCAGCAACCTGAAGTTAAGAATCAGCGCCGGCAAACTGGGTAACCAGAATATCGGAGATTTTGCTTATGCCCCGACAATCGCCCTCGGAGGAGCTTCCGCCAATTACATTTTAGGTAATAACCTGGTAACCGGCTCCGTACAAACCTCTATTTCGAACCCGGAACTGACTTGGGAAAAAGCCAACCAACTAGACTTGGGTATTGACTTCGGGTTATTCAACAATCGGATAGCCGGTACGATCGAGGCCTACTATAAGCGTACGACTGACCTGCTATGGGAAGTACCCCTTCCGTTGGAATCCGGCTTCGGAACTTCACTTACCAATATCGGCAAAATTGATAACAAAGGTATTGAATTTACGCTGAACACGGTCAACATCAGTACCAAAGACTTCTTATGGACAACTGCCTTCATGATTTCTTATAATAACAATAAGATCAAAGAACTTTATGACGGCAAACAAGATGTCAATAAAACATTGTTTGTGGGACGTCCTATCGGACAGTTCTACTTATTGAAATCCGAAGGTATCTGGCAAACCAATGAAGCTGCCGAAGCTGCCAAGTACAATGCCCAACCCGGTGACCGCAAGATTCTGGATGCCAAGAAAGACTATGTCATCAACGGAGAAGACCGTGATTTCTGCGGAGTTTCCACTCCCAAATATTATGGTAGCTTTACGAATACATTCTCATATAAAGGTATTGACCTTACCGCGTTCTTTACTTTTGCAGGAGGACATAAAATCAACAATTCACTGAACCGTTACCTCAATTCTTTCAATGTATGGGGAAACATGAGTGAAAACTATTACAAATATTATTGGAGACAAGACAGACCGAACAACAAATATCCGGCTCCGAGAGTTGGTAGTGCTTATGCCAACGGAGATGGTACCGACGCCAATCTCCAAAAAGGTGATTATCTCCGCCTCCGTAATCTGGAAATTGGTTATAGCTTGCCGAAAAACGTCATCAGAAATATCAAAGCCTCAAATATCAGAGTTTATTTCTCTGTACAAAACCTATTCACAGCTACGGAATTTACGGGATTTGATGTAGAGTCCAGCGACAATACCAATCCTTATCCGAACGCCCGTAGCTTTATCGGTGGTATTTCTCTTAACTTCTAAAAACAGAAACATTATGAAAAAATATTTATCAATATTAGCTTTCAGTTGCCTGACATTATGTAGTTGCGACAACTTTCTTGACTTGACACCCCAAAGTGTACTAACACCGGAAAATGCTTATGAAAAACCGGAAGACTGGCAGCAAACTCTTTATGCCGCTTATGGCACGCTCCAGGAAGTCTTTGTCGGGAAATATACCATTACCCTTACTGAATTCGGAACAGATGAAGTAATTCCGTTTGATATGGGTTGGGCGGCTTATTCCCAATTGCATTACTATACTTTTTCCGCTTCACACGAATTCCTGGACAATCACTATCGGCTCTGTTACGAAGGTATCAAACGTTGCAATGCAGTTATTGATATGCCTTCGGATGCAGTCAGTGCGGATCTTCATAATTCCATGATTATGCAAGCTCGTTTTTTAAGAGCGATCTACTATTTCGACTTAGTAAGAATGTACGGTGGAGTTCCCTTATGGACAAAATCATCCATTGACAGAAGTGAAATCATGAGACCGCGCGCTACGGTTGACGAAGTTTACACACTGATTACGCAGGATATGGAAGCAGCTCTCGGCCTCCCTACCTCCTGGCCGAATGCCCAAGATAAAGGAAGAGCCACTTCATACGCTGCCCAAGCTTTGCTGGCACGCATTTACCTTCAGTGGGGAAAACCGGAAGAAGCATTAAAATACTGCCGGATGCTCGAAGGCAAATTCAAATTGTACGATAATCTAAAGGATATATTCGATCCTAAAAACAAGAATCAGGAATATGAGAATATATTTGAAATTCAATTCAAGCATTCCGGTTCATGGGGACTGGAGGGAAGTATCCAGCATTCTTATTGGGGACCTCGTAATGTAGGCGGACCGACCAACTTTGGCGGCTGGGGCGGATTTGGTCCGACACAATATTTATACGATTCTTATGATAACAACGATAAACGTAAAAAAGCATTCTTCATCACAGAATATGCAGGCGTCACCCAGACACCTCCTTCTTCCGGCAAATTCTGGGACGCAGAAACAGGTAATGTGATTGAAGATGATAATCTGAATTTTACAATGATTCGTTATGCAGACGTGCTTTTGATGAAAGCGGAAGCGCTGAACAGCATTGATGACACAAGTAATGATAAGTATGATGCCTTAAATGAAGTACGAGGCAGGGCAGGACTGACTTCCATAACAGCAGCCGATAATCTGAATAAAGAACAATTTGCCGAAGTCGTACTGGAAGAAAGATTACATGAATTATGTTGTGAACACCTGCGCCGCTGGGATTTAATCCGCTTCGGCAAACTGGGCGAATATATGAAAGACCATGCCGGAGTCACCATCCAGCCTTATCATGTTCTATACCCAATTCCACAGGCAGCCGTCGATGCCAATGACGCTATCACAGAAAACAACGAAGGATATTAACATAAATCATTTAGCACATGAAAAAATTTATTTTTATCACAGGACTATTGATGAGTATCTTCTTTTATTCATGTAAAGAAGAAGACCATGGCATACTCCCTCCTATCGAAGGGGGAGGAACTATAGAAGTCAAAGACGGAAGAGTTACGGTCAATCCGGCAGAATATCTTTATGCGATACGAAATCCGATGAAAGGTTTACGTGAATTCTTCGGCCCGGGCTATGACAAGGTAAGAGACGAATATCCGTATCCTTACGGCTCCATCATTAAAGAATATATGCAATGGAATATGCTGGAAAACAATGAAAGCGACGGTGTCGACAAGATTATAGCTTACAGTAACCACAGGTGGCAGGGAGTAGAAGATATCAATGTCAAGGTTATCCCACGTATCTATATCGTATGGATGGAACCCTGGCATGGAGGATATGCCAAGAACACTTATACAGACAACCCGGACGACCTGAACGGTTGGCATTGGCCAAGCGACATTCCGGGAGAGACATACGATGAAGACGATCTTAACGCTCCTATTATTGGAGGCTATTGCCACCCTACTTTTCAGGAAAGAGTGAAAAAACTGGTAGAGAAGGCTGGACAAGCATGGGACAACGATCCGCGGGTAGCGTATGTGGAAATGGGGATTATCGGCGAATTCGGGGAACATCATGACCCGGACATCACCACAGTATGGGCTCCTCACGACCAACCCAATCATGTAGAGAACCGTACCTGGTTACCGGGCATTGAAAAGGTGTTGGGAGATGCATTTACCGCTGCCTTCAAAAACAAGAAAGTAATGGTTCGCTATGCGTACGAGTTTAAAGATTATGAATTCGGAATCTATTGGGATTCATGGGCTATTGATGAAGAAAAGGTGCGTGGCTACGAGGAAATGAAAAAGCTCGGCGACCGCTGGAAAACTCAACCGATAGGTGGAGAAATAACCTGGAACTGGGGAAGCCTCTATAAATTCAAATCTTTTGAAGAAGTGGTGGCAGATGAAAAGACAAGAGACCTGGTCATCCAGCAAATACGTGATTTGCATTGCAACCACTTGGGAGGTATCACCTGGGCTAACTTTAACGACCCGTCTTTTGAGCCAAACGCTGAATTATTGCAAAAGACAATGGGGTACCGTTTTGTTTTATCCAATTTCAGTTACCCAACAAGTATCAAGCCGGATGAGCCGTTCAAAATATCATTTGACGTAACCAACACAGGCTCGTCACCCTTCTATTATGACTGGCCGGTAGAAATATCCCTGCTAAATTCCCAAACCAAGGAAGTTGTATGGAGCAAAACACTGAAGACTCCCAAGATATCCCAATGGATGCCGGGAGATAACTGGAACAACTCAACCAAAGTTTATACCCAACCGGCTACTCCGAACCATGTTGAAGAAGAACTGACTTTAGACAAGAAACTGGATACGGGAGATTACATCATCTCTATTGCTGTGCTAGATCCGGCCGGTATGCTTCCTTCACTGAGATTCGCCGTTCAGAACTACTTTGAAGGAGGACGTCACCCAATGGGACATATCGGCGTCAATACCGAGCCTATCTATTTTGAGATACCGGTCAGCAGTTTTAATGACATGAGGCAGGATAAAACCCTGAAATATAAAATCCAATAACCAATAAGCTTAATGAAATCAAGCATCAGAAACATATTACTCCTAATGGCATTCGGAACGTTATCTGCTTGTAGTGAACAAACCGTCACGGTTTCTTACCAGGAGTATCCGAATGCATTCAGGAATCCGATGAAAGGCTTCAGGGAATTCTTCGCTCCCGGTATCGACCGGGTCAGGGAAGAATATCCCTACCCTTACGGTTCACTGACAAAAGAATATATGCAGTGGAATATGATCGAGGATGACGCCAATGACGGGGTAGACAAGATTATCGCTTACAGCAATCATCGATGGAAAGGCGTGGAAGACATAAATGTCAAGGTAATTCCCCGGGTTTTTCTTGTATGGCTGGAGCCCTGGCATGGCGGAAAACCTAAAGACCCCACTAATCCGGACGACTTGACCGGTTGGCACTGGCCTAAAGGAATAGATCCGGAAAAAGGTCCTTATAAACAG
>OMDY01000721.1_pt1 | contig 12520 bp, 9 predicted proteins | sample 1645281 | NCBI WGS metagenome assembly OMDY01 (sample SAMEA103958145, study PRJEB25191) | human gut metagenome | biome: human-associated habitat [ENVO:00009003]; feature: intestine environment [ENVO:2100002]; material: feces | place: Germany | collected 2013/2015
GCAAAGTTAATACTTTTTTTGTTTGCTTTGCTGACACAGTTTAAATTACAGCCTCTTTTCCATCCGGATAAGATGCAGTAAACATAGCGCAGCCTTTAAAATCCGCGTTATCCGTGTCATCCGTGTCTGAAAGATTACTTGCACGCCGAAGGAGAACCTTGCTCCAGCGCTACGCTGCTAAATTATCATTTATAGAACAAGTTAATTTTGCATGAGTACTTATCCCTAATTACTTATCCCTAAAAAATAGCCCTTGCAATATCCGATTACTGCAAGGGCTAATTTATTTTTTATAAATCAATGCTATTACTTTTCCAGCAGTTCTTTCAGAAAAGAATCCAACTCTTCATCCAGACCTTTCAGCAATTCTTCGTTCACAAGCAACGTATCATCATCCATCAGCAGTAACTCTGCAATTGTCTCCTTTTCATCATCCACTAATACGAAAGAGTAAGGTTTCAGAATAGTCAGTTTTTCAAAGTCACCTCCGTTCTTCATGTTGTGGAGTAAGGTAGAAAGAATACGTTCTACATTTTCGTAGAAATCATCTCCGTCATAAGTCATCCATTCCTCGATAGAGACACAAGCCAGATATTCGTCTTCGTCATCAAAGATGGACAATTCGCCGGAATTCTGGTTGGCTTGCAGATGGATGTCGGTCACAATGGTTTGCTCACAGCCACAAGTGTATTTGGCGACTGCCTGTTTAATGGCCTTTTCAAGGAGTGATAATGATGCTTGGCTCAGTTTCATAATAGATATTCTTTCTTAATGGACGTTCAAAGGTATAAAAAAAATAATTACCTCTGCATCATTTCTCTAAAAATCATTTTTAAATCTTTCCATTTGGGCGTTCAGTCGGGTCATTCCCTCCTTTCGCTCCTGCAATTCGTTCAGGTAGCGGGTTATTGCGAAGTAATTGGGGATATCCATGAGGTCTACGCCTTCCTGAGTTTTCTTCTCGTCTATTTTGTCTACATCGTATGCTACTTTCTGCGCTTTCAAGGCCCATTCTTCTGCTGTATGAATGCTGTCCTGCATTTCGTATCCTAAGGCAATGTTATAGGCGGCATACATTTTCTGCTTTCCTTTTTTCTTTTTCTCATAGGTTTGCTTCCAGAGTTCAATGGCCTTGTCCCAGTTATCTTCGCGGACAAAGACCGCGGCATCACGCATGTTTACGGAACCGCCTGTAAAGAGATAGCGGGAAGCTGTTTTCCAATGTGGCAGCATATGGCTCACGGGGATAGTGCCGGCAAATTCGGAAGCCTCTCTCAGCATCTCTTTTTCACTGATGAGTCCTGCGCCTGCCTGTGCCATACTGGGAGCTGCATGATCCCAGAAGATGCTGTCGCTGGCATTGACTGTCACCATCGGACCGTTGCGTTGGGGCAGATACACCTTTACGGTAGGATATACTTTCAGGTCAAGCGTACCTGCATATACTCCCCATTCCGGTAAATATTCGATTTTACGGATGGAGCGCATCTGTACGTTCTCCAAGGCTATCAGGAAGTCCGCATCCAGACTTTGGGTGAGCTTTTCCACTTCCTCTTTGCTAAGGGTGCTTTCGCGCGGAATCATATCATGGGCACGCAAGGCAGAGTCGCAAATAATCACTTCATCGAAATAATTCTCGTTGGCAAGTGCCTCCGCCAGTGATTCCGTGGCTATTTTGCCATCCCCATTGAAATACTTTGTCTTGCGTGCTATTTCTGTCTCATCTTTTTTCTTCTCATCGTTTTCCTCCAGAATCAGCTTGTTATCCGGGATAGGAGGCATATTATTTACCACAGCTACGCGCCTGAGGGCGGACGGAAAGCTGACTTCCGCCGGCAACATATAGTCGATGGAGAGTTGCTCTATGCTTTGGCAACCGCTGAACAGCAGAACACAGCACACCAATAGTGAGTACGAATATTTAGTCATAAGCTTATTCTTTATCTAGGAATAACAAAAATACACTTTTGTATGGATATAGAAAAGCCTCCAACAGTTTTTAACCGTTGAAGGCTTTTATTAGTGATTAGTGATTAGCGATAAGTGGTTAGCATACTAATCACTAATTACTTATCACTAACCACTTATTACATATTTTTCCCGTGGCAATTCTTGTACTTCTTGCCACTTCCGCAAGGACAAGGATCATTACGTCCTACCGTCTTTTCCGCACGAATCGGTTCACGCTTCACTTGTTCGCGTGTGTCCTGTTGGGCGGCGGCCTGTTGGTTCGGATCGTTCAGATCTTGTTTCTGTTCGCGGTATTTGCTCATATCCTGCTTCTGTTCGGGAGCGGCCTGCTGAATTTCCTGCGGTTCCTGTACCGGGATTTGTCCGCGCATCAGGATAGAAACAGTCTGGTTATTGATCTTATCCACCATTGTATCGAACAGGTTTACAGACTCCAGCTTATAAATCAATAACGGGTCTTTCTGTTCGTAGCTTGCGTTCTGTACAGAGTGCTTCAGTTCATCCAGTTCACGGAGGTTCTCTTTCCATGCTTCGTCGATAACGTGCAGCAGGATAGACTTTTCAAACGCTTTTACCACTTCCTTACATTCGCTGTCGTAAGCGGCTTTCAGGCTGCAAGAGATGTTGTACATGCGTTTACCGTCCGTGATGGGGATCAGGATATTCTCGTACATGTGTCCCTGGGTTTCGTATACCTGCTTGATTACCGGATAAGCAACCTGTGCCATGCGGTCCGTCTTGCGCTTGAACTGTTCCATTGCCACATTGAAGGCTGCTTCAGCAAGCTTTTCCTTCTTTTCGTTACGGAACTGTTCTTCGTTGAAAGGCACTTCCATGGCAAGAGTCTGCAAGAAGTCCATTTTGCAGTTTTCGTAATCGGGAGCTTCAACGGCTGCGGCAACACGGTCCCAGATCATATTTACGATATCCATTCCGATACGTTCACCCATCAGGGCGTGGCGACGTTTAGTATAGACCACCGTACGTTGCTTATTCATCACGTCATCGTATTCCAGCAAACGCTTACGGATACCGAAGTTGTTTTCTTCCACCTTCTTCTGTGCACGCTCAATGGAGTTGGAGATCATCTTGTGTTCAATCATTTCACCTTCCTTGAAGCCGAGACGGTCCATTACACCGGCGATGCGGTCGGAAGAGAACAGACGCATCAGGTCGTCTTCCAGTGATACGAAGAATACGGAAGAACCCGGGTCACCCTGACGTCCGGCACGTCCGCGCAACTGGCGGTCTACACGACGGGATTCATGGCGTTCGGTACCGATGATGGCCAAACCGCCCGCAGCTTTTACTTCCGGGCTCAGCTTGATGTCCGTACCACGACCGGCCATGTTGGTAGCGATGGTCACTGTTCCTTTCAAACCGGCTTTGGCTACGATGTCTGCTTCCTTCTGGTGCAACTTGGCATTCAATACGCTGTGCTCGATCTTGCGCATGGTCAACATCTTGCTCAGCATTTCGGAGATTTCTACGGATGTGGTACCCACCAGGACAGGGCGTCCGGCTTGTACCAGCTGTTCGATTTCTTCGATGACTGCTTTATATTTCTCGCGTTTCGTCTTGTAAACGCGGTCGTTCATGTCTTTACGGGCGATGGGGCGGTTGGTGGGGATCACCACTACATCCAGTTTGTAGATGTCCCAAAGTTCGCCTGCTTCCGTTTCGGCAGTACCGGTCATACCCGAGAGTTTGTGGTACATACGGAAGTAATTCTGCAACGTAATGGTGGCGAATGTCTGTGTGGCGGCTTCCACTTTTACGTTTTCCTTGGCTTCGATGGCCTGGTGCAGACCGTCGGAATAGCGGCGGCCTTCCATGATACGGCCTGTCTGCTCGTCCACAATCTTCACTTGACCGTCGATCACAACGTATTCGTCATCTTTCTCGAACATGGTGTAAGCCTTCAGCAACTGGTTGATGGTGTGTACACGTTCGGACTTGATGGCATAGTTGGTCATTAGTTCATCTTTCTTGGCCAGACGTTGTTCGTCTGTCAGGTCAGTCTCGTTTTCCAGTTCGGAAAGCTGTGCGGCGATGTCGGGCAATACGAAGAGGGTAGGATCTTCCGAGTTACCGGTGATCAGGTCCACACCTTTATCTGTCAGGTCTACACTGTTCAGCTTTTCTTCGATGACGAAGTACAACGGGTCGGTAGCTTCGTGCATACGCTTGTTGTTCTGCTCCATGTAGATCTCTTCGGTCTTCAGCATACCTGCCTTGATACCTTGCTCACTCAGATATTTAATCAATGCCTTGTTCTTGGGCAGTGCCTTGTGGCTGCGGAACAAAGCAAGGAAACCTTCTTCCTGATCTTTCTTGTCGCTGGAAGCAATCAGGCGCTTGGCATCGGCAAGATACTGGGTAGCCAGTTTCTTCTGTGCTTCCACCAGACGTTCTACGAGCGGACGCAATTGCTCGAACAACTGGTCCTCACCTTTGGGGACGGGACCGGAAATAATCAACGGAGTACGGGCATCGTCAATCAATACGGAGTCCACCTCATCGACGATGGCATAGTTGTGCTGGCGTTGTACGAGGTCTTTGGGGCTGATGGCCATATTATCACGCAAGTAGTCGAAACCGAATTCGTTGTTCGTACCGAAGGTGATGTCTGCCAGATAAGCCTGACGGCGTGCGTCGGAGTTGGGCTGATGTCTGTCGATGCAGTCCACGCTTAAACCGTGGAACATATAGAGCGGGCCCATCCATTCGGAGTCACGTTTGGCCAGATAGTCGTTTACGGTTACCACATGTACACCGTTTCCGGTCAGTGCGTTGAGGAATACGGGGAGGGTAGCCACCAATGTCTTACCTTCACCCGTTGCCATTTCGGCAATCTTACCTTTATGCAATACGACGCCACCGAACAACTGTACATCGTAGTGTACCATGTTCCAGACAATTTCCGTACCGCCGGCTTGCCAGTGGTTTTGCCAGATGGCTTTGTCGCCTTCAATGCGTACGAAGTCCTTCGTGGCAGCCAGGTGACGGTCGAATTCGGTAGCCGTCACTACGATTTCCTCATTTTCGGATAAGCGTTTGGCAGTTTCTTTCACGATAGAGAAAGCTACCGGCAGTACTTCTTCAAGAGCTTTTTCGTAAGTTTCCAGTATATCCTTTTCTATCTTATCTATCTGTGCGAAAACTTCTTCACGGTTTTCCAGTTCGATTTCTTCGATACCAGCTTTGAGTTCTTCCACCTTGGCGCGTTGGTCGGCGGCAGAATTGCGGATATATTCTTTCAGTTCTTCTGTCTTGGCGCGTAAGGCGTCGTTATCGAGTTTGGCAACTTCCGGGTAAGCGGCTTTGATTTTGTCCACCCACGGCTGAATTTCTTTCATGTCGCGTGTGGATTTGTTGCCGAAAATCGAGCTTAAAAATTCATTAAATCCCATTTTATATCTATTTTTATTATTATTTACTAAGTTGATTGAGTGCGCAAAGTTACTGATTTTTATACAGATTACACATTTTTGCGCTGTTTATTTGATGTGAGTCTAGGCTAGTTAAATGATAATTTGTAAACCTGTTATCAAAGATTAGGCGCGGATTACACGGATTACGCGGATTAAAGGCTACGCTATTACATTGATTCATAAAAAATCCGTGTAATCCGCGCCTAAAATTATCATTTAATTCCGAGACCTCAGAAATTCAGTGGAGTCTCTGTGCAAGCATTCGGAGCGCGGATGCGCATCACACTTGACAGGGTGGGGGCTACGCGGGTAATATTGACGGGAACCCGGATCGTTTCGGGCTTCACTCCACCGCCCAGGAAGATGAGCGGAGCAGGAACATTGGCATGACGTACCACACGGTTATCGGTGGCATTTTCTTCCACGATAGTCCAGCCGGGCAATACGTCTATCAGTAAGTCGCCCGAACGTTTGCGATGAAAGCTGTTCCGGGCAAGTTCTATCTGGGGCGACCAGGGACCCAGCAGCAGGCGGTGGGCTGAATACGCCTCGTTCACTCCGCTGAACTGTATCAGGAAGTCGGCGGACTTGTCTTGAATTTCCGCCAGATTCAGCTGCTTGTTCTCTATTAATTTATGGTTGAGATAAATTTGCTGGTTATGATAAGTCTCTACGTACTGTCCTTCGCCATACGTGGCCATGAGATACATGTTCAGCAGGGTGGCGCAGCGGTTCAGGTAGAATTCCCCGCCGGGGATGCGGTACAGGCCGAGATCGGGAGCTTCCGGATCGGCATAGCCCGTAGAGGTGATGCAGAAGACGACGTTGTGCAGACCTACTTTGCGGTCGATGAGGTCGAGCAGTGCGGCAATGCTGCGGTCGAGGCGTACATACGTGTCCTGCATTTCCATGGCACATTCCTGCGTACTCTTATGGTTGTAGTTTCCGGCGTAATAGGTCAGTGCCAACAGGTCGGGTATCTCATCTTTGGCGATGGTGCTCTTTTCCAGAAGTTCTTCTGTCAGCAGGTTCACTTCGTCGTTGATGAACGGGCTGGTGAGCAGTCGGCGGAATTTATTGCGTCGTTCGCTGTCGAACTTATATTTGAAGGGCTGGTCCCGCCATTCGGGCAGGAATGTATATTTGTTGATGGGGTGTACCGGTTCCCATACCATGTCGCGGATGCGGAAGTCGGGTGATTTCCGTTCGTTGTACTGGCTTACCCACCACGGGAACTCGCTGTAATATGTAGTGCTGCACCATTTGCCTGTGTTCTCGTTCAGCCAGAAAGCACCGTTTCCGGTATGTCCGGCAGCCAGTACGGCCGCGTCGCGCGAGGGGGCGATGGCATACACCAGGCCTTTGTTGCGGGTGGCTACTTTCAGTTCGTCGGCAATGGTAGAGGTCAGTAATTGGGAGGGAGAAGAGTTTTCGTCGGTGAAGTTGCCCATAAATGCGCCGTCGTCCACGCAATTCACGGGGCGCAGGGTGCTTGCATCCATCCAGTACTGGGATATGATGCCGTTCATCGAAGGCGTCGTGCCGCTGTAGATGGCAGCGATGGCAGAAGCGCGGTCTGTTCCGTTGAAAGGGAATTCGGTCTGGTAGAACACTTTCCCTTCGCGCATCAGTCTTTTGAAACCTTTCTCTCCGTAGAGGGTTGAGAATGCTTCCATATAGTCGGTGCGCAGTTGGTCAATCGTCAGCGTAACCACTAATTTAGGTGTGGCAGGCAACGGTTGTGCTTGCAGACCGGTGAAAGTAAGTGCGAGTATGGAAGTAATCAGTCCCTTTTTCATTTATCTCTTTTTCAATGTCAAAATAAGATTGCTTGCTGAACGTACCAGCAAACAAAGTGCCAAAGGTAATACAGCTAAGTCAATTCTTTGCGGTATTATCGCCCAAAGCAGTATAAAAAGTGTTAAAACAGCGCAATTCGTCCTCATGTACCAGCTTTTCTGCCGTTTTCTCACCTTATTTATCATCCACGGGAGGCAAAATAAGTGCAGGGGATGGAATACGAACAGCAGGTAATTGGGGCTTACTGCGGGGTGTTGGGAGAACAGGGCGAGGAAAGCGAGGATGCACCCGGCTATTCCGGCACAGAAGAACAGGATTAGGTCGAGTCCCCAGAGGGTTTTCCCGCGGCGGATGCCGTAGATGGTAGCGGCTGCCACCAGCACAAACAGCAGCAGGGCCGATTGCATCGGGGTGATTCCTCCGGAGCGGTGGTCGGCATCAGTCAGTCCGGTTACCACTATTTTCTCTTCGGAGGATACGAGGGGACGTGCCTGGCCTTCGTTGTCTACAATCCGGGCTGTGTTGAAGAAGTCCTGCACATAGAAGGGGACGAACATCATCAGTCGTCGGTTGATGGGTTGGTCGGCTTTGCTGCCCATGCACAGGTCCATGCCGAAGCGTGACCACGGATGGCCTTCACTATATTTATGCAGCAAATCGCGGAAAGTGACTCCCGTGTCGGTATCGGTCATATTGTCAGCATACTGCAAGGTGCCGTCGATGGCGGCTTCTATCTGGTCGCGCGGACGGGTGGCGCAGTTGTCGTAGAAGAAGTTATAGCGATATATGCGGTTTTCGGGCCGGTAGTTTTCCTGAAGCAGGTTGAAGAGGTGTTCTTTTTCTGCTTGGGTGAGGTTCAGGGTCTGTTGCCAGACGTCCCGTCCCAGGTAGTTGTACTCGGAGGCGAAGTGCTCGTAATTGGTTACGCCTAGTTGATAGTCCGTCTCTCCCAGGGCGAAGCGGAAGATGAAGTTGGGGGCGTTGAAATTGAACATGCCGTAGTTGAAGACGGCGTCAATGCCCCGGGTGAAGTTTTCGTAACGGATGGCGGTGTGGCCGAACAGGGAATAGATTTCCCCACCCGAGGCGCAGGTCAGCAGGCTGATGCGGATGGAGTCGGGGGTAGCTTCTTGCGGCGTTTGCGGCTGGGCGGAGGCCGTGGACGGGCAGAGGAGGCGGAGGAGGAAATATATGAGAATGAGTAAGTTTCTTTTCATGCTGTAAAGTTATAAACTGGAAAATTCTGAATAGGTGAGAATACGAGTCTGTAAATGAGCCTTTAAAACTAATAAGTCTTTGTCTCCGGTCAGAATATAGTCAGCGTGTACTGTTTCGGCTAAAGATAGTAAGTATAAATCTTTTGCATCTCTGATAGGTGATTGGGCTTTGGTCTTTATCGATACAAAATGGCAATATGCATCCATTATTTTTAAAGTATCCCAAATGTCTTGTTCGAATATGTATTTACGTATTTTCCCTCTCTGAGATACATCTTTAAATTCTTGTATCAATTCATCACACACATATACTGTAATATCAGAATTAGTCAGTAATTTTTTTAATAAGGATAACCTTTTGCCTATTAAAAAAGAAATCCAAAGATTGGTATCGACAATTATTTTCATTTACGGTATCTTACAGCATTTATCTCTTCCATAATATCTTCATCAGACAATTCGACTTTAGTGGGACGTTTTGATATGTAGTTTTTCAATAAACTTTCTTTGGTTTCAATAGACCATCCCATTTTTTTTGCCAATTCCTTAAAGAATTTCATGTCGGCTTTCGGAATGTTAAGATAAACGCTTTGTATTGTAGTTTCCATATTCTTTGCTTTTTAGTTTTCACAAAAGTACATTTTTTTTAGTTAGGGCGCAATGAAAAGATAGTTAATTATGCGAATCAGGGGGTGAGTTTGATTTATAACGAAATGGTAATGAATAAGACTCACCACAGATTACACAGATTCACACAGATTTATTAATCTAATAATCACTAAAATAGAATCTGTGTCAATCTGTGTAATCTGTGGTGAATTCATTCATAACCGTATAGATATGAATCAATTCAACTCCTGATTCGCATTAATTATCAATTTGAAAATAGACAAGAAATAAAACAAGCAATGTTCCGGCGATAAAGAAGCAATCTTATGATAGACAGCATTGCTTCTTGTCCTCCGGAACATTGCTTCTGATCAGGGCGCTTCGAGAAAATCTATCAATAATTGCACTTGGCGCTTGCTGAAGGTCTGGTCATTTTTTCCTTCACGGCCGCCGTAGAGCTGGCGGTGCAGTTCGGGATTGACGGCGATCCACTTCCGCAGTTTTTTCAGTGCGGCTTCGGCCGAGAGGCAGGGGAAATAGAGCTGTGCGAACTCGGTCTTCAGGTATGCCTTGATTTCAAATTTATCTTCGGGAGTCTCTTTTTTATCTTCGGGAATCCTTTTCGTTTTTTCTGTTGTTTCCATGTTCTATGAATTTTAAGAATTTGTTGTTTTGAAGTTTTTAGTCTGAATTATTCGTGGAGGTTTATCGGGAAGTCCGGAACAATTGCAGACTAAAGTAGAATATTTACATAATGCAGCCATTTCCGGCCGCTTTTTTTGCCCGTGTCAGTGACAAAATGGTGACAGTGACATCTATACACCTATTTGGTGCTCTTTGTGTTGCACTTCTTATAGTTATCTCCTTCTTTTATAATAAGTTGGGCTTTGACGGCTTTTTGTATCCAGCGTTTTCCGGTTCGTGCGCAGGCTCCATTTTCCTGTACGGCCCGGACGAAATCCATGTAGGTAAAAACTCTTGGCATGGATGCAAGGGTGTCCTCAAGCTGGTGGAACTTGTGCATGCTCACGGGCGGCAGACTGGTGTCGGGCAGCGAGGTGCTGAGCAGAAGACTGTGTTCGAGCAGCGTGTGGGCGATGTCCATGGCTGTCCGGAAATCATCGTCCGTGCAGCAGTATTCCTTCGCGTAAGCGTAGTCGGTGTATTTCCGGAAAATGGTGAGAATGGCTGCCAGGCGCATGGCAAGCAGTCCGTTGCGGTAAACGATACCGCTTGAAGATTCGCGTCCTTCCAGCAGGGTGCGTCTCAGCAGGAGGCTGAAGTGGGCGGTATGTTGTTGCCACTGTTGGGGACTGAAGGTGACGAGGGTGGGCGACTGGAGCAGCAGCTTGTGCATTTCAAACAGTTCGCTTCCCAACCCGTAGAAGTAGCTGTGCAGGTCCACTTCCCCTTCCTGGGGTGCGCACGATTCCCACAACTGGCTTTGCTGGCGGGTGTAGATGCCGAAGCGGCTGTAGAGTCCCACTTCGAGCGAACGGAAGAAGTTGCGGAACTGTTCCTGCGTACCGGCGATGCTCAGTGCCAGGTGGGGGTGGCGAACAACGATGGGGTCGCCGTCTATCTTGTAAGAAGAGGAGATTTCTTCGTGATGGGCCGCCTTACAGAGGATGTCTTCGTATTTGCCGCAATCTTGTCCCAGCGAGGAGACCAGGGTGTTGATTTCGGTAGTAGTCATGCAGCAACCTATTTCGCCGGCAGCGGCAAGGCTCTGTATGAGCCGGCTCTTACTGGTGGTGGCTGAGATTTTGAGGTATTGCGCCTGGGGCTCTTCCGGTTTCAGGTCGAGGTTGGGCAGGCGTTTGGCGTGCCGGGCCTGCTGCTGTTCCTGCTCCCAGGCCAGTAGTTTCTGATCGTATTCCTTTTTCTGTTCGCGGCGCAGTCGGTCGTAGAACTCCTGCGTGGCGTCCAGCAGTATGGATGTGAACCCCAGCGCACCTTTTCCGGCTCCTGCGGGTGCTACGACGGCAAGATAGAAATGGGGCGAAAGCAGTGACTTCTTATAGAAGAAACTGACGTTGGGAAAGAGGGCGCTACAACTGTTCATGCTGCCCAGCAGCATGAGGTCGCGTTCGCGCTTGTCGGTGGCATGTGTGCAGCAACGTTTCAGAAATTCGGGCAGGCGGGTATAAACTTCCTCGGGGATGTATGGGGAAGCGGCCCGTAATTCGTTGTTTTTTTCTAACACTTCTTCGGGTGATTCCTCCTCGTTTGCAACCGAAAAAGGTGCATAGGTGTCACTGTCACCGAAATGGCACCGATTCGTCTCTTTTTCTTCCTTTTTCTTCTGAATAATGAACTGATAACCAGATACTACGCGTTTTTGTATATCTTGCATCGTAAAATCGGTAGCGGCGTAATGCTGCGCGAAAAGTTCGGTGAGCTTTTTTGTTTCCTCCTGCGAAAATCCCTTACTTGCTGCCGCACGTCCCAACTTCAGGGCAAGGTCGTTCCGACTACCCCGGATGAAGGGGTTGCGGTGTTCGAATTCATCGAGGAAGTTGGCTATGAAGCCATTTTCCGATGGGGCGTTACCCGGGGCGATTGTTTCTTTCGTTTCTGCCTCTGTTACCTTCGTTACGCTTTCCGCAGGCATTTCGAAGGCGATTGCACCGGGATTGTAGTAGGCTTCGGGATGCCAGGAGTAGAAACAGGGCTGCGTCAGTATCTTGCATTTATCATCGTACGGGTGACCTACGTGTGCGCTGACCGCTCTGCCTACGGCTGCATAAAGCTGTTCGTAATTTTTCTGCACGTCTTCGGGACGGACGTGTATCAGCATTTTGTTTCCTTCTTCGGAGATGCTGATAAAGGAGGCGGCAACAAAGGGGAGCGATTGGGAGAGGAGGAAGATTTCCCGGGTGCGTCCGTTGCTGTGGTCGAGGTCGATGCAGAGCAGTTCGCTGTGTTGTTGCAGGTCTTTTACGGCGTGTCCGTTGCTGCATACGCCTGCGGGGATGATGCACGGCATACCGTCTTTCAGTTTCTGTGCTTCGGCTTCGTGGCCGGGCAGGGCTTTCAGGCGACGGTAGTCCTGCACTACTTGCCTGAAGCGGTCGCTGCGTACCGTGTCAATAAAATCGTGGATACTGATGGTGTGTGGTGCTTTGCTCCGCACGCTTGGGAATTCGGAAACCAGGGGTTCCCGATTTACTGTATTTTCCATATCTGTTTATGTTTTACAGTCGTGCATTGGCACTATTGCCTTTACACGCCTCGAAGGTATGGAAAACATTTTTTAGATACTTTGCGCTTTTGTACACTTACCTTTTTTAATGTTTTGATTATCAGTACGGAGGAACGGTTGAAGTGTACAAAATGCTTTTTTGGATAAATTTAACAGCTACAAGATACAACAGCTTTTAAGTAACACTTAAAAAATAGGTTGGTACATAAGAAAGTGCGGAGAGTAAGCTTATAAATGATAATTTACCAGCGTAGCGCTGGAGCAAGGTTCTCCTTCGGCGTGCA
>OMDY01000753.1_pt1 | contig 12029 bp, 8 predicted proteins | sample 1645281 | NCBI WGS metagenome assembly OMDY01 (sample SAMEA103958145, study PRJEB25191) | human gut metagenome | biome: human-associated habitat [ENVO:00009003]; feature: intestine environment [ENVO:2100002]; material: feces | place: Germany | collected 2013/2015
CGCAAAATAAAAACACAGCAAAACGCCCGTCCCCCACAAGGGGACGGGCATTTTTTGTTTGCTTTGGTTATTTGCTCTGCACCTCTCCCGCGCCGGAGAGGGAGGCGCTGAACTTCCAGCCCTCGGGCACGTTCGGGCGCGCTGTGAGCTTGCCGTCCTCCACGGCGAGGCCGAGCAGCTCCCCGGTCACGACGCGGAAGAACCAGCCCGCGGAACCGGTGTACCAGCTCCAGCCCGCCTGTGCATAGCGGTCAGGATTTGCATACACATCCGCTGAGAGCACATAGGGCTCTGCGCCGTACTCGGGCGCGAGCCGGGGCAGTATGGCCTTCAAAAGCTCCAGACCCTCGGCCCGGCGGCCGCTGCGCAGGCAGGCCATGGCCAGCCAGATGGCGCCGTGGGTGTACTGTCCGCCGTTTTCGCGGAAGCCGGGGCCATAGCTCGCGATATACCCCGCGCGCTCCGCCCCGTCGCCGAAGGGCGGGTCGAAGAGCTTCACGACGCCGCCTTCGCGGTCGAAAAGTCGCTCCAGCGCCGCATCGAGGGCAGCGTTCACCTTCTCAGGCGCGGCCTCGCGGCACATGGCGGCCCAGCTTTGGGCAATGGAGTCTATGCGGCAGCCCACGCCCTTTGCGGAACCGAGCGGCGCGCCGTCGTCAAAATACCCGCGCAGATACCACCCGCCGTCCCAGGCGCGGTCCGCCGCGCGGCCCAAACGCGCCGCCGCAGAGAGCAGTACGGCCGCGCCCGGCTTGTCGCCGGAGCGCTCCAGCAGCGGAGCAAAGCGCCGCGCCGTGTGCGCAAAAAACCAGGCCAGCCACACGCTCTCGCCCCGGCCCCCGGCGCCGACGGCGTCCATGCCGTCGTTCCAGTCGCCCGCAAGCATGAGCGGCAGGGCGTGCTCGCCCACGCCGCGCTTTATGACGCGCGAGAGCGCAAGCGCCGCGTGCTCGAGCACCGTGCCCGAGCGCCCCGCGCCCGAGGCCGGCTCGTAGCGCGAGTCCTCGTGGGGCTCCAGCTCCTTAGAGTCGAGGAAGGGGCAGCTTTCGCCCAGGATCGCCTCGTCGCCGGTCTTTTCGACGTATTCGCATACCGCCCAGGGCAGCCAGAGCAGGTCGTCCGAGCAGCGCGTGCGCACGCCCCGGTCGGGCTCGCCCTCGTGCCACCAGTGCATGACGTCTCCCTCGAGGTATTGGTGCGCGCAGGCCGCGAGTATGCGCTCGCGCGCATATTTAGGCTCTATGAGCAGCAGATTCACCGCGTCCTGGAGCTGGTCGCGGAAACCGAAGGCTCCGCCGCTCTGGTAGATGGAGGTGCGCGCCAGCAGCCGGCAGGCCAGGGTCTGGTATACAGCCCAGCCGTTCATATATCGGTCGAGCTCCGGCGAGGACGTTTTGATTTTGAGCTTGCCCGTGACGGCGGCCCAATAACGTTTCGTTTCCTCCAGCAGTGTCGCGGCGCGCTCGGGGTCGGCGAGGCGTCTGAGCTCCGCTGTGTCGAGAAAGCCGCAGGCTATGACCCGCGTCCCGCCGCCGGGCAGCTGCGCGGAAAATACCGGCCGCCCGGCGTATTCAGCCTCAAGCGCTGCGTCACAGGAGAAGGCTGCGCCGAAGTCCAGCCCCGGCGCACCGCCGCGCGGGTTCCGGGCCCTGAGCGCGCCGTTTTCGACGCGCGTGACGGTAAAGGCCGCGTCCCGGTTTTCAAAGGCCAGGCCGGGTCGGAGCGTCCAGGCGAGCTCACCCGGCGCGTTCTCTATTATCATTATCCGCGCGTCGGCGCCCTGCGGGACAAAAAGCGTCACAGCCGCGCCGCCCTTTTCCCAGCGCGCCCAGCCGAAGCCAAAGCGCACCTTCGCGCCCGCGAAGAGGCTCTCCCCGCCGCAAAGCAGCGTCTCGGAGCCGGAGAGGGCGAGGTCGCCATCCAGCCCCTTGTCCACGCGCAGCTCGCGCGCGTTTCGCAGCCACATGCCTGCGGGCCCGCAGTCGGCTGCAATTGCGCCGAAGCCGCCGTTGGTGAGCGGCAGCGTCCAGGCTCGTGTCGGCAGGTTCTGCCTCGCGTCAAACTCAAAGGTGCCGTCGTCGAGCCAGCGGCATGGCAGCGTCCCGCCGCGCCGCAGCCCCGGCAGTGGCGGGCGCTTTTGAGGCGGGTGAGCCTTCTTTGGCTCTTCGGGCGCGGAGAGGTCCACGACCAGGGCCGCACTGCGCAGAACGTCCTCCGCGCCCGAGGCGTCGGCCGTGTGGACGCCTCCCGGCACACCCGCCAGGGCCTCCAGCCCGTCCTTTTGCAGCAGCTCGGATATGGAGCGGTCCAGGCGGCGCAGGTAGTCCCCGCCGTCGCGGGTGAGGAATACGAGGTCGCTCTTCACACCGCAGACGCGCAGCAGGTCGTGACGCCGTATGAGATCGCGCGCCGCGCGGAGCTGCCCCTCGTTTTCGAGCAGGGCACAGATGACGGGCTCGTCGCCGGATACGCCTATGCGCCAGAGCGCATCGCGCGGCGCAGCCTCGGGGCCGTAGCGCGGGAACACCAGTGCCGGGGCCATGCCGACCGCCGCCGTGAGGTCGCGCGCGCCCATGCCGCCCAGGGCGGCGCGGGCTGAGAGCAGGTCCGCAAAGTCCTGCGCCGCCGAGGCCAGAGAGCGCGACGCGGCGTTGAATGCCTCGTCCGCCGTGGGCCCGAAGGCCAGCGCAAAGCGCGCGGAATAGCTTCCGGACATTGGCGCGGAGACCTGGGCCGAGGCCCGCACGAAGGGGTGCGAGAGCCAGCCGAGCGCCTCGCCCAGCCGGTCCGCGCGGTATTCGAGCGGGCGGCTCGATTTGAGGCAGAGCCAGCACTCGGCAGTCTCGCCCCGCGGCAGACGGCGTATGAGCAGCGCTCCCTCGCGCACCGAGGCGTGCATTCCCAGCCGCCAGAAGGCTGGGTGTCCCTCCCAGTCCCGGAGCCTGGCCAGCGTGGGCTCGAACTCCATGCAGAGCCTGCCCTCCAGAGCGCGCGAGGAGTTTATCTCCACAAACCTCACCTCGCACATGTCTCTCGCGGAGACGGCGGCGGAGCAGAGCGTGCGGAAGCCCTCGCCCTCGCCCTCAAAGCTGAGCGCACCGCCGCGCAGAGCGTGGGTGAATCTGAGACCTCCGGCGGCCCCGGGCAGGGGCAGGAGATCGATCTCCCCCGAGGGCGTCTCAAGGTATATGCGCAGCCCCGCAGGGCCCAGCAGCGGGCCCTCCGGCCCGCGGTAGACGCTCACGCCCCCGGCGCAGGCCGACGAGAGGCCGCTGGAGGTGAGCATGAGGTGGTAGACTCCGTTCGAGACGGGGTAGCAGTCGGGAAAGGCCGCGTCGGGACAGCTTCCGCCCAGCTCCCAGCCCGCGCCGGGCGCGCGCTGCGGCTTGTCCGGCGGCTCCGCGCCCCGGCGGCGCAGCGTGACGGCGCCTATGGGCAGGCGCTCCTCAAGCAGGCAGCGGTGCGCGCTCATGGCCGGGTCGGACATGAAGCGGCGGCACATTATATCGTCAAGCAGGCAGTTTGCAATGGCGGTGAGACTCATGCCGAGGTGATGCGCCATGACGCAGCGCACGCTCTCGCCGCCGCGTCCCGAGGTGCGCGAGGGCGTGTAGTCCACGGCCTCCCAGAGCCCGAAGCGGCCCGTGAAGCCCAGCGAGCAGAGCCGCCGCAGATTGCGTACCGCCGCCTTCGGCTCTACGGCGAGGGCCAGGAAGCTCGAATAGGGAGAGACGACAAAGTCCGCCTCCATGCCCCGACGGAGCGCCAGCGCGGCGCAGCCGTGGGCCTTGTAGCGGTAGCTGAGCGCGGGGTCGAGCGAGAAAAACGCGCTCTCAGACTGGCCCCAGGGCTCCCCGTCCGGCATGTCCCGGCGCTGCACGTAGAGGCAAAAGCGCGCGCTCTCCCAGAGCAGGCTGTCCCGGGATAGCGGCAGAAAGAGCTCGGGCATGAGGTATTCGAACATCGTACCCGTCCAGCTGGCCATGCCGCGGTAGCCGTCCTTGGACACGAGGGCGCGTGAGAGCTTGCGCCAGTGCCGCCTCGGCACGTCGCCTCGCGCCACGGCGAGATAGCCCGTGAGCCGCGCCTCGCTCGCGAGCAGGTCGTAGAGACCCTCCGAGAGCTTCTGCGCGCTCTCGTCCCAGCCGATGCGGAATAGGCGGCGCTCTTTATCGTAGAGCGGCGCGAACTCCATCGCGTCGTAGAGTGCCCCGGCGCGCGCGGCGAGGTCGGGCCGCGCGTAATCGTCCATACCTCGGCGCAGCACGGCCAGACAGGCGGCGAAGTTGCCGCTGTCCACGGTGGAAACGTACTTCGGCAGCAGCGGACGCAGAGTGCGCGTATCGTACCAGTTATAGATGTGGCCGCGCCACTTGGGCAGCTTTTCGCAGGTCGTAAGGATGTTTTCGACAAGCCCGGTCATCTCCGGCACGGAGCAGAGGCCGAGGTCCGCCGCTGCGAGCGCCGAGACCAGGGCGAGGCCGATGTTCGTGGGTGAAGTGCGGTGGGCAAGGCCCGTGGGCGGCTGCTCCTGCCAGTTATCGGGCGGAAGGTAGTTGTCCTCAGGCGAGCAAAAGGCGGCAAAGTAGGCCCAGATCTTCGAGGCCTCGCCGAGCAGGAAGCTCCTGTCTGCCTCCGGCAGGGGCGGAGTCTCCCTGGCCGGTCTGCCCAGGCGCGGCACGATGAAAACCGCAATGAGCCAGGCGAGGCCAAAGGCCCGGCCCGCGGGTGCAGGGGAGAATATCAGCAGCGCAAGTCCCGTGACCGCGACCGGCCAGGGCTCAAGCCATCTGCGGGCCCGGCCCTCGCTCTGTGCGGCGGTCTGCCAGGCGAGGAGGTTTCGCTTTGATATTGCCATGCGCCAGAGCGCGAGCCAGATGGCGCTGAGAGACACCCAGGCCTCCCAGGGCAGCAGCGCAAGGCGCAGGAGTATCTGCAAAAGCCGGCCCGTAACGCCGTGGGGCGTCGCGGAGCGCAGGCGCTCGCGGTCTCGGCGGAAGAGCGCCTCTCCCAGCGCGGGCAGCACGCCCGTGCACAGCGAGAACAGCGCGAGCAGCCCCGCACAGAGCGAGGCCGCACCGGGCGCGGCGAGCGCCCAGATGAGCGCCGCAAGGCACAAGGGCGCAAAAAGGCTGCGGCGCAGGCTGTCGAAAAGCTTCCACCTGTCCGCAAAGGCAAAGCTCCGGCCCCGCTTGAAGATAAAGCCAATGTTCTGCCAGTCGCCGCGCACCCAGCGGTGCTGGCGGCGGAAATATGCGCCGGGGTTCGAGGGGAAGCCGTCGGTGAGCTCCGTGTCGCTCATGTAGCCGCCGCGGAGGATGGCGCCCTCTATGGCGTCGTGGGAGAGGATGAGATTCTCCGGCAGGTCGGAGCAGCCGCGCAGCAGGGCGTCCACGTCGAGGATGCCCTTTCCGGCAAAGCCGCCGCGGTCTGTGAGGTCCATCCAGACCTCGCCGCAGCTCGCGCCGTAGGGGTCCGTGCCGCCGGCCCCGGCCATGACGCGGGAGAAGGGCGTTTTGACCGCCGAGGGCAGCTCCACGTCCATGCGCGGGTGTATGAGCCCGTGGCCGGAGACGACGACGCGGTTTTTGTCGAACACCGGGGCGTTCATCGGATGCAGCATCGCGCCGATGAGCTCGCGGGCCGAGCCGGGCAGGAGGCGGGTGTCGGCATCTAGGGTGAGGATGTATTTCGTCCCCCGCAGAAGCGCCGGGTCCCCGGCCAGGATGTTCAATCCGCCCGCGTCCCCGCGCAGCAGCCGCGCAAGAGAGAGCAGGGCCCCGCGCTTGCGCTCGAAACCCGCCCAGACTCCGTCCCGTTCCCGGAGCGTTCTGCGGCGGCAGAAGAGGAAAAAGCCCCCGCCGTAGCGGTCGTTGAGCACCTCCACGGCGCGCGCCGCCGCCTCGCAGGCCTCCCCGTCTCCGGGCAGGCTGCGCTCCTTTGCCTCAGGCAGGTCCGCCAGCAGGCCGAACATGAGGTTTTTGCCGCAGTCGCGCGAGGCAAGGGCGAATTCCTCAATGCGCCGCGCGAGCTCCGCACCCGAGTCCGGCCCCGTGAGCAGCGAGGACACGACGCAGATGCATCTCCCCTCCGCCGGGACGCCGTCATCGAGCTCAAACCTCGGCATCAGCCGGGGCCGGAGCGCACGCAACAGCACGAAGTCGCAAACCGCCTTCGCCATCTCCCAGATGGCCGGGAGCGCAAGCAGGAAAAGCGGCAGGCTTCTGAAATAAAGGCCCAGAAAAGCCGAAATAATAAATGAGGGCAGCACCTGGGCGAGCGCATAGCCGCGCCCGGTGCCGGACTTCGGCTCGAGCAGCGCGCCCACGTGGCCGCTCTCGCCGCATTCGCGGACCACGGCCTCGGCGAACTCGAGCTCTTCCATGCCGCGCTTTTTGGCAAGTATGCGCACGCGCTCGCGATAGGCCGCGCGGCTGCGCTCGTCCATCCGCGGGTAGACGCCCGCGGGGTCGCGCCGCAGGGCGGCCTCGACCATGTCCGCACCCTCGAGGAGCTTCGCGAGGTCCAGCGTAGCGAAAAGGCGCAGAGAGCTTATGCAGTTTGCGAGCGTCCCTGCATCAAAATCGTCAGCCACCGCGGCGCATATCTCGGCCGTAAGTGCAAAGCGCAGCGCGGGCGCAAAAAGGCCCAGCTCCCGCATGGTGAGGGGCAGTTCCCGCTGAAATTCCTCGAGATAGCGCGCCGCCCGCTCTGCCGTTACGGAACCGCCGCATTCGCGCACCAGGGCCGAGCAGGCAGAGACTATCACGGCACTGCCGCCCGAGGCGCGCAGCCGCCCCGCGCCTCGCAGCTCCGAGGCCGCGAGCTTGCCCTCGCGCTCTATGAGATACCAGTTGTCGAGCAGCCAGTCCGCGCCCGAAGGCAGATCGCGGCCGCGTTTAGCGAGCCGGTCGTGCTCCCTGCGTATGGAGGCAAGCATGCGTCCGAGCTCGCGCGAGAGCGCGCGGCCCGTCACTGTGCCGACGCTGGTTTCGGACATTTCTATCACCTGTCTTTTTGTAAATTCGCAAGAATTACTTTTCCCAGCCGGAGCGCTTCGTATACCGCCCGGGTGTTAAAGAAAAACACTTGACAGAGCTGCGGACTGCGTGTATAATCACTGAGGCTGTAAAGCGGCCTTGCTTTACACCCGGGAGGTGGCTTGGAAGTGGCGGAGGATCCCGTACTCAGGACGATGCTCTTCGACTTTTACGGCGAGCTGCTTACGGACAAGCAGCGGGAGTATTTCGACCTGCACTACAACGAGGACCTTTCCCTCGCCGAGATCGCGGCACTTACGGGCATATCGCGGCAGGGCGTGTGGGACATCATAAAGCGCGCGGAGGCGACGCTGAAGGAGATCGAGGCCAAGACCGGGCTGGTAGCACGGTTTGCCGCGAGGCGTGAGGCGCTCGCGGACATTGAGAGGCGGCTTTCCGCCCTGCTCGATTCGCCCGATGCGGCGGCAAGGCGGATATCCCGAGAGGTGATAGACGCGCTGCGCGGCCTGGACGACTGACGGAGGTATCACATTGGCGTTTGAGAGCCTTTCCGACAAACTGAATGCGACGTTCAAAAAGCTCAGGGGCAAGGGCCGCCTGACGGAAACGGACGTCAACGAGGCCATGCGCGAGGTGCGCCTGGCGCTGCTCGAGGCAGACGTGAGCTACAAGGTCGTTAAGGACTTTGTAAAGCGCGTTTCCGAGCGGGCTAAGGGCGCGGAGGTCATGGAGAGCCTGACCCCGGCGCAGATGGTCATTAAAATAGTCAACGAGGAGCTGCGCGCCCTCATGGGCAGCGAGAACCAGAAGCTGAACATCTCCTCGAAATCCCCGAGCGTGGTCATGCTCGTCGGCCTCCAGGGCGCGGGCAAGACGACAAACGGCGCAAAGCTCGCCGCGCTCATGAAGAAGCAGGGCAAGCGTCCGCTGCTCGTGGCCTGCGACGTGTACCGTCCCGCCGCGATAAAGCAGCTGGAGACCGTCGGCGGCCAGCTGGGCATCCCCGTGTTCCAGATGGGCCAGGGCGACCCGGTCGAGATAGCCAAGGCGGGCATCGCCCACGCGAAGAAGTTCGGCAGCGATCTGGTGTTTCTCGACACCGCAGGCCGCCTGCACATAGACGAGCAGCTCATGGACGAGCTAAAGAACATCAAGGCGGCGACGGAGCCGGCCGAGATCATGCTCGTCGTGGACGCGATGACCGGCCAGGACGCGGTGAATGCGGCCACCGCCTTTGACGAGGCGCTGGACATCACCGGCGTCATGCTCACTAAGCTCGACGGCGACGCGCGCGGCGGCGCGGCGCTCTCCGTCACGGCGGTCACGGGCAAGCCGATAAAATTCGCCGGCATCGGCGAGAAACTCGACCAGATAGAGGCCTTCCACCCCGACCGCATGGCCGGACGCATCCTCGGCATGGGCGACGTGCTCACCCTCATAGAGAAGGCGGAGCAGAATCTGGATGAGAAAAAGGCCGCCGAGATGGCCGAAAGGCTGCGTCAGAACAAGTTCACCCTTGCCGATTACCTCGAGCAGATGAAGCAGCTCAAGGGCATGGGCTCCATGGAGGACATAGCGGGCATGCTGGGCATGAACGCCAAGAGCCTCAAGGGCGCGAAAGTGGACGAAAAGGCCATGGCCCGCACCGAGGCCATAATCCTCTCCATGACGCCGAAGGAGCGCGAAAATCCCGGCATACTCGGCAACTCGCGCAAGAAGCGCATAGCGGCAGGCTCCGGCACCAGCGTCGTGGAGGTCAACCGTCTGCTCAAGCAGTACGACATGATGCTTCAGCTGGTGAAACAGATGTCCGGCAACAGCCGCAAGATGAAAAAGCTCGCCAAGATGGGCGGAATGCCCGGGATGCCCGGCATGGGCGGCTTCCCCGGGCTGTGAGACCGGTTATGACCGCCAAGGCGGCATGACATATAACGAAATAATCAAACGGAGGTGAAAATAAATGGTCAAGATCAGACTTCGCAGGATGGGCGCGAAGAAGGCTCCCTACTACCGCATCGTAGTCGCTGATTCCCGCAGCCCGCGCGACGGCCGCTTCATCGAGGAGATAGGCACCTACGACCCCCTCGCGGACAGCGAGAAGCTGAAGGTGGATCTCGAGCGCGCCAAGTACTGGATCGCCAACGGCGCTCAGCCGACCGACACCGTCAGGGGCCTGCTCAAAAAGGCGGAAGCTTAAGGAGCTGCAACTAAACGATGAAAGAACTTTTGACCTACATCATACAGAGCCTCGTCGAGAATCCCGATGAGGTCTCCGTGACCGAGCGCAAAGCCGAGGGCGAGACCGTCTTTGAGGTCAGGGTCGCCGAGGGCGATATGGGCAAGGTCATCGGCCGTCAGGGCAGGATCGTCAAGGAGATCCGCGTGCTCATGAAGGCCGTCGCCCAGAGAAAGGGCAAAAAGGTGTCCGTGGAGATCATGGACTGAGCTTAAGGGAGGCGTTTTTGCGCCTCCCTTAGCTTGCTTTTGAAAAGGTGGTTCAGGCATGAAAGAGAGATTCATAGAGGCGGGCGAGATAGTGAACACCCACGGCGTCAGGGGCGAGGTCAAGATACTTCCCTGGACAGATTCCGCGGAGTTCCTGGCCGCGTTCCGCACACTGTATATAGACGGCAGGCCGGTCAAAGTGCGCTCGTCAAGGGTCCACAAGCAGACGGTGCTCGCCTCGCTCGAGGGAGTGGAGGACGTGAACGCCGCCATGCGGCTCAAGGGCAGGCGCGTGTTCATAGACCGGGCCGACGCAAAGCTGCCCGAGGGCGGCTATTTCATTCAGGATATAATCGGCGCCGAGGTAGTGACCGAGGACGGCGAGAGCATAGGCAAGCTCGCGGAGGTAATGGACGCCCCCGCGTCCATGATCTACGTCGTGCGCGGCGAGCGTGAGCGGCTCATACCCGCGGTGCCGGAGTTCATACTTAAAACCGACGCCGACACGGGTATCATCACCGTCCGGCTCATAGAGGGGATGTAGATGGAGCCTTACAGGATAGATATAATGACCCTGTTCCCGGGCAGCATGAGCGCCGTGCTGGGCGAGAGCATCATAGGCCGCGCGGCGAAGAAGGGCGCGGTGGAAATAAACTGCGTCCAGATACGCGATTACACCGAGAACAAGCAGATGCAGGTGGACGACTACCCCTACGGCGGCGGCTGGGGCCTCGTGATGATGGCCCAGCCCCTCAAGAGCTGCCTGGACGACATCATGTCGAAGGCCGGGAACCGCCGCAGCCGGGTGATATACATGTCGCCGCAGGGCAAGCCCTTCAATCAGGAGGAGGCCAAGCGCCTCCGCCGCGATTACGACCACCTCGTACTCGTCTGCGGCCACTACGAGGGCGTGGACGAGCGCTTCATCGAGGAGTGCGTGGACGAGGAGATCTCGCTGGGCGACTTTGTGCTCACGGGCGGGGAAATAGCGGCCATGGCTGTGGCGGACTGCGTCTGCCGCATGGTGCCGGGCGTCCTCGCGGACGAGGAGTGCTACACCGGCGAGAGCCACTGGGATGGCCTGCTCGAGTACCCTCAGTACACCCGCCCCGAGGTCTGGGAGGGCCGCGCAGTGCCGGAGGTGCTGCTCACCGGCGACCACGCCCTGGTGGCGAAGTGGCGGCGCAAAAAGCAGCTCGAGCGCACTCTGGACAAGCGGCCAGATATGTTTGAGAAACTGGAGCTTACAGACAAAATGGACAAGAAACTGCTTGACGAGGTCAAATACGAGCGCCTGCCCGAGGGCGAGAAGCTCCGCTTCGACCCCCGGCACGCGGAGCCGGCGGACGTGCCGGCGATAATGGCGATAGTCGCCCAGGCGCAGCGCTATCTGCGCGAGAGCGGCGTGGACCAGTGGCAGGACGGCTACCCGACGGAGAAGGTGCTGCTCACGGATATGGACTTCGGCCAGGGCTGGGTGTTCGAGCACGAGGGCGAGATAGCTGGCTACTGCTGCATCTCCATGCGGCACGAGCCGAGCTATGACGTCATCGACGGCGCCTGGCTCACGGAGGGCGACAACTACACCGTCGTCCACCGCGCGATGATCTCCGACAAGTTCCGCGGCACGCGGCTCGCGCGGGACATGTTCTCCCTGGCCTTTGACCTCGCAGCCGGCATGGGCAAAGCCTCCGTACGCGTGGATACGCACCGCGACAACCGTGCCATGAACCGCCTTGCTGAGAAGGTCGGCTTCACCTATTGCGGAGAGGTGGACGTCAGCCTCATGGACCCCGGCCACGACGCAAGGCGCAACGCCTACGAAAAGCTGATCTGACCTGCGGGCAGAAAGGACAAAAGATATGGCCAAGAAAAAACCGGATCGTTTTGTAATCAAGGAGAATCAGAGCCTCGGCGGGGGCTTGCTGTATGTAGTCGTGGACACGCAGACAGGCGTCAATTACCTCGCCGTCGGCGGACTCACGCCGTCCCACATCACGCCGCTGCTCGACGCGCGCGGAAACATCATCGTAGACAGCCCGGCGCAAAATACGCTCGAATGAGCCTGTGAGGTGTAGCTAATGATAATCGGAGTTGACATGGGCGCTTCCGCGGTCAAGCTCTGCGCCCTTGAGGACGGCAAGGTCGTCTTTACGCATTATGAGCACGGCCGGGGCGGAGACATCCCCGCGCTGCTCGAGCGCCTCGGGCTGGACGCACAGAAGGCGGAGCTCATCGCGCTCACTGGCCTCTCTGCCAAAAGCTCCGGTCTCGAGCGGCTGGGCCGTCCGGTGAAGTACATATCGGAGCCGGACTCCATCGGCGAGGGCGCCTGCTCCCTCACCGGCCGCGACAACCTCATCGTGGCCAGCATAGGCACGGGCACCGCCTTTGTACATGCAAAGGGCGGGGTCTACACGCACCTGTGCGGCACAGGCGTAGGCGGCGGCACACTCAAGGGCCTCGCCGTCAAGGTGCTCGGCCTTCGGAACATGCGTGAATTCGACCGCATGGCCATGGAGGGCAACTGCGGCAAGGTGGACCTCCTCATAGGCGACTTCGTCGAGAGCTACGGCATACTCG
>OMDY01000760.1_pt1 | contig 11862 bp, 9 predicted proteins | sample 1645281 | NCBI WGS metagenome assembly OMDY01 (sample SAMEA103958145, study PRJEB25191) | human gut metagenome | biome: human-associated habitat [ENVO:00009003]; feature: intestine environment [ENVO:2100002]; material: feces | place: Germany | collected 2013/2015
GAGCACCTTTTCGAGCTGTTGGAGGCGCACCGGATGAAGGCACTCCAGCTTGAGCTGGAGGATATGAACGAATTTGATATCGCTGAATTCCTCACCGAGCTGGGCGAGGAGGACAGCAAGCGCATGGCCACCGTGTTCCGCCTCCTTTCGAAGGAGCGGGGCGCGGAGGTCTTCGCGGAGCTGGACGCGCAGGAGCAGGAGGTAATAATCAACTCCATCACGGACACGGAGCTGGCCGCCATCATCGAGGACATGTACGTCGACGACGCGGTCGACATGATGGAGGAGCTGCCCGCGAACATCGTCAAGCGCGTCATGCGCAACGCGACGCCCGCCACGCGCAACCTTATAAACCAGTACCTGAAGTATCCGGATGACTCGGCGGGCAGCATAATGACCGCCGAGTTCGTGGACCTCAAAAAGTACATGAACGTGCGCGAGTCCATCGCCCGCATCCGCCGCATAGGCGAGGACAAGGAGACCATCTACGTCTGCTATGTCACCTCTGCGGACCGGAAACTGGAGGGCGTCGTGACCGTGAAGGACCTGCTGCTCTCGGATGACGAGGCGGTCATAGAGGACATCATGGACACGAACGTTATCTTCTGCCGGACAACGGACGAGCGCGTCGAGGCCGCGGAGCTCATCTCGGACTACGACCTGCTGGCGATACCCGTAGTCGACAAGGAGGGCCGGCTCGTTGGCATCGTCACGGTCGACGACGTCATCGACGTCCTGCAGGAGGAGGCCACGGAGGACTTCGACCGCATGGCCGGTATTGCGCCCTCGGATAAGCCGTATTCGCGCACGGGCGTACTGGAGATGTGGAAGCGCCGCATACCCTGGCTGATGTTTTTGATGCTGTCCGCGACCTTCACGAGCATGATAATCACCGGCTTTGAGGACGCGCTCTCGAAGTGCGCGGTGCTGACGGGCTTCATACCCATGCTTATGGGCACGGGCGGAAACTCGGGCTCGCAGAGCTCGACGGCGGTCATCCGAAGCCTCTCTCTGGGCGACACGGAGCCAAAGGACATACTCTACGTCGTCTGGAAGGAGATACGCGTCGCCGTGGCCTGCGGAGCCACGCTGGCGGCGGTGAACTTTGTGAAAATGCTCCTGGTCGACCGGATGCTGCTGGGAAACACGGAGGTGACGGTGCTCGTCGCGGCGACCGTCTCGGTAACGCTGATATTTGTAGTAATGTTCGCCAAGGCCGTGGGCAGCACCCTGCCCATGGCGGCGGAGAAGATAGGCATAGACCCCGCGGTTATGGCAAGTCCGCTGATATCCACCATAACCGACGCCGTGTCGCTGCTCATCTATTTCACTCTGGCGACCTTGCTGCTGCACATATAAAAACAGGGGAGTCAAGGGGAATAGGGAAGTTATGGACATGACGGAAGTCATATCCCAGATGGGGATATTGGTATTTATAATGGTTATCGGCTTCATCTGCGCCAAGCTCGGCGTGACGGGGCCGGAATCAAACAAGCACCTTTCCAGCATAGTGATGAACGTGCTGCTGGTGTGTACGATACTCTACTCCGTGATGAATACGGAGATGGAGATGGGTCTTGCCGAGGTGGGTTTTGTCCTGCTGAGCTTTGTGGTGATGTTCGCCGTGATGTCGGTGCTGGGCTGGGTGACGGCAAAGGTGCTCCGCCCGGGGGAGAAGCGCAAGGGAATAACGTTTTTCGCGGTTACTTTTGCGAATACGGTGTTCCTTGGCTTTCCCGTCATTGAGGCGATGTACGGCGCAGACGGCATATTCATCGCTACGATATCGAACATACCTTTCAACCTCATGGCCTACACCGTCGGCTACGGCGCAGTGCGCGGCGGAATGAAGGGCCTGACGCTGCGGAAGGCCCTCGCGCCGCCGCTGGTAGCTTCCTTCGTGGCTGTGCTCATCTTCCTGAGCGGGATAGAGATACCCGAATTTGTGGCGGACTGCTTCGGTACCATGAGCGGGGCCACGATACCGATGTCGATGCTGATAGTCGGCACCAGCCTCGGCTCCGTTTCGCTCAAGGGCGCAAAGGGCAACTGGCGGGTGTTTGTGGTCGTGGCCGTCAAGCTGCTGGTTGCACCGGTGCTGGTGTGGCTGGTGACGCGGATTTTCGTGACGGACGAGATGCTCCTCGGCGTCATAGTCGTCCTATCCTCCGCGCCGACGGCGATGATAGCCACCATCTTCGCCATAGAGGCTGGACGCGACGAGGGCTACGCCTCCGAATGCGTCTTCATAGGCACGGTGCTGTCCGCGCTCACGATGCCTCTGATGATTTGGCTGCTTCTTTGATAAAAAGGCCGAAAAAGCCGCCCCAAACGGGGCGGCTTTTTGCATTTCGTAAAAGCAGGATTATTTGCTGTACACCTCTATCTCCATGTCCGACATGGGGTAGGAGCAGCAGGGGTGGAAGTAGTGGAACTGCTTATCGGCTATGCGCAGCTGCTCGTAGCGGTTGGCGTGGTATTCGCCCTTCACGAGACGGCTGCGGCAGAAGCCGCAGTAGCCGACGCGGCACTTGTTGTTTACGGCGAGCCCCGCGCGCTCAAAGGCGGTGAGCACCGTCTCGTCGCTTCTGGCGGGGATGGTGTGCAGCTCGTCGCGGTAGTGTACGGTCAGCGTGTAGCTCTTGGCCTCGCCCGCGTCGTAGACGTCCTCGGTGCGCTCCATGCGGATGTACTTTTGCGCAAGGCCCAGCTTGGGCAGCTCCTTGTCGAGGAAGTCGCACATCGCGCCGGGACCCACGACGTAGATGCTGTAAGGCTCCGCGCCGGCGTACTTTTTGATGAGCTCCGCCGAGATGAAGCCCGCCTCGAAGCCCTCCTTATTCTCCTCGCTGAGCACGTACACGACCTTCACCTTGGGGCAGCGCGCCGCTATGGCGTCGAAGTCAGCGCGGAACACTAGGTCGGCCTCCGTCCTCGCACCGTAGAGCAGGGTCATTTCGAAGTCCTCGGTGCCCTCGTCTATGGCCTTGGCCATGGACATGAAGGGAGTGATGCCGCTGCCGCCCGCGAGCGCCACGACGTGCCTGCAGTCGCGGATGCCGGAATGGGTGATGTGTCCGCCGGGCTCGGTTGCCGTGAGCGTGTCGCCCACCTTGGCCTCGTTGTGCAGCCAGGCGGAGAGGAAGCCGCCCTCTTTGAGCTTGACGGTGATGCGGTATTTTCCCTCAAGCGCCTCCTTGGGACTGGAGGAGAGGGAGTAGGTTCGCCGCGCGACGGAACCCGCGAGCTCGGTGCGGACGTTGATGTAGCTGCCCGCCTTGAAGGGGGCGAGCTCGGTCGTGCCGCTGTCCTTGTCGGGGACGAGGATGAAGCTCTTGGCGTCGTGCGTCTCGTCAACGATCTCAGCTATCTTGAGGTGCTGCGCCGTGGGGTGCAGCCTCTTGGCCAGCTCGTTCACGCGGTAGGTGCCGGGCAGGGGCTTTGCCTCGGCGGAGGCTATCATCTCCGCGCGGTTCTTGCGGAGGTTTTTGAACTTCAGCATGTCGAATACGCCGATAAGTCCGACCTTGACATTCATATTACTCAGCCTCCTTCTGCATATCCATGAGCGTGAACTTGGCGGCGAGGTTGCCGGACTGGTAGGACGAGTTGAAGCCGGAGCCGCGCATGGCGTGCCCGCCGCAGAAGTGCAGGCCGGGCAGGTGCTTTTCGTTGTACATGCACATGATGCGCGGCATCATGTTGTCGAGCCCCGTGAGCAGATATCCGTAGATGGCGCCCTGAGGCGCGCCGGTGTAGTGGGCGTAAGTCACGGGCGTGCCGACCTCTATCTCCTCTATGGCGTCGCGTATCTTCGCGCCGGTCGCGCGCTCGAAGCCGTCTATGAGGCAGTTTGCCATCTTTTCCTTTATGTCGAAGTAGTTCTCCGCGTTGGCGAGGCCGCCGAAGAAGTCGGAGAAGTAAAGCGAGGTGAAGTAGAGTATGGTCGTGCCCTTGGGCGAGCAGTCGGGCAGGGCCGCATTGAGGCAGACCGTGACCTGTGCGGGGTTCTCTATGCTTTCCATGCCGTTGAACTCGGCCGTGGTGTCGAGAGAGTGGTAGATGAAGTAGCTGTAATCGTGCAGTCCCAGCTCCTCGGGGGACTTGTTGAGGCCCAGGAACATGGAGACGCCGCGCCCGGCGAGGCCGCGGGCATTCGCGAGCTTGAGCTCCTCCTCGGGTATGTCCTTGGGGTCGACCATCCTGCCGTAGACGAGGTGCGGGGAGGCGTTGCTGACGACGTGCTCAGTGGCGACCTCCTTGCCGTCTGCGAAGCGGACGCCGGCGACCTTGCCGTCCTTCGTGATGATGTGCTCGACCTCGGAGTTGTACCATATCTCGCCGCCCTTTTCGAGGATGGTGTCCGCCAGGGCGCAGCTTATGCCGTGGGAGCGGTTCTTGGGTATCTGCGCGCCGTGGGTGATATAGAGGTTCACCATCAGGGCGTAGTGCAGGAAACTCAGCTGGTCCTCGGGCGTGCCGAGATAGGACCAGTAGACGTTGATTATCTCCTGCGCCTTTTTGGGCATCTTTATGGCGTTCAGGACCTTGTCGATGGGGTAGGCGGCGACGCGCATGAAGTTGGGGTACTCGCTCTTGAGCACCGCGGTGTCCGGATTGCCGCGCATCTGGGTGAGATAGGCCATGGCCCTGCGGCACTCGTCGGCGAGGGCGAAGAAAGTGGTGGTCGATTCACGGCTGCCGGGGACGTAGCTCTCCATCTTGTCGATGAAGTTCTGCACGCCGAAGGGCATGGAATAGTCCTCGCCGGTGTCGAGCGTGATGACCCTGTAAGCCTCGGGGACCGTGACGAATTCTATCTTGTCCAGGACGCCGAGCTCCTCAAAGAGGGCGTAGAGGTTGCCGCTGTTGCCGGGGGTGCCGAAGTCGCAGAGCTCGTGCAGCGAGGCCTCGAACTCAAAGCGTCCGCGGACAAAGCTGGTGGCGAAGCCGCCGGGGAGGTTGTGCCGCTCAGCAAGCAGGACGTGCTTGCCGGCGTCCGCCAGCGTGAGCGCCGCGGCGAGACCGCCGTTGCCGGCGCCGATGACTACTGCGTCATAGTGTGGAACTGCCAAATCAAATCACCGTGCCTTTCAAAGATGTTTCTGTGGCCATACCACAAGTATAAACCAGTACGCCGGAAAATGGAAGAGGGAAAATCAAAAATTTAACGTACTTGAAAAAATTCGTGCGTTTTGGAAATGGCTGTGATATATTATTTAATCAGTAATTTTTTGAAGGGAACGAAGCGGAAATGAAGATAAGCGACATACTCAAAGAGGACAAAGTGACGCTGACCTACGAGGTCTTCCCGCCCCGCGGTGGAGATACCTACGAGGCGGTAGCGGAGAAGGCGAGGACCATATCCGAGCTTCAGCCCGCGTTCATGAGCGTGACCTACCGCGCGGGCGGGGAGACCAGCGACTATACCGTGAAGCTGGCCTCGGACATCTCTGGACGCCTGGGCGTGGAGTCTCTGGCGCACCTCACCTGCGTGTCCTCCACGAGAGAACAGGTCGCACAGGTGCTTGCAAAGCTGCGCGAGCACGGCGTGCAGAACATCCTCGCGCTGCGCGGCGACATCCCGCCCGAGGGCCCGACGGCACATGACTACGCCTACGCCGCTGAGCTGGTGCGCGACATAAAGGCCCAGGGCGACTTCTGTGTCGGAGGCGCCTGCTATCCCGAGGGCCACCCGGAAGCGGGCGGCAAGGTCGCGGACATAGAGCACCTCAAGGAGAAGGTGGACGCCGGCTGCGAGTTCCTCATCACGCAGATGTTCTTCGACAACAGCATCTTCTATAACTTCCTCTACCGCATCCGCGAGCGCGGCATAGACGTCCCCGTCGTCGCGGGCATCATGCCCGTGACCAACGCCAAGCAGGTCACGCGCATTACCCAGCTCTCGGGCAACTTCCTGCCGGAGAAGTTCAAGGCCGTCGTCGACCGTTTCGGCGGAAATCCCGAGGCTATGCGCCAGGCGGGCATAGCCTACGCCACGGGCCAGATAATAGACCTCATCGCCAACGGCGTGAACCACATCCACGTGTTCACCATGAACAAGCCCGAGGTCGCCCGCGGCATACACGACAGCCTCTCGGAGCTGCTCAAGTGACGAGGGAGCCCAACTGGCGGGAGATATACCGCTACCTCGGCTACAAAAACGGCGCGCGTCCCGAGGGTGAGGCGCTCAGAATGATAGAGCGCGCCGAAGCCCAGGTGCGCGAGGCGGCGGAGCCAAGGTGCGTTTACCGGCGGATGCCGCTGAGCTTCCCGGCTGAAAATACGCTCTCCATAGGCGGCATATGCATAAAAAGCGCCGCGCTCCGCCGGAATCTCGACGGCTGCGCGGGCGCTTATCTGTTCGCGGCCACGCTCGGCGCGGGAGTAGATCGGCTGATATCAAAGCTCACGGCTCTTGGCCGCGTGAGCGAGGCCGCCGCAGCACAGGCCGCCGCCGCGGCGCTCATAGAGGACTGCTGCGACGAGCAGAACGAAGCCCTGCGCGCCGAGGCCGATGCCGCCGGTCTCCGCCTGCGTCCCCGGTTCAGCCCGGGCTACGGCGACTTTTCGATAGAGCACCAGCGCGACATCACGCGGGTGCTGGATACGGCGCGGCGTATCGGCCTCACAGTGACGGACAGCCTCATGCTCGCGCCCATGAAATCCGTGACGGCCGTGATAGGCATAGCGGAAACGGAGGGCTGCACGGCTGCGGGCTGTGGGAGCTGCGACAAACAAGACTGCGAATTCAGGAGACAGTGACATGGATATAAGGCAAATATTGGGCAAAAGGCGGCTGTTCCTGGACGGCGGCACGGGCACGAGCCTGCAAAAGATGGGCCTTCGCCCCGGAGAGCAGCCGGAGACCTGGAATATACTGCACCCGGAGCGGATAGAGAGCCTGCACCGTGCCTACCTCGACGCGGGCGCGGACATCATATACACCAACACCTTCGGCGCCAACCGGCTCAAGTATCCGGCGGACGGCGAATTTCCGCTTGAGGAAGTTGTCAAATCCGCCGTAAACATCGCAAAATCGGCGCAAAAGGCATGCGGACGTGAGGAAAACTCCTGGGTCGCCCTCGACATCGGCCCCTCGGGCAAGCTCCTCAAGCCCCTCGGCGACCTCGACTTTGAGGACGCCGTCTCGCTCTTTGCGGAGGTCGTGAGATACGGCTCGGAGGCCGGCGCCGACCTTGTCGTCATTGAGACGATGGGCGACAGCTATGAGCTCAAGGCCGCCGTCCTCGCAGTCAAGGAGAATTGCGACCTTCCAATAATCGCCACGGCGGCCTACGACGAAAAGGCTCGGCTGCTCACCGGAGGCACGCCGGAATCGGTTACAGCTCTGCTCGAGGGCCTGGGCGTGGACGCCCTGGGCCTCAACTGCGGCCTCGGCCCGGCGGAGATGCTGCCGATAGCCGAGCGCCTGGCCGCCGCAGCCAGCCTGCCCGTCGCCGCCGCGCCGAATGCGGGCCTCCCGCGCTCCGTGGACGGGCAGACGGTGTTTGACCTCGGACCGGAGGACTTCGCCCGGGGCATGAGGGCCATAGCCGAGACCGGCGCACAGCTCCTCGGCGGCTGCTGCGGCACCACGCCGGAGCATATTGCGGCCCTGGTCCGCGAGTGCCGCGAGCTGCCCTTCAAGCCGCAGATGAGGAAGCGCCGCACCGTCGTTTCCTCCTTCTCGACGGCGGTGGAGATAGGTCCCGCCCCGGTCATAGTGGGTGAGCGCATAAACCCGACGGGCAAGCCGAAGCTCAAGGAGGCGCTCCGCAGCGCCAACATGGACTACATCCTTGCCGAGGGCGCCGCGCAGGAAGACGCGGGCGCGCACATCCTGGACGTGAACGTCGGCCTGCCCGGCGTGGATGAGCCCGAGATGCTAGAGCGCGCGGTCTGCGCCCTCCAGAGCGTGACGGGCCTGCCCCTGCAGCTCGACAGCTCGGACCCCGCCGCGCTCGAGCGCGCCATGCGGCGTTATAACGGCAAGCCGATGATAAATTCCGTGAGCGCCAAGGCCGAGAGCATGGCCGCGGTGTTCCCGCTGGTGAAGAAGTACGGCGGCGTGGTCGTCGGCCTCGCGCTCGACGAGAGCGGCATCCCCGAGACCGCCGAGGGCCGCGTCGAGTGCGCGGAGCTCATATACGACACCGCCGCAGAGTACGGCATCGCGCGCGAGGACGTGGTCATCGACACGCTGACGCTAACTGTCTCGTCCGAGCCGCATGCGGCGCAGGTGACGCTCGAGGCGCTCGGACGCATACACGACATGGGCGGGCATACCATCCTCGGCGTGTCCAACGTGAGCTTCGGTCTGCCCGCGCGGGAGAAGATAAACTCAGCCTTCCTGACCCTGGCGCTCAGCGCCGGACTCGACTGCGCCATAATGAACCCGCTCTCGGCCGCGATGATGAGCGCCTGGCGCGCATTTGCCGTGCTGAGCGCGCGGGACGCAAGGTGCGAGGACTACATCGCGCACGAGTCGAACGCCGAGCCGCCGAAACCGGCCGCCTCCTCCGGCATGTCCCTTGGCGCCTGCATCGAAAAGGGCCTCGCCGACGCCGCCTCCGTCGAGGCAAAGCGCCTTGTCGCCGCGGGGGCCGAGCCGCTCGAGGTCATAAACAGCGAGCTCATCCCGGCGCTCGACCGTGTAGGCAAGTGCTTCGAGGCGGGCACGATGTACCTCCCGCAGCTGTTGATGAGCGCGGAAGCTGCGGGCGCGGCCTTTGAGGCGCTCAAGTCCGGTATGAAGGGGGACCGGGGCAGCGAGTACCCGGGCAGGATAGTAATAGCCACCGTGCGCGGCGACATCCACGACATCGGCAAGAACATCGTGCGTACCCTGCTTGAAAACTACGGCTTTTCCGTCACCGACCTGGGCAAGGATGTGTCGCCCGAGACGGTGCTCGAGGCGGCATCGGCCCCGGACGTGCGGCTCGTCGGCCTCTCGGCTCTGATGACCACCACCGTCGCCGCCATGGCCGAGACGATAAAGCTCCTGCAAAGCCGCCTCCCCGGCATAAAGATAATGGTCGGCGGCGCGGTGCTCAACGAGGAATACGCCCGCGAGATCGGCGCCGACTTCTACGCCCGCGACGCCATGGCCTCCGTGCGCTACGCCCGCGAGATTTGCAAATGAAAAAGCCGCCCGGCGGAATGCTCCGCCGGGCGGTATTTTATTCCCCGTGTGCCCTGAGATACGCGCCGCGTACGTCTTCGGGCATGTCCTCAGGACGCATACGGGCGAGGCGGTCCTCGTTTCCGTCGCGTATGGCCTCGGTGTAATACCAGCACTTGAAGCGCAGCATGTCCAGCACGCGCTCCAGCCGTTCCATCTCTGCCTCCACGGCGGCTCTCTGCGTCTCAAAGAGCTCCAGCCGCTGCGGATAGGTCGAACTGCCCTCGACGCACCAGTCCATGAAGCGCTTGATGTCCCGTATCTCCATGCCCGAGCGCTTGAGGCACTCTATGACGCGCAGCGCCTCGAGCTCCTGCTCGCCGAAGCGCCGCATCCCGGAGGCGCGCTCCATGCCCGGAAACAGCCCCTCCTTGTCGTAATACCGCAGCGTCGAGACAGGCAAACCGAACATCTCCGACACCTGGCCTATCGTGTACATACTGAGCACCCCGCAAAACTTTTTAAAATAGGTCTTGACCTAAAGTCAGCTTTAGGTATTACACTGATGATAACAGGACAGACTTTGGCTGTCAAGCGTAAAGGAGAATGTAAAATGCAAAAGCTGAATTTGACGGATAAATGGGACAAGACATTCCCGCAGGACGCGCGGGTGCACCATGAGAAGGTGACCTTCCACAACCGCTACGGCATAACGCTGGCGGCGGACCTGTACGCCCCGAAGGGGGAGACGGGGCCCTTTGCGGCCATAGCGGTGAGCGGGCCCTTCGGCGCGGTGAAGGAGCAGTCCTCGGGGCTGTACGCCCAGGAGATGGCCGCACGCGGTTTTTTGACCATCGCCTTTGACCCATCATTCACGGGCGAGAGCGGGGGTGAGCCGCGGTACGTCGCCTCGCCGGACATAAACACGGAGGACTTCCAGGCGGCGGTGGACTATCTCTCGACGCGGCCGGACGTGGACCCGGAGCGGATCGGCATACTCGGCATCTGCGGCTGGGGCGGCATGGCGCTGAACGCGGCAGCGATAGACACACGCATCAAGGCGACGGCGGCGATGACGATGTACGACATGACGCGCGTGACGGCAAACGGCTATTTTGACGCGGAGGACAGCGAGGAGGCGCGGCACGCCAAGCGCGTCGCGATGAACGCGCAGCGCACCGAGGACTACAGAAGCGGCAGCTACGCCCGCGCTGGCGGCGTGGTCGACCCCCTGCCCGAGGACGCGCCGGACTTTGTGCGCGACTACTACGCCTACTACAAGACCCCGCGCGGCTATCACGAGCGCTCGCTCAACTCAAACGACGGTTGGAACGTGACCTCCTCGCTGTCGTTTTTGAACATGCCCATCCTCCAGTACAGCGACGAGATCCGCAGCGCGGTGCTGGTGGTTCACGGCGAAAAGGCGCACTCGTGCTATTTCTCCCGCGACGCCTTTGCCAAGCTTCGCGGCGAGAACAAGGAGCTCATGATAATCCCCGGCGCCGTCCATACGGACCTGTACGACCGCAAGGACATCATCCCCTTCGATAAGCTTGAGAGCTTCTTCCGCCAGTACCTGGCCTGAATTGAAAAGTTTTTGCCCCGCTTTTCTCAGAAAAGCGGGGCAAAAATCTAACAGTTAATCATTCGTCGCGGACGGTGAGCTTCAGGACGTCGGGGCGCGCGTAGTGGCCGCAGACATCGTGCTCCATGCGGCTGGCGGGGACGCGGCTGAGGTCGAGGTCGGCGTAGATTATGCCCTCGCGGTCCCACAGGGGCTCCGTCAGCTCGTGGCCGTAGGGGTCGATGACGCAGCTCCCACCGCGGCACACTACGTCCGGCAGGGCGGCTATTTCCGCCGCCGCGCTCTCCGTCGCGGGGTACATGTCCCGCGTGAAGTACATGTTGCAGTTTACAAAATAGCAGTGGCCCTCGATGGCTATGTGGCGGATGGTGTGCTGCCACTCCGGGTTGTCGTTGGTGTTGGGCGAGATGTAGATGGTCACGCCCTTCTCATAGAGCGCGACGCGGGCCAGGGGCATGTAGCTCTCCCAGCAGATGAGACTGCCCACCGGGCCCCAGGGTGTACCCAGCACGGGGAAGAAGTCGCGGTCCGCGTCGCCCCATACCACCCGCTCGCTGCCCGTGGGCTTGAGCTTGCGGTGGTTGAGCGCCGTGCAGTCGGGCGCGATGAGCATGTTGGAGTTATAGAGCGTCGCGGTCACGGCGTCGCGCTCGGAGTAGCCTATGCTGAGGTATATCCCGGCCTTCTGAGCCGCCTCGCGCAGGGCGTGCATCTCCTCGCCGTCGGCAAGGACGGAGTTTTCGTAATAGCCAAGCCAGTCGCGCCGCCCCGGCTGAGTGCGGCTGCCCACGGTGTAGCCGAAGGTCATGCCGTAGGGATAGCCCGGGATGAAGAGCTCCGGGAACACCACAAAGTCCGCGCCGGAAGCGGCGCACTCGTCGATGAGCCGAAGAGCCTTCTCCGTGCTCGCCGAGGCCGAAAACATCACCGGCGCGGCCTGCACCACCGCAAGGCGGCAGTTTCTTCTCAAATCTCGCATATCCTCACCCCAAAAAACGTGTTGCGCCATTATACCACGCCCGCCCCAGCCCCTGCAAGCGCGCAAAAAGCCCCGGCCAAGAGGCCGGGGCTTTGCCATGCGGTTTATTCCCATTCCACCGTCGCGGGGGGCTTACTGGTGATGTCGTACACCACGCGGGAGATCTCGGGGACC
>OMDY01000766.1_pt1 | contig 11786 bp, 6 predicted proteins | sample 1645281 | NCBI WGS metagenome assembly OMDY01 (sample SAMEA103958145, study PRJEB25191) | human gut metagenome | biome: human-associated habitat [ENVO:00009003]; feature: intestine environment [ENVO:2100002]; material: feces | place: Germany | collected 2013/2015
ATAAGCGTGCCGGAGGTATGGGACTGATTAGCGGACGTAAGGCTTTCCAGAAACCGATGAATAAAGGGGTAGAATTATTGAATGCTATCCAGGATGTTTATCTTGATCCGTCAATAACGATCGCTTGATACGGTTGTGAATGGAAATAATTTCTTATCTTTGACTATTAGATAGTTAACCATTAAAAAATAAGAGTATGAAGTTTTTTATTGACACAGCAGATTAAGGAGGCACATGACCTCGGTGTACTTGACGGAGTGACTACCAACCCTTCGCTCATGGCGAAAGAAGGTATTAAGGGAACACAGAACCAGCGTGACCATTATGTCAAGATATGTAATATCGTCAACGGTGATGTGAGTGCTGAGGTGATAGCGACCGATTATGAAGGGATGATTCGCGAAGGCGAGGAGCTGGCGGCGCTTAATCCGCATATCGTAGTGAAAGTGCCTTGTATTGCCGACGGTATCAAAGCCATCAAGTATTTCACGGAGAAAGGAATACGCACGAACTGTACGCTGGTCTTTTCGGTGGGACAGGCGTTGCTGGCGGCTAAAGCCGGGGCAACTTATGTATCTCCTTTCGTCGGCCGTCTGGATGATATTTGTGAAGATGGGATAGGACTTGTCGGGGATATTGTACGTATGTACCGCACGTATGATTACAAGACACAAGTGCTGGCAGCTTCTATCCGTAATACGAAGCACATTATCGAATGTGTGGAAGTGGGGGCGGATGTTGCTACTTGCCCGTTGAGTGCCATTAAGGGATTGTTGAATCATCCGTTGACGGATTCGGGACTGAAAAAATTCCTGGAAGACTATAAAAAAGTCAACGGTTGAGAGTAGACAAGGCTCAATATATAGAACAAACGGTGAACATCAGGCAGTTCGTTGCTGCACAGTGTTCACCGTTTTTTATTTTTTAGTTGTCGGATGGCTATTCGTTTTTCTTTTCCTGTTTCCGCTTTTCCTTATACTGTGTCGGCGTTTCGCCTGTATATTGTTTGAAAGCCGTACTGAAATAGCGGGAAGTAGTAAACCCGACTTTCTCGGCGATTTCCGTAAATGACAGTTCCGTGCCAGTCATTAATGTGATCGCTTTCTCCATTCTGAATTTGTTAATATAATCATTGGCCCCCATATCGGTAAGAGCTTTTAGCTTGTTATAGAGCGAAGCCCGGCTCATGCCGATTTCTTTGCAGACCAGAGCGACATCCAGATTACTGTTATCCAGATTTTCCTGGATAATCTTATTCATTTTGAGTAAGAATGTTTCGTCCGCCTGACTGAACGTGCTTTCTTCCGGGGCAGGAATCAAGCCGGCATTCAGATACCTTTTCTTGGTATGTTCGCGGTTTTTCAACCGGTTGCGGATGAGTTCCATTAACATTTCTATTTCAAAAGGCTTGGTGAGATAGGCGTCTGCTCCGTTTTTGTAACCGCTCAGCTGGCTTTGTTTATCATCTCTTGCTGTCAGCAGGATGATAGGGATGTGGCTGATAGTAATATCCTCTTTGATGTTTTTACACAATTCATATCCGTTCATTCGCGGCATCATTACATCACTGACGATGATATCCGGAGTATGGCTCTTGATAAGTTGAAGGGCTTCTACACCGTCTGCGGCAATTACGATCCGCTTGAAATATTCTCCTAATGATTTTTTCAGGAAGTCCGTCAGGTCGGAATTGTCGTCCACTACCAGAATACTGTAAGGGGTCGTGTCGAAATTGTCCTCATCAGGAATCTGTTCATTGTCATTGTCGCCTATCAGTTCGTTCAGATATGCCTTAGGCTGGCAGATAATTTCTTCGGTCTTTTGCTTCAGTGGTAGTTCAAAGAAGAAAGTTGCACCTGTTTCCTGATTGTTGCGGGCACCGATAGAACCACCATGCAGCTCAACCAGAATCTTGGAATAAGATAATCCGATTCCCGTTCCGCTTTGTTCTCCTGTCCCTTGATAGAAACGGGTAAAGAGTTTCCGGGTGTCTACTTGCTGCAATCCGTTTCCCTGGTCGATTATGGAAATACGTATTCTGCTTTCTTCTGAAAGTAATTCGGAGGTAATTGTAATTTCCGTATTTTCAGGACTATGTTTGAGCGCGTTGATAAGCAAGTTGCTTAAAATAGTCTCGCACTTGTCCTTATCGAAACTGACAGTTTCAATCCGTGGGTCGAGCTCATAACGGATTCGCACATTCTTGGCTTCACCTTCACTGATAAAGTCTTGTGATACGTCCTCAATCCATTTATTGAGCGGATGAGGCTGTATCTGCATTTTACTTTCTCCGACTTCCATTTTACGCACATCAAGCACCATGTTAATCAGGTTCTTCATACGTTGTGACTGTCTGTAAATAGCTTTCAGCGGAAGGTATTGATGATCTTCGGAGGAGAGTGATTTCAATATTCTGCTAAGTGGAGCGTGTATCAGTGTCAACGGTGTACGAAGCTCGTGGCTGATATTGATAAGGAAACGTACTTTTTCTTCATACACTTGTTGCTCGTGCTCTTTCATAGCCCATTTGAGCTTTTCCTCTTTGCGTTTCAAGGTTCTTCGGAAAGTCTCTATAATAACGGCGACAACGAAAACTGCGCAACTGAGGATGAACCACCATGTACGATACCAGGGAGGAAGAATCGTTAACTCCAGTACTTCTTGGTTAGGAATCCAACTACCGTCTTTGGCCGTACAGGAAGCCATGATTTTATAACTGCCCGGTGGCAGTGAGCGTATAGCCAGTTCAGGGTTGTAGGATTCGATTTGTTGGTCATTCAACCCTTCTATCTGGTATTTATATACTTTTTGGCGGAAAATGTCTTCCTCTTTCGACATGATTCGGATAGTAATATTGCTGTTCCAAGGAGCGGAGATACCTTTCGGATTGCCGTTTAACTTATCGTTGACGGATTCTCCGTTGATAATGACATTTGACAATTGGAGTTGTGGAAGTTCGGAGGTGGTCAGCGGGAGCTTGCTGTTGATATGAAGCAAGCCTTTTACACCGCCCATGTAGATATCTCCCTGCATACTTAATAATTGAGGCTTGGAAAGATATTCGTTTAGAATAGCTCCATCCGACTCTCCGAATAGGACAAACTTCTTTTCTTTGATCAACCAGGCAAAGAGCATACTGTCGGCTCCTATCCATACTTTTCCCTGCTGGTCGCATACGAGCAGAGTAATTTCGCCGAACAGGGAAGTCGGTATCAGAGTCTTTGTCTTGGTTCCGGGATGATAATGTATCAATCCGTAATTGCTCCCGATCCAGAAGTGCCCTTCTTCATCCCGTGAAACGGAGTTGATAACAGTATCTTTTCGGCAAGAGTACAATGCTTTCAACCGGTTTGTACGGTTATCCAGTTCGTAGATGTGTTTTGTATCGTTTATATAAGTATAATCCTGATAATTGCCAATAGGTAAAAGGGTACCGATGATATCTTGCCCTTCCTGCTCGGTAGCAATATTGAAAGTCTGTTCTTTCAGATTGTATTTATAAACATGATCTCCCAGGAATAATATGCTGTGAGGCGTGTTTTGTAGTAAATTCACGGCTTTTCCCCGGTTACAGAGACGGGTGTTCGTTTCATTATCGACAATGGTGAAGGGATGTTTTTCTCCTGTTGCCGGATTGAAAATGAATACTCCCTGCGAGAAAAGGGAAATTAATAATTTACCGGGAGTAAACGGACAGATAGAGGCTACTTTGTCTTCCCAAGTCGAAGGGTAATGGGCGAATTTCTCCGTAAACGGGTTAAAGCTGTTTATGCCTCCTCCGTCCGTACCTATCCAGATCCGGTTTTCGGATTCCTGAAAAAGGCTCAAAACGGTGGAGTTGCTTAATCCGCGGTCATTGCCGGGCAATACATCTTTATATGTTTTCATAGAAACTTCCCGGATGCTGATTAATCCGTTTCGGATGCTGCCTGCCCACATATTATTATTCCGATCGTTATAAAGACATAAGATCGAATTGGCAGGAAGTGAATAGTTATCTCTTCCGGGGATGTGTTCCAGTAAGGAAAATTGTCCCGTTTCCGGGTCAAGGATATTGATGCCTCCTCCGTCTGTTCCAATCCATATCTGCCCTTCCCGTTCGGCGAGGCTTAATACAACATTGTTGCTCAGAGAAGAATTGCGGGTGGTATAGGTGGCTAGCAGTTTTCCGTCGCGGGTCAGGCAATTCAAGCCTCCGTTGTAAGGTGCCACCCATATCCTTTTCTGTGAATCGATGAATATATTCATGATTTCTTTTCCGCAATCGAAAGGGGGAGGGTTATATTTTCCGGTTTTTAAGTCGAGTAGTAGTAAGCCCTGCCACCGGCTACAACAGAGCAGGGTATGTTCATCCCAAAGGGTCAGCAGGGTGACATTGTAATTCAACTCCCGCTCAAATGATTGCAAGAGGCGTAAGGAAGCATCCTGATAATTATAGAAAAAGATTTTATTTTTTGAACCGAACAAGACGCCGCCTTTTGTCAGGCAAACTGAATAAACGATAATGTTATTTCCCGACTCATTCGTTGGTATGAAGAAGTCATCACTCTGCCGTCGATAGCGCGCCACTCCTTTGTCCGTCAGAATCCAGATATTGTTTTGTTCGTCTTCTATCATCTGATAGATAAAATTATGTGGAATGGAATGAGGATCATCGGCCTGATGAACATATTTTTTGAGTTCATGCCCGTCGTATCGTCCCAGCCCGGAACGGGTTCCAATCCATACAAAGCCTTGTTCATCCGTCAGGATACAGCGCACGGTGGAAGGTAGTCCGTCTTTCAGGGAGATTTGTTTATAGTAATAATGTCCGGCTTGAAGGGGGAGAAGGCCGGTAAATTGTATGATAAATGCTACGCATAGTAGTACCAATATGTTTTTTCTCATGAAATCAGGTCAGTTTAACTGAAACAAAGATAATGTATTCGGATGAATATTACTTAAATCAGCTCTCTTATTTTTTAGTTTTTATCCCTATCTTTGCTCGAAAATATACGATTATGATTACCGAAGAACTACAAAAACTTTATCTGGCATATACGGGAGTTCCCGCCGAGAATATAACAGAATTACCTTCTTCCGGCTCCAATCGCCGTTATTTCCGGTTGGCGGGGGTGCAAACATTGATCGGAGTTTATGGAACCTGTATCGATGAGAATGAAGCTTTTCTTTATATGGCGGCCCATTTCCGCAGATGCGGTTTGCCTATTCCTGAGATTCACATCGTGTCGGAAGATAAAACCTATTATCTGCAAGAAGATTTAGGAGACACTTTGTTGTTTCATGCCATAGAGAAAGGACGTGCCACGAGTGTCTTTTCCGAAGATGAAAAAGAACTGCTTCGAAAGACGATTCGCCTGCTGCCCGCTATCCAGTTTGCCGGGGCGGACGGATTTGATTTCTCCCGTTGCTATCCCCAGCCGGAGTTTAACCAACGTTCTATCCTTTGGGACCTGAATTACTTTAAATACTGTTTTCTCAAGGCTACCGGCATGGAGTTTCAAGAGGATAAACTGGAAGATGATTTCCAGAAGATGAGCGATGTTCTGCTTCGTAGTTCTTCTGCCACTTTTATGTATCGTGACTTCCAAAGTCGTAATGTGATGATTAAAGACGGCGAACCATGGTTTATTGATTTTCAGGGCGGACGTAAGGGACCGTTCTATTATGACATTGCTTCTTTCTTATGGCAGGCAAAAGCAAAATATCCTGATAGTCTCCGTCAGGAACTGCTGCAAGAATATATTGAAGCACTCCGCAAATACCAACCAATTGACGAACCTTATTTTTATAGCCAGCTTCGCCATTTTGTACTTTTCCGTACTTTGCAAGTGCTTGGAGCCTATGGCTTTCGTGGCTACTTCGAAAAGAAGCCCCATTTTATCCAGAGTGTTCCTTATGCTATCGGGAACCTGCGCGAACTGTTGAAAGAGGAATATCCGGAATATCCGTATCTCTGTAAAGTACTGCGTGAACTGACCGGGCTGAAACAATTTACGGACGATCTGAAAAAGCGCCAGCTCACAGTCAAAGTCATGAGTTTTGCTTATAAGAAAGGGATTCCTGACGATCCGACAGGCAATGGGGGCGGCTATGTTTTTGATTGCCGCGCTGTAAATAATCCCGGAAAATATGAACGTTACAAACCTTTTACCGGACTGGATGAACCGGTGATTACCTTCCTCGAAGAAGACGGAGAGATTCTTCGTTTTCTCGATCATGTTTATGCCTTGGTAGATGCTTCTGTGAAACGATATATGGAACGGGGATTTAGTAATTTATCTGTTTGTTTTGGCTGCACCGGAGGGCAACATCGTTCTGTTTATTCCGCCCAGCATTTGGCGGAGCACCTTAATAAGAAATTCGGAGTAAAAGTAGAATTGGTGCATCGTGAACAGAATATAGAACGTACGTTTGAAGCAACTATATAGAAGACTAATGAAAGCTATGATATTTGCTGCCGGTTTGGGTAGCCGGCTGAAACCGTTGACCGACTCTATGCCGAAAGCCCTTGTTCCCATAGCCGGACGTCCGATGCTGGAACATGTTATCCTGAAACTGAAAGCATCCGGTTTCACCGAAATTGTGATTAATATTCACCATTTCGGTGAACAGATACTCGATTTTCTGAAAGCTAATGATAATTTCGGACTTACCATACATATTTCCGACGAGCGTGAACAGTTGCTTGATACGGGAGGAGGAGTCAGGAAAGCCTGTACTTTCTTTGAACATTCCGATGAGCCTTTTTTAGTGCATAATGTCGATATTCTTTCGGATGTGGACCTAAAGGAATTATACGACTATCATTTACAAAACGGCAGTGTGGCTACTTTGTTGGCCAGTCGGCGTAAAACTTCACGTTATCTGCTTTTTGATACGGACAGGAGGCTTTGCGGCTGGATTAATAAAGACACGGGACAAGTGAAGCCGGAAGGCTTTCGACCGGATGAATCACGTTATCAGGAATATGCATTCAGTGGTATTCATGTTCTTTCACCTGCTATTTTCCGCTTGTTGGATGTTCCTTGTTGGGAAGGCAAATTCTCTATTATGGATTTTTATCTTGCTACCTGCCGGCAGGTGGAGTTTTCCGGTTATCTGGTAGAAGATTTGCGACTCATTGATATCGGTAAGCCTGAAACACTGGCTAAGGCCGAAGGCTTTTGTACCGGAACACTACATAGCGATGCCTAACGGGGCCAAACAGCTCTGTTTTTAGCATGAAACAAAAGATTTGCGTAAATTTACCCGGTTGAACAAACTATATTGTAAACTACGCAAATCTTGCTGTATGGAAAATAGATATCATCAGACTTTGGTAAATGAGATAACGGATAAATTGTTACATAATATTTTTTTATGATTTATCTGTAGGATTGGAATTATACGATAGAGCTGGTCTCATGATAGATATTAACCATTCTCGGTTGAAATTAATGGGAGGCAAAGAAAAAAAGATCTTATAGGACGTAATTTGTTCAATCATACGGCTTTTCTTGATGAAATAAAGCAGCAAAGTAAAAAAGGAGAAAGCCGTCCTCCTCTTTCATCTGAAAAGTAGACCAGACCACTATTTTCTTATTTCTTTTTTTGATTCAAAAAATGTTCAAAGATGTCTATTGTATTATTATTAATCGATGAAATGGGTGGTTTTAGACAAATTTGGAAAAAACATAGCTGTTTTTAAACACTTCACTTTAAACTACGTCTTTATATTTGAACGAAAGGGAATTCAGAAAAAACTTTTTAATCTTTAATTTAATAACTTATAAAAATGACTTCTATGAAGAACCTATTGAAAGTTTTTCTAATGTGTTTCATTACGTTATTTGCTTTTGCAGGGCAAATGATGGGACAACAAAAGACCATTACAGGTAGGGTAGTGGATGCTCTTAATGAGGGTATGCCTGGTGTTAATGTACAAGTAAAAGGTACTACCTCAGGAACAATAACTAATATTGATGGCGATTTTTCAATTTCCGTACCTAATACAAAGTCTGTATTAGTATTTACTTTTATTGGATATGTGAAGCAGGAAGTTGCTGTGGGAAACCAAACAAAACTGAACATTCAAATGAAAGATGATACACAGAGTTTGGATGAAGTCGTGGTAGTTGCTTATGGAACAGCTCGTAAAGGTGATTTGACAGGAGCACTGACGACGATGAGACCAGATGCGAATGAAGCTGCAAAAGCCGTTTCCATAGATAATCTGTTGGAAGGAAAAGTTGCCGGTCTAGTCGTGAGCACGGCTTCTTCCAATCCGGGAGCTGCTTCGTCCATTACGATTCGTGGAGCTAGTTCGTTGCGAGGTGATAATCAGCCTCTTTATGTCATTGATAATATTCCGCAAGCTTCAACTGGAGAATTTTCTTCTTCGGGTATTAGCGGAGACTTTCAGATTGCTCAAGATCCGCTGTCATCATTGAACCCTGCCGATATAGAGGATATTACGATATTGAAAGACGCATCCTCTACTGCTATTTACGGTTCTCGTGGTGCGAACGGTGTTATATTGATAACTACTAAAAAAGGTAAGGAGGGCAAAGCTAAAGTGAATGCTTCGGCTACTTTTACTATTGCTAATGCAAGCAGGTTGTTAGAGATGATGAATTTAGAGGAATATGCTGCTTATCATAATTCAAGAATTACGGATGGCAAAGTGCCTTTCCATATTGTTGGAGATGAGGTGAGATATGTATTTAATGGAGCTTACGATAAATATGATCCTGCTGATCCTGAAACTTATAATGTAGTAAATTATCGTAACTGGCAGAAAGAAATCTATACTTCTGCTTTTTCTCAGAACTACTCTTTATCAGTAAATGGTGGTGCAGGTAAGACAACTTATTATATTTCCGCTAATTTTAAAGATATTAATGGTACTGTGAAGCAGACCGGTTTGAAGCAAGGAGACTTGCGTGCAAATTTGAGTGCGCAGCTTTCCAAATCTGTAGATTTAAACATGGCGTTAAGCGGATCCTTGCGACAGAATAATATGATGGCAGGTGGTAATACTCTTGGCGGTGCTACTGGTGCTATTTCACGTACTGCTCTTGATTATGCTCCTTTCGAATTGCCGGAGAATGACCCGTCTTTTACAAATGAAAATAAAACGAATGTGTTCAGCTGGCTGAATGATTATGTGGACTTGACAGATGACAAAACTTTTAAAGCTAGTTTGAATCTGAATTGGAAAATAAATAAGTTTTTCACTTATAGTCTTCGTGCAGGTGGTAATATCAATACGAATGATCGCAAACGATGGTATGGAATGCAATTGTATCAAGGAATGAATAATCAGGGTTATCTGGCAACCTCTAATCTTTCAAAAAGTAATTATTCAGTAGAAAATATAGTGAACTATAATACGAAACTTGGTAGTGTAGGTACATTGGCTGCAACAGTCGGTATGACTTATGATGATTATAATTTTCTAAATAAAAATGTGATTGGAAAGAACTTTACGATGTTTGAGTTTCGTGAGAATGGAATGCATATGGCAGGTGATGTAATTACGTCGCAGCCTATACAAAAAGATTATCAGTTACTTTCTTATTTGGGACGAGTTAATGTTAGTTTGCTTGATAAATATTTGATTACAGCTTCTTTGCGTGCCGATGGTTCCAGTAAGTTTGCGAAAAATAATCGTTGGGGATATTTCCCTTCTGCATCCATAGCTTGGCGTATGGAACAAGAAGAATTTTTGAAAGATGTTTCATGGCTGAATCAATTGAAGTTGCGTTTCAGCTATGGTGCAACCGGAAATCAAAGTATTGATCCTTATACTACTTTTTCGATGTATGGACAAGGATCTGGTGAAATCTCATATGCGGATGGAACAGGAAATAAAACGACTGCAATGGTGGTGACCAACTTGTCAAACAGTAGTTTGAAATGGGAAAAAACATCTTCATGGAATGTCGGATTGGACTTTGGTTTGTTTAATTCCCGTTTGAGTGGTACCTTGGATATCTATCAGAAGAAAACAACAGATTTGCTTATTTCAAGGAATTTGCCGGGATCAGCTGGATTTAGTTCTACTTATTACAATCAAGGTTCATTGAATAATAAAGGTGTTGAATTTTCTTTGAATGCACAAATCATTGACAGTTCATCTTGGAAATGGTCTGTAAGTGGTAATATCGGTGTCAATAGGAATGAAATTTCAGATTTAGGTTTGTTGCCTGCTGATTTTGGATGCTTGGGTGAGAGAGTTGGGTATTATGGTAATAGTTTAGGGGATCATTTTGGTGTAGGGCATATTTTCTTGGCAGGTGAAGCTCCGGGATTATTTTATGGTTATGTGACTCAAGGGATTGTCCAAAAGGAAGATATAACAGAAAATGGAATTAAGTACATTAAACAAGATGGAAGTGTGGGATATTACCAAACGGTGAATAAAACGACTCCGGTAGCCGGTGACGTGAAGTATGTGGATAGAAATGGAGATGGTGTAGTGGATGACAATGATCGCGATATTATTGGTAACCCGAATCCTGATTTTACTTATGGTTTTCAGACTAAAGTATCTTGGAAATCCTTGTCGTTGTCTGCATCCTTTAATGGGGTACAGGGTAGGGATATTTTAAATGTAGGTAATCGTTACAATAACACTCCGGGAACTAAATCGAATAATGTGACGCGTAAAGCGTTCCAAAATATGTGGACGGATGAGAATCCAAGTAATTTATATCCGAAATCAACATTTGTCGTACAAAATATGGTGATGGATCGTTATGTGGAAGATGGCAGTTATTTGCGTTGTTCTGATATTACACTGAGTTATGTACTTCCTGCCAAATGGACGAATAAGATTGGTATAAAGAATACATCTGTTTATGCTTCTGTAAAAAATGCGTTTGTGATAACAGATTATAGTGGTTATGATCCTGAAGTAAATAGTTTTGCTTTTGACGGTTTACGTCCGGGTGTTGATATGAACTCATATCCGACTCCTCGTTCATTTGTTTTTGGCTTAAATTTAACATTCTAATTTCTAAAATCACGAAGACATGAAAAGAATTAAATATTATATTTTATTATTGGCGTCAGTTGGCTGTTTCTCAGCCTGTACCTCTTGGTTGGATGAAGATCCGGTCTATTCTCAGAATAATGCAGTTGTTTTTTCATCAAGGAGTAATGCCGAATTGGCTCTGCTGGGATGTTATGGATATATGACGACAACAGGGGCGTATGGACAAATGTGGCAGGAACTGCCTATCATAGCTTCCGGATTTGCTTTCGGACAGCGTACTGCTTCTACGGCAATTTCATTGGAGGCTGTACCTAGTGATGACTTGATTCCTATAGCCTGGAATGGGATGTATAAAGTGGTGACTGAAGTAAATGCTTTTTTGGAAAGTTTGGACAAAAGCAGTTTGAGCGATACAGATAAGGTACAAATGGGAGGGGAGGCTAAATTCTTGAGAGGATTAGCTTATTATAATTTGGTTTCTTTGTTTGGTGATGTGCCATTAAAAACGGCTGCCTCTTCATCGGATGGTATTTCTGTACCTCGTTCCCCTCAAGCTGAGGTTCTGGCTTTGGTAGTTCAGGATATGAAAGATGCTATGGCTATTGATAGTAAGATTGTAGATGGGCGTGCGAATTCATGGGCTGCAAAAGCTTTTTTAGGTAAGGTTTATTATAAAATGGCGTGTCTGGGTATTGACGAAACTGCAAATTGGACGAATGCCAAGAATATGTTTGACGATGTTTATGAAGCTCATATTTTCGATCTTGAACCTAAATTCGGAGATTTGTTTGGTGATTATGTGACC
>OMDY01000777.1_pt1 | contig 11642 bp, 8 predicted proteins | sample 1645281 | NCBI WGS metagenome assembly OMDY01 (sample SAMEA103958145, study PRJEB25191) | human gut metagenome | biome: human-associated habitat [ENVO:00009003]; feature: intestine environment [ENVO:2100002]; material: feces | place: Germany | collected 2013/2015
TTCTGGCTGCGGGCAGCGGCCAGCATCTCTTCACAGGATAAAAACGACACTTCTCAGCCCTCCTCGCATTCTTCCGGCTCGTCGATGTTCAGGCAGGTAACTTTGCGGATGCCCGGCATCACGGCCATCTGCTGTTCCAGCACGTGGGGGATGTGGGAGTCGCATTCCAGCACCATAACGGCGTAGCCGCCCGTCGCGGCGCGGAACACCTGCATGGACGCGATATTGATGCGGCGCTGGGCCAGCGACATAGTGACCTCGGCGATGCAGCCGGGGGTGTCCTCGTTATGGATGATAAGGGTGTTGCTGTCACCGCCAAAGTCGGCAGGCACACCGTCGATCTCGGTCACGCGGATGCGCCCGCCGCCCACCGAAGCGGCTTTCATGGAAAGCACCCGCCCCTCCCGGCCTGTCAGGGTGAGAACAGCGGTATTGGGGTGCGCAGAGCGCAATTCCACCGGATGAATCCGGAATGCCATGCCCTGCTCTGCGGCCAGGGCAAAGCTGTCGGGCAGGCGGGGATCATCGGGCCGCAGGCCAAGCAGGCCGGCGACCAGGGCTTTATCCGTGCCATGTCCCTTTCCGGTGGTGGCAAAACTGCCGTACAGGCCGATATCCGCCTGCACCGGGATCTCACCCAGAAGCTTCTGGGCCGTGTAGCCGATCCGGGCGGCACCCGCTGTATGGCTGGAAGAGGGGCCGATCATAACCGGCCCGAGAACGTCAAACAAGCGCATCCGATGCACATCCTTTCGTGCTCCGCCGGGCAAAAATCGCCCGCTTCGCACTTTTTTCTCTCTTTTATTATACCGCTTTTGCCCCACTTGTGCTATAATAACTTTATTAATGTTTGAAATCGCTCCTTTGGGGGCAACACGGAGGTTGGATTCCTATGAAACTGGTAAGCGTGGAAACTCCCGAAAAGAGTGTCTGCAAGATGACCTTCAGCGCAACAGCTGAGGAGCTGGAGGCCGCATCCAATGCGGTGTATGAGCGCACCCGCGCCAGCTACACCATCAAGGGCTTTGCCAAGGGCGAGGCCGACCGTGCTCAGATCGAGGCCGACCGCGGCGAGCACACATTCTGGTATGATGCCATCAACGACCTGATGGATCGCGATGTTCCTGCCCTGTACGAGGCCGCCATGGCCGAGCACGGCTTCAAGGCGGTGGATGAGCCCAGCTATGACCTGGTCAGCGTCAAAAAGGACGAGGGCTTTGTAGCCACCGCCACCACCCCGCTGCAGCCGGAGCTGAACCTGACCCAGACCACCGGCTTCCATGTGGAGTGCGTGACCCCCGCCGTCACCGACAAAGAGATCGATGCCGTGCTGGAGCGCCGCCGCAATGCTGCTGCCGAGCTGGTGCCCCACAAGGGCCCGGCCGTCAAGGGCAACATCGTTCACATCGATTACGAGGGCCTGCTGGACGGCAAGCCCTTCCAGGGCGGTTCCGCACAGAACCAGCCCCTGCAGCTGGGCAGCGGCCGGATGATCCCGGGTTTTGAGGACGGCATTCTGGGCCACAAGGGCGGCGAGGAATTCGAGATCAACGTCACCTTCCCGGTACGCTATCACGTCAAGGACCTGGCCGGAAAGCCCGTTGTCTTTAAGATCAAGCTGATCGATGTCTGCGTCCGCCAGCTGCCCGCCCTGAACAGCGATTTTGCCAAGAAGGTGGGCAAGGTGGACACCATGGAAGCGTTCCGGGAGCAGGTGCGCAAGCAGCTGCACGACGGCAAGCACGCCAGCGCCCTGAACCGCGCAAAGGATCAGGTGCTGACCCAGCTGGCCTCTGCCGCTGAGGGCGAGCTCCCCAGCGTTCTGGTGGAAAGCACCTATCAGCAGGAGATGCAGAACATCCAGCAGCAGCTCCAGATGCAGCGCATGAGCCTGGACCGCTACCTGAGCCAGATCCACCAGACCCGCGAGAACTTCACGGCCAACGTTCACGCCGCCGCCGAGAAGAACACCCGCGCCCGGATGGCTCTGCTGCAGGTCGCCCAGAACGAGGGTCTGGTGCCCACCGATGAGGAGATCACCAAGAACCTGCAGGAGCGCGCCGACCGCACCAAGAAAACGCTGGAAGAGGTCAAGGCCAACGCCAACATCCCCGCCATGCAGCGCAGCGAGGCCATCCGCCGCGCCGCCGACTGGGTGATCGAGCACTCCACCATCGAAGAAAAGTAATTTCCCAAAGTACAACAAAAAGAGCCTGTCTCCAAGGAATTTCGGGAGACAGGCTCTTTTCTTTTGCGGTTTATTTTGTCAGGAGATTGAAGCCCATGACCACGATGCCCAGCACGACCAGAACGATGCCGGTTGCACGGTTCAGGGTCTTGGCATCGGCCTTATTGGCAAAGACAGCGGCGATGCGGGCCCACAGCAGAGTGAACAGGACGCAGAGGATAAACACGGTCCAGTCCGGTGCGCCGCCGATGGCAAAGTGGGAGACCGCGCCGGTCAGGGCGGTGAAGGTCATAATGAACACGCTGGTGCCCACGGCAGTCTTGAGCTCGTAGCCCAGGACACTGGTCAGGATGAGCAGCATCATCATACCGCCGCCGGCACCGATAAAGCCGCAGATCATCCCGATGACCACACCGCAGACGACAGACTGGAGGGCACGCTTCTTAGCAGAGACTCCCTGCATGGCTTCTTTTGTGGTCATAACGGGCTTGACGATGAATTTAATGCCCAGCAGGAACGTCATAAACACCGAGAAACTGCCCATGGTGGTGGAAGGCACCAGGCTTGCCACCCAGCTGCCCACCACGGTGAACAGCAGCACACTGGCCATCATGATCAGGCCGTTCTTGATATCCAGGTTCTTGTTTTTGTGGTAGGTGTAGGCAGACACCGCACTGGCCAGCACATCCGAGGAAAGGGCAATGCCGACCGCCATGTAGGGGTCCATCCCCAGGAAGGTAATGAGCATCGGGCTGATGACCGCGGCAGCGCTCATGCCCGCAAAGCCGGTGCCCAGGCCCGCGCCCATTCCGGCAAAAAAGGTAACGATGATGGTAAACAGCAGGTTCATCTTATTCTTCTCCTTCTAGGATCGCATCCAGATTTTCGTTCATCGTATCGATGACTTCAAAAAATATCTCGAGTTTTTCTTCCTCCAGCCCTGCCATCAGGCGGCGGATGAAATCATCCTGCATCCTGCGGCCCTGTTCGATGATGGACTGCGCCTTTTCGGTGCAGGCAAGCTCCGTTTTGCGGCGGTCGCCCAGCACCGGGCGGCGCTCCAGAAAGCCCTCCTGCACCAGCTTATCCACATTCACCGAGACAAGGTTCGCCTTGATGTGGCGCACTTCCACGATATCGCGGGCGGTCGTGTAGTTGGGATTGTTGGCAAGGAACATCAGGATATCAAACGCTGTCTGCGGCAGGTGCAGCTTCTGGCACAGCGGCTTGCAGACGGCGCTGTACGCAAGGCCCGTCTTGTTGGCAAATTCCACACTGGGGTTCAGCTCACGCATTGCGCGCCCTTCTTTCTCTCTTTTTGAATTGTTCATTTTTGAAGTATTTTAGCACAGGAAGTCTCTATTGTCAAGGGCAGGCAGCGTGAAATCTCCTGCTCCATATATTTTGTCCAACGCAAAAAGCCCGCACCATGAAAATTTTCACGGTACGGGCTTTTGATATGCTTCAGGACAGGGTCACAGCACCGCCACGGCGAGGAAACGCACAACGAGCGCGGCAAGCCATGCCACAACGCACTGGTTTACGACCATAACGGTGGCCCAGCGGCCGCCCATCTCCCGCTTGACCGATGCCACAGCGGCGATGCAGGGGGTGTAGAGCAGGCAGAACACCAGCAGGGGTGCAGCCGCCGCCGGGGACAGCGCGGCGGCAAAGGCCGCAGAGGAGCCATAGAGGATGGTGAGGGTCGAAACGACGCTCTCCTTGGCCATAAAGCCGGTGATCAGGGCCGTAGACACCCGCCAGTCGGCAAAGCCCAGTGGCGCAAACAGCGGCGCGATACCGCTGGCCAGCCATGCAAGGATGCTCTGCTGCGGGTCAGCGGTAAGGCTGAGCCGCAGGTCGAAGCTCTGCAGGAACCAGATGATGATGGTTGCCAGGAAGATGACCGTAAAGGCACGCTCGAGGAAATCCCGGGCCTTTTCCCAGAGCAGCTGGGCCACATTTTTCAGGCCGGGCAGGCGATAGTTGGGCAGCTCCATAACAAAGGGCACGGCCTCGCCCTTGAACAGCGTTCCCTTGAGCAGAAAGGCCATTCCGATGCCCACAAGGATGCCCAGGAAATACAGGCCCACCATGACCAGCGCGGCGTACTCCGGGAAGAAGGTCACCGCAAACAGGCTGTAGATCGGGAGCTTGGCCGAACAGCTCATAAAGGGCGTGAGCAGGATGGTCATTTTCCGGTCCCGCTCCGAGGGCAGCGTGCGGCTTGCCATCACACCGGGGACCGTGCAGCCAAAGCCGATGAGCATGGGCACGATGCTGCGGCCCGAAAGACCGATGCGCCGCAGCAGCTTGTCCATCACAAAAGCCACGCGGGCCATATAGCCGGTATCCTCCAGCAGGGAAAGGAAGAAAAACAGGGTCACGATGATGGGCAGGAAGCTCAGCACACTGCCCACACCGGTAAAGATGCCGTCGATCACCAGCGAATGCACTGCATCGTTGACGTTCCACGCCGTCAGGGCATCGTCCACAAGGATCGTCAGGTTCTCAATGCCCAGTTCCAGCAGGCTTTGCAGCCCCGCGCCGATCACGCCGAAGGTCAGATAGAACACCAGCGCCATAATGCCCACGAATGCCGGGATCGCTGTATATTTTCCGGTGAGGAAGCGGTCGATCCTTGCGCTGCGCAGCTGCTCCTTGCTCTGGTGGGGCTTTACCACGGTCTGATTCACCAGCTGATGGATAAAGTGGAACCGCATATCTGCAATGGCGGCGGCGCGGTCCAGACCGCGCTCCTGCTCCATCTGCAGGATGATATGCTCGATCATCTCTTTTTCGTTCTGATCCAGCTTCAGAGCCTCCTCAATGCGGGGGTCGCCCTCCACCAGCTTTGTGGCAGCAAAGCGCACCGGGATCCCCGCCGCCCGGGCGTGGTCCTCGATGAGATGGATGATGCCGTGGATGCAGCGGTGAACCGCACCGCCGTGGTCATCCTCGCCGCAGAAGTCCATCCGGCCCGGGCGCTCCTGATACTTTGCCACATGGATGGCGTGATCCACCAGCTCATCCACGCCCTCGTTCTTGGCTGCGGAAATGGGAACCACCGGGATGCCCAGCATCGCTTCCATCTCGTTGATGTTGATGGTGCCGCCGTTGCCGCGCACCTCATCCATCATATTCAGTGCCAGCACCATGGGGGTGTCCAGCTCCATCAGCTGCATCGTTAAGTACAGGTTGCGCTCGATGTTGGTGGCATCCACGATGTTGATGATGCCCGTGGGCTTTTCGCCGATGATGAACTGGCGGGTCACGATCTCCTCGCTGGAATAGGGCGACATGGAGTAGATGCCGGGCAGGTCGGTGACTTCGGTATCGGGGTACTCCCGGATGGCACCGCTCTTGCGGTCCACCGTCACGCCCGGAAAGTTGCCCACATGCTGGTTGGAGCCGGTGAGCTGGTTGAACAGGGTCGTTTTGCCGCAGTTCTGATTTCCGGCCAGCGCAAATGTCAGCACCGTTCCATCCGGCAGCGGGTGTTCGCCCTTTTTGGTGTGGTAGCGGCCGCCCTCGCCCAGACCCGGGTGCTCCACCATCCGGCCGGCCTTCCGTGCCGGAGCTGCTGCGGGTGCTTCCGCCGGGGTGATCTCGATCCGTGCCGCATCGTCCAGCCGCAGGGTCAGCTCATAGCCGTGGATCTGCAGCTCCATGGGGTCCCCCATGGGCGCAAATTTCACCAGTGTGACCTTCTCGCCGGGGATCAGCCCCATATCCAGAAAATGCTGGCGGAGTTCTCCCGTTCCGCCCACTGTATCGATCACGGCACTTTCGCCGATCTTCAGTTCCTTTAATGTCATGGCAGATGCCTTTCCTTCGACAAAATGTTAGTGTATGTGAACAGTCTTAATATAAGCTAACTCAAAGGCATTGTCAAGGCGGGAAGCGGCAAAAATTCTTTCCTGTCCCCGCTGTTTTTTGTAGAAGTCTTTCTCCCGTTCCGGCAGATTTCCGGGCAAAAGAAAACGCACCCCTGAATTTTCACGTTCAAAGGTGCGTTTTGAGAACAGTTCTGTTTACTTCACGGTATGGTAGCCGTCGGGGTTGTTCTTCTGCCAGTTCCAGCTGTCGGCACACATCTCCTCGATGCCGTACTCAGCCACCCAGCCCAGCTCATTCTTGGCCTTGGTGGGGTCGGCATAGCACTCGGCGATATCGCCGGGGCGGCGGGGATCGATCACATAGGGGAGCTTCTTGCCGCAGGCCTTCTCAAAGGCATGGATGACATCCAGCACGCTGTAGCCGTGGCCGGTGCCCAGATTGCAGATGAACAGGCCGCAGTTGGTCTGCAGCTTCTTGATGGCGCAGACATGGCCCCGGGCCAGGTCAACCACATGGATGTAATCGCGCACGCCGGTGCCGTCGGGGGTGGGGTAGTCGTTGCCAAAGACGTGCACCTTTTCCAGCTTGCCCACGGCCACCTTGGCGATGTAGGGCATCAGGTTGTTGGGGATGCCGTTGGGGTCCTCGCCGATGAGGCCGGACTTGTGGGCACCGATGGGGTTGAAGTAGCGCAGCAGAGCCACGTTCAGGGTGGGGTCCGCCTTGCAGACATCGGTCAGGATGCGCTCAGTAAAGGCCTTGGTGGTGCCGTAGGGGTTGGTGGTGGCACCCACGGGGAAGTCCTCGGTGATGGGCACGCTGGCGGGGTCACCGTAGACGGTGGCGGAGGAGCTGAACACGAAGTTGCGGCAGTTGTGGCGGCGCATCACGTCCAGAATGACCAGCGTGCAGTTGAGGTTGTTATAGTAGTACTCGATGGGCTTGGAAACGCTCTCGCCCACAGCCTTATAGGCGGCAAACTGGATGACAGCATCGATATCGGGGCACTCGGTGAAGATCTTCTCCACGTCCTCGTGCTTTGTCATATCGGCCTGATAGAACCGGAAGTCCTTGCCGGTGATCTGCTTGACCCGATCCAGCACCACGGGGGAAGCGTTGTAATAGTTATCTGCCACCACGATGTCAAAGCCAGCGTTCAGCAGTTCGATACAGGTGTGGCTGCCGATATAACCGGCACCGCCGGAAACCAAAATTGCCATAAAAGTACCTCTCTTCTCGTCACCAAAGTTGCTTGCGCGGGGCAGGCCCGCCTTCTGCCACAAGGATACAACGTTTTGGCCGCAGAATCAAGTAACGGGAATTTTATAAGGATGGATTTTTGTTTCCATTTATTTTTCCGCGCATTGATTTACAAGCGTTTTTTGTGTTTTGCACATGGAGTGATGGAACGCTTTGTGCAAATCAGAGAAAAAAGCCCTCCCGGGCAAAGCTGTCAGGCTTTGCCTGAGAGGGTCGTATCTTACAGCTTCCCGCACTGTTTGCCGGTGAAGAACCGCAGGGTGGTGTTGGCACGGAACACTTTCCCGGCCCGCAGGGCGGTGGAGGGGAACTCCGGGTGGGAGGGGCTGCAGGGGAAATGCTGGGTCTCCAGCGCAAAGCCGCCGTATTTCTGCATCGGCACGCCGCCCTTGCCGGGGGCAGGGCAGTCCTGCAGGAAATTGCCGGTGTAGAGCTGCACGCCGGGCTGGGTGGTATAGACCTTCATGCTGATGCCGGTCTTATCGCTGGAAGCCCAGGCGCACAGGCTCTGGCTGGCCCCGCGGCCCCTGTCGATGACAAAGCAGTGGTCATAGCCGCCGCCCACCATGGTGGTCTGGGAAAAGCCGGTGTCGATGTCCCGGCCAATGGGCTTGCCCGCCCGGAAATCCATCGGCGTGCCCGCCACGGGCAGGATATTGCCGGTGGGGCAGGTCTCGTTGTTGCCCTCCAGATAGCGGGACGCATAGATGCGCAGCTTCTGGCCCAGCACATCGCCGCCGCCATCCAGATTGAAGTAGGTGTGGTTGGTCAGGTTGATGATGGTGTCGGCATCAGAGGAGACACGGTAATCCATCCGCAGGGCGTTGTCCTCGGTGAGGATATACCGCACCGAGATCTTCAGATTTCCCGGGAAACCATCCTCTCCATCGGGGCTTTCGGCCTCCAGAAGCAGGGTATCGCCAAAGGCCTTTACCTCATACAGCTTGCGCGGGAAGGTGCCGTGCAGGTGGTTTTTGCCGTTGTTGGCTTCCAGCTGATAGGTCTTGCCGCCCACGTTGAACACGGCATTCTCGATGCGGTTGGCGTACCGGCCCACGAACGCACCGCAGCAGGTACTGCCGGACGATTCAAAGTCCTTGACGTAATCGGCGTAGGTGTCGTGGCCCAGCACCACATCCACCAGCCCGCTCTTGGTGGGCACCCAGATATTCTTGATGATACAGCCGTAGTTCAGCACACTGACCGCCAGCCCGCCGGGGTTCGAGATGATGTATTCATTGATCTTTTCGCCGTTTGGGGTCATGCCAAAGGGCTTGGAGAGAAACTGTGCCATAGGGCTCGCCTCCTTTTGTATTTTTTCAGGACAGCACACTCTCTGTTTTATCCTTTATTGTTTTGATTATATCACAATTTTCTCCTTCTGTGTTGGCATTTTTTAAGGGAATCTATCCAATATTTCGAGAGATTTTTTGTAAGTTCTGCCCCATAGGCAGAAAAAAGCCCCGGAGGGCCAGGGGTAGGCGCTCCGGGGCTTGTATTGTCAGATTAGATATTACTGCTTGGGCATTGCAGATGTATCAACTGTAACCTCATAGGTCATTGCAATTGCAGCGTAAGTCTTTCCATTTACAGTCTTAGCTGCAACACCAATTTTCGTAATTTTGATAGACATACCATTTACACTTGCCATCTTATCCAGCAAATCGTGCATAGCATCCGTACCCTGATTCAGACTTCCAATGTTATCCGCAGTAATTTCCATTACTTCATAGGTACCATTGTTCTGCATTTTGCCATCCTTCATCAGAGGTAATGCCATCGTCATAGAACCCTTACCAGTCGAATACACATCTTCCTGGAACTTTTGGGCTTCCTCAGCGGAGTAGGATTTCTTAAAATCAAAAGTGCCCTTCTCGGTGTCAATCAGATCAATCTTGCTCTCAGCGAGTTTCTTCAGATCTGCATCATTTACCTGAATACCAGTAGATGCCTTTACAGAAGCAAAAGTTGCATCCTCAACCTGCTTACCAAAAGAAGGCGTGCTGTCATCGCCGCAAGCGGTGAGCAGTGCCATTGCCATAACGCCGGCCAGCAGAAGAGCGGCCATTTTCTTGAGCATTTTCATTTGTAGAACCTCCAATGTAAAATGATATTTTACCACACAGAAAGCATACCCCTACACCTTCTGTATTGTGAACTCATTTTACATCTCCCCCCCCCCCTGTCAATATTTTTTATTGAATTCCTCAATTTTTGGAGACTGTGCCAAAGCTGCGGCGATTTTTTAGCAAGTTGACAAAAAGCACCCCTCACATGGCTGTGAAGGGTGCTTTGGGGAAAGTTTTCTTATGCAGAACACGGTTCGGTAATTGCCTCCCGCACCTGTTCTAACGAAAGTTCGGTGGTCTGGGCGATCTTATCCAGATCATGCTCTCCGTTCTTCCAGAGATTGAGCGCAATGCGCTTTCCCTTTGCCACCTCGGCATCTTCTCGTTCCCGATCAACGATCACCTGCATTGTCTTGCACATAGCTGCCACTCCTTCCGTTTCTTCTTTAAAGTATTTTACTCTTGCCCTTATTTTGGGGTTCCGGATATCCCGATAGTCATCACAGCGGAAATCCTGCATCAGCGCGCCGACCTCATCCGTTCCACGATATGCACCGTTCACATATACGATATGTGCACGGTCGTGGAACAGCTTCCCGGTTTCCTGAATCGTCCGTTCAATATTGTAAACCGGCAGACCATCTCCCAAAACATCATTTGCCGTAATAAATATGATATATGTCTCAGGCAGGTCAGAATATTTTTCACCAGAAGTCGTCAGGCGGGAATCGAACATCGCACTGTTCAGCCGCGCCCGTTCCGGAGCGGCTCCCTTATCTTCCTGCTGTACTTCGATATCATACTGCTTGCCTGCATCATCCGTTGCATAAATGTCCAGCCGTACAGAACGGCCAAACAGATTGCCGATCGTAAGCTGTGTTGCAGACCTTGCGACGGTCAGGTCCTTTCGTTTCAGGATGATGCGAAGCAGCTCCTGTGTGCTCTCTTTATCTCCTGAAAACACCTGTGTCATAAAGGTGTCATCCATCAGGGTGAATTTACGGATAGCATTCATGCGTTCTTCATTCTTCTCATCCAACTGTACGAAACGCATTTCCGCCATCCTTTCGTTTCAGAAAAAGAGTACTTTTCTACGTTTATATTTTATCATCATTTTATCTGTACTGCAAGTATCAAAAAAGCACCCCTCACATGGCTGTGAAGGGTGCTTTGGGGAAGTTTTCTTACTCTGGCTGAGCAGTGTTCTGGGCGATATACTCGGCGGCATCATCGGGGATGTCGTCAAGGTTCTCATCGCCGATATCCACGTTCAGCGGCGGCTTCTTGAAGAGGATGTCATACATCAGGGGCACAACATACAGGGTCATCAGGGTGGCGTAGGTCAGGCCGAAGATGATGACGATGGCCATACCGCTCATCAGCTGGCTGGCCATATCGCCGCTGAACACCAGCTGGAGCATGGCCAGAACGGTGGTCAGGGTGGTCATCAGGATGGGGCGCATTCGTGTTTTGCCGGTGGCGATCAGGGCCGCGCGGCGCTCCATGCCGCCGATGCGCAGCTGGTTGGCGTAATCCACGAACACGATGCCGTTGTTGACGACCGTGCCCATCAGGACGATGAAGCCCATCAGGGAGATCATGGTCAGCTGCTGGCCGGTGAGCAGCAGGCCCAGCAGGCCGCCGGTAAAGGCCAGCGGAATGGTGAACAGAACGATGAAGGGGGAGAGCAGGCTCTGGAACTGGGCCACCATAACAAGGTAGACGAAGGGCAGCGCCAGGAACATCCACTGGCCCATCTGATCCACCACCATGCCGTTGATCTCAGAGCCGCCGCCCATATAGAAGCTGCAGCCCTCGGGCATCTCATCGGATGCGGCAAAGGCGTTCAGCTTCTTTTCCAGCGCGCGGGTCTCGGTGGTGGTATTGGTGCCCTCCACCGCGTCCGCCGTCACACTGATATATCGGGTCTGGTTCTTGCTGGTGATGGAGTCCGGGGTGGAGCCGGTGACCCAGGTGGCCATATCGCCCAGCGTGCAGGTGCCGGTCTCGGTGGTGCCGTCGGCGGCCATGACGGAGGTCGTAAAGGTCATATCCATCATGTTTTCCTTGGTCATGGGGTCCAGATTGTTGCTGATCTGGACATTCATGGTGGAGCCATCGATGGCAACGGGGGTCTGGGCCGTGGTGGTGGTGGTCAGCTTGGCGGCGATCTGCTGGTAGACCTGCGCCACGGTCAGGCCGTAGGAACGGACCTTATCCCGGTCGATCTGCAGGTTGATGGTGGCATCGCCGCTGCCCAGACCGTTGGTGGCATTGGTAAAGCC
>OMDY01000779.1_pt1 | contig 11623 bp, 9 predicted proteins | sample 1645281 | NCBI WGS metagenome assembly OMDY01 (sample SAMEA103958145, study PRJEB25191) | human gut metagenome | biome: human-associated habitat [ENVO:00009003]; feature: intestine environment [ENVO:2100002]; material: feces | place: Germany | collected 2013/2015
TCATCGTTTACGGCGTGGACTACCAGGGTATCTAATCCTGTTTGCTCCCCACGCTTTCGCGCCTCAGCGTCAGTTAATGTCCAGCAAGCCGCCTTCGCCACTGGTGTTCCTCCTAATATCTACGCATTTCACCGCTACACTAGGAATTCCGCTTGCCTCTCCATCACTCAAGAGAGATAGTTTCAAATGCAGTTTATGGGTTAAGCCCATAGATTTCACATCTGACTTGTCTCCCCGCCTACGCGCCCTTTACACCCAGTAAATCCGGACAACGCTTGCCACCTACGTATTACCGCGGCTGCTGGCACGTAGTTAGCCGTGGCTTATTCATCAGGTACCGTCACATCCTTCGTCCCTGATAAAAGAAGTTTACAACCCGAAAGCCTTCTTCCTTCACGCGGCGTTGCTGGGTCAGGCTTTCGCCCATTGCCCAATATTCCCCACTGCTGCCTCCCGTAGGAGTCTGGGCCGTATCTCAGTCCCAATGTGGCCGTTCATCCTCTCAGACCGGCTACTGATCGTCGCCTTGGTGAGCCGTTACCTCACCAACTAGCTAATCAGACGTGAGCCCATCTCTCAGCGGATTGCTCCTTTGACATCAAGGTGATGCCACCCTAATGTATTATGCGGTATTAGCAGCCGTTTCCAGCTGTTGTCCCCCTCTGAAAGGCAGGTTGCTCACGCATTACTCACCCGTTCGCCACTAAGTCATCTTTGCTTCTTGGCCGAAACCTCAAAGCATCGAGCTTCGTTCGACTTGCATGTGTTAGGCACGCCGCCAGCGTTCGTCCTGAGCCAGGATCAAACTCTCAATAAATGGTATCTTAGCTGCCTCGCGGCAGTTAAAATCTTATTGAGCTGATTCAATCTCAGCTAATTCAAAAGAATTGTCTGCGGTCCTTTCAGACCGCATCCAGAAGTCCCTTCTCTGGTGCTTATTTGCATAAGCTTTTGCTTACATTGTTTAATTTACAAGGTACACGGTGCTCTCGTTTTGGTCATCTTTCACAGTGCCGTCTCTCGAGCGCTTGATTAATATACCACCAGATGCGAGACTTGTCAACAACTTTTTTCAAAAAAATCAATCTTTTTTTCCGGCCACTAAATAGTGTGGTTCAAGCTGGGCATACTACCCACATGTTTGATTATTCGACTCAAAAACCGCAGCTTTCGATAGCTGCGATACGCGAAGTCTTTTCAGGTTTCGCAGATTTTGAATGCCGCGGAGTGCTTCCCGGGCTCGATTCCGGGGCCGGATTGTTCGTCTGCTGGGTGGACGGTCTGGCCGACGGCGAGGCGATAGCGGAAGATATCCTGCGTCCCCTCACGGAGCCGGTGCGCGCAGAGGGCCTGACCGAGCGTCGCCTGCTCGACCTGCTCGAGCGCGGCGGCGTCTACTCGAGCACTGTCCGCCGGCGCACTGAGCTGCCCGACGTGGTGACGGATCTGCTCGCGGGCTTCTGCGCGCTCATATCTGACGGTGCGGCGCTGGCGCTCTCCTTTGAGGTGCGCTCCAAGGCGACGCGCTCCATCTCCTCGCCCTCGGTCGAGAAGAGCATAAAGGGCGGCAAGGACGCCTTCGTCGAGACCCTGCGCGTAAACACCTCGCTCGTTCGCCGCAAGCTCCGCACACCGGAGCTCCACCTCACAGAGACTACCGTGGGCCGCCGCTCGGGTACAAGGGTGGCTGTAATGCACGTCGAGGGCGTTGCGAAGGACGGAATCGTCGACGAGGTGATGCGCAGGCTCGACGCCATTGACATCGACGGCCTGCTGACGGCGGGAGATCTTGAGGAATATATAGTAGACTCGCCGCGCTCGCCCTTCCCGCAGCTGCTGCACACGGAGAGGCCCGACGCCTTTGCCGCTCACCTGCTCGACGGGCGCGTGGGCGTGCTCGTGGACGGGCTGCCGCTGGGCTTCGTGCTGCCTGCGGGGCTCGCGGCCTTCATGCGTGTGGCGGAGGACTCGGCCGACCACTTCCTTGTGGCCTCGATGCTGACGCTGCTGCGCTGGGTGGCGCTTTTCCTGTCGCTCTGCCTGCCTGCGGCTTTCGTGGCCATTTCGATGTACCATCAGGAGATGCTGCCGGTGAAGCTGCTGCTGTCCATGACGGCGGCAAAGCAGTACGTGCCCTTCGGCGTGGCGGCAGAGGTCATCGCCATGCTGCTCTCATTTGAGCTGCTGCAGGAGGCCGGACTGCGCCTGCCCGACCCCGTGGGCCAGACGGCGTCCATCATCGGTGCACTCATAGTCGGCCAGAGCGCGGTGGAGGCCAAGGTGGTGTCGCCCATCGCCGTTATCGTGGTCGCGCTGGCGGGCATCTGCGGCTACGTCATGCCCAGCCGCGACCTCGGTTCAGCCGTGAGACTCTGCCGGCTGCTGTTTGTGCTCGTGGCGGTGCTGCTCGGGCTCTATGGGCTCATGGGCGCGCTGGCGCTGCTCATACTCCACCTCGCGACGCTCGAGAGCTTCGGCGCGCCATACACGGCCCCGTTCACGGACCGCGACGCACCCGGTGCGCTCATCGGGCTCATAAAGCGACCGAACTCATCGGATAAGTTCCGCTCCCCGCACCTCGCGGGCCGGAACAAAAGGAGGCAGAAATGAGGCGTGCTCTTGCCGTCATGCTCTCGGTGCTGACCTTTCTGCCCATCTCGGGCTGCACGCTCTCGGTATACAACAACTACCGCGGGCTTGAGAGATTGCAGGTCATTGAGACCGTGGGCTTAGACTCAGCGGAGGACGGGGGCGTTACGCTCTCCATTTCCGCCGGGCGCGACGCCTCCGGTCGTGAGCCGGTGCGGGCCTCGGCCTCGGCGCAGTCGGTGACCGAGGCTATGCAGGAGCTGCAGGACCGCTCCCGCAGCGACGAACTCTTCTTCTCCGGCACGGGCTGCATCCTGCTCGGCGAGGCCGCGGCGGCGGAGACGGCGCGCTGGCTGGAGCTCATCGCACGCTCCGACTCGCTCAGGCTGGACACGCCGCTGTTCGTCGTCCGCAGCGGCGAGGCCTCCGAGCTGGTCACGGAGGCCGGCGGCGAGGAGAGCGACATCACTCAGATAATGAACGCCCTCATGCACTATGCAGAGAAGAGCGGTCCCGCGCGCATCTATACCTGCCTTGACGCCGCACGCTCGCTCATCGAAAACGGCGCAGCGCTGACCGGCGCCGTGCGCGAGGGCGAGGACGCCTCCAAGGACGGCACCCTCACGGCGGAGCTGGACGGCTACGCCATCCTCGGCGGTGAGGGTCGGCTCATGGGTTATATTGAGGGCGAGGACGCCCTGGGCGTCGGGCTTTTCAACGGCGAGCCCGGCCGCGCGGCGCTTACGCTCTCCGGGGGCATAACGGCGGAGCTCGCCGGCGGCAGCGTGGAGCTTGAGCCCGTCTGGGACGAGGCAGGCTCGATAAGCGCCCTGGAGCTGCGCGTGAGCGTCGACGCCATCGTTTTGGAGACCGCCCCCGGCGCAGATTTGAGCTCCGACGAGGCGCGTTCGGCCGTGGAGGACGAGCTCGCGCAGCGCGCCGGGGCGTGGATATACAATATATTATCTAAAAGCGTCTCGCTCGGCCTGGACTTTCTCGGCCTGGGCCAGCGGCTGGAGCGCGAGAACCCGGAGCGCTGGCACGCCATGACGGAGCCCTGGTCCGGAATGCTGCCGGAGCTGGAGCTCACGGTAAGGGCCGGGGCCAAGCTCCTCAACGTGCGCGAATTCGCCGGGGCGCCGGACTGGAGTGGCACAAATGGACAATAAAAATACGCCCGGCGGCCTTACGGCGCGTCAGGCGGGTGCAATATGCTTTGTGGCCCTGCTGCCGCCCGCGACGCGTCTGCTGCCCGGGCTCTGTGCGGAGTTGGCGGGGCGCGCTGCCTGGCTCTGCCCTCTGGCGGCGCTGCCCGTGCTGCTGATAACGGCCTGGCTCATCAAAAAGCTGACGTCAAACGCAGCGGCGGGGGAGAATCTCGCCGGGCTCATGCTGCGGGGCCTGGGGCGCTGGGCGGGCGCGGCAGTGCTCATCATATATGGGCTGTGGCTGGTGGCCTACGCGGGTTTTTCCCTGCGCAGCTCGGCTTCGAGGTTCATCTACACCATATACCCCGGCGCGCCGCCCTGGCCCTTTGTGGTCGCGGGGCTGGTCATGGGGCTCTTTGCCGTACTCGCTCCGGTCAAGGCGCTGGCGCGGGCCTCGGAGCTTTTCCGCTGGCTGCTGGTCCTTGCGCTGGTGCCGATATTGGTGCTGGGAGTGCTGGAGATGGACGCCGACACGCTCGTGCCCGTGTACATGTCCGACGCAGTGCCCGTGCTTGAGGGCGCGCTGAGCGCGCTGGGCACCGGGGCCTTCCTCATCGTGAACATCGGCTTTCTGGAGCGCGGCCCTGGGGAGCTCAAACGCGGGCGCTTCTGTCTCGGAGCAGCGCTGCTCATGGCGCTGATCATAGCCGTGACCATCGGACGCTTCGGCGCGGAGCTCACGGGACAGCTCACCTATCCCTTCTTCGCCCTCGTACGCAACACCAGCCTTTTCGGCGTGGTGGAGAGGATAGAGGCGCTGGTAACGGCACTCTGGGTGCTCTCAGACTTTGTGCTCTTTGCCTTTTCGCTCTCGGCGGGCTCGGGCTGTCTGAGGCTGGCCCTGGGTCTGGGGCTGGACGCCGTCTCGGAGAGGCGCAAACTTTTCGACATGCGCGGCGGGCGCTGGCTCGTCTGGCTGTGCACGGCGCTCTCCGCGCTCACAGCCGTGCTCATAGCGCCGGATTCCGCATCGCTCGCCCTGTTCTCAAAGGTCATAGCGCCTGGCGTGAATCTGCTCATGCTCTTCGGCATTCTGCTCCCGGCACTGCTCATCGGGCGCATACGCGGGAAGATCTAAGGACCTGTATTCACAGGCGGAGTCACCTGTTTTGTGAATACAGGTTCTAAATTTCAAGCACGCCCTTTGCGCAGTCTATCATGCGCAGCAGAGCGGGCGTGGCCTCGCGCTCCGAGCGTATGGCCATGCCCAGCGTGCGCTTCAGCGGCGGGTCCAGCGGTATGGCCGCCACGTCCGCCGTACTGCCCTCGAGGATGAGCTTCGGCATTATGGTCACGCCCAGATTGTGCTCGACCATGGAGAGTATGGTCACGTCGAAGTTTGATGAGAGCTTCGCCTTCTTCGGTATGCCCGCTATGCGCATCGCGCGGGCAAGGTCCTCGTCCGGGACGTTGGAGGTCGTCGTGTAGACAAGGAAGGGCTCTCCCTTGAAGCTGCCTATCGGGAATACCTCCGCCCCGGCCATGGGGTGGGTGCGCGGCAGGACGGCCATCATGGGGTCGTCCTGTATTTTAATTGTGTCAAAGTTGAAGTGCGGCTGGAGGCTCGTAAAGGCTATGTCTATGCGCCCGGAGCTGAGCCACTCCTCTATCTCGGGACCGTTGCCCTCGAGCAGCTCCACGGAGATGCCCGGATAGCGCTCCTGGAAGGCCTCGAGTATTCGGGGCATCCAGCGCAGCGAAATGCTCGAGTAGGTGCCGATGCGCACCGTGCCGCGCTCCACGCCGCGGGTCAGGGCTATCTCCTGCTCCAGCCTGTCGGCTGTCTGCATCAGTTCGCGCATCAGCGGGGCAAGGCGCTCGCCCTCCGCCGTGAAGCGCACGCCCCGGTTCCCGCGCAGCAGCAGCGGAAAGCCCGCCCCCTCCTCAAGCGAGTTCACGATGTGCGTAACGCCGGACTGCGTATAGCCCAGGCTGTCCGCCGCCTTGGAGATGCTTCCAAGCTCCGCCGCGGCCAGCAGCGCCGCTATTTTTACGGTGTCCATGGGACGTCCTCCTTGATATTACGGTTTCTTATATCTGATATTATAATATCGCTCTTTACTAATATCAATATGTATGTTACTTTTTAAACGAAAGAGACAGCACCCCCATCCACGGTGCGCGAAAATAACATTGATTTTCCTCTTCCAAACTCCCATATCCACAAAAACGCCGCCCAGAGGGCGGCGTTTTTGTTTGTCTTTCAGCTCACTTCTTGGCGTATTCGACAGCGATCTTCGCGGCGACGCGGGCGTTATTGAGGGCGAGGGCGACGTTCGACTTGAAGCTCTCTCCCCCGGTCAGCTCCTTGACCTTGGCCAGCAGGAAGGGCGTGATGTCCTTGCCGTGCACACCGGCGGCGTCGGCAGCCTCGAGGGCGACGTTGATGATGCCCTCCATATAGTCGAAGTCGAGCCCGTCGGCCTCGGCTATGGGGTTGGCTATAAGCACGCCGCCGTCCATACCGAGGGCCCACTTGGCCTTGAGGATGGCGGCTATCTCGGCCTCGTCCTTCGCGGCGTAGTCGAGCTTGTGGCCGCTGCGGCGGCAGTAGAAGGCGGGGAACTCGTCGGTGCCCACGCCGATGACCGGCACGCCCATGGTCTCGAGATACTCGAGGGTGCGGCCGATGTCGAGGATCTGCTTGGCGCCCGCGCAGACCACGGCCACGGAGGTGTGGGCCAGTTCCTGCAGGTCGGCGGAGATGTCCATGGTGTCCTCGCCGTGCCTGTGCACGCCGCCTATACCGCCCGTGGCAAACACGCGCACGCCTGCCATATTAGCAATGAGCATGGTGGTGGCGACGGTCGTGGCGCCGTTGCGGCCGGAGGCGATGTATACTGGTACGTCGCGGCGGCTCACCTTGCCCACGCCCTCGGCGCGGCACATGACCTCGAGGTCCGCCTCGGAGAGGCCGACCTTCAGCTTGCCGCCCATGATGGCCATGGTGGCGGGCACGGCGCCCTCAGCGCGCACGACCTCCTCGACCTTCGCGGCGAAGTCCAGGTTCTCCGGCCAGGGCATGCCGTGGCTGAGTATCGTGCTCTCGAGCGCGACAACAGGCGCGCCGGCTTCCAGAGCCTCGCGTACCTCGGGCTTTATGTCCAGATATTCGTTCATGTGACTTCCTCCTATATCAAAATGATGGGTATACACTTTATCCGGCGGGTTCAACACCCGCTCCATCGTCCTTATGACCGGGCTCCGGTCCATGCGCGGCGCGCCGTAAAAGGAAAAGCCGTTTTTCAGCCAGAAGGCCTCCGCCTGGGGATTTCCGCTCACCACACCGAGCGCCGCGCGGCGGAAGCCGTAGCCCGTGAGCGCCTCGAGCAGCTCGGATATTATCCGTGAGCCCAGACCGCGGCCCTGGAGCCCGGCATCCAGCATGAAGAAGCCTATCCAGGCCGTTTCCGCATCCGGGTAGCCAACCACCAGGTCCAGCACCGCCGTCAGGCGCCCGTCCGGGCCGTAGGCGCTGAGATAGTATTTGTCCCGTTTGCTTTTTCCCGGCGGCAGGGCCTCAAGGTCGGCGCGTATATCTTCCGCGGCGGGGGCGGGGCTGCCGTAATACTTATAATAAAGGGGGTTGCCCGCGCAGAGTGCGGCTATATCCCGAAAATCCGCCTCGGTCACGTACCGCACATCCAGGCTGTGCGAGAATTTTCTGACGTTGAGTCTGCCCATGTCAGCGCCCGTTCTCCTTCAGCAGATTCTGAACATTTTCAACAGACATGGCCGGGTTGATGGTCAGCTCGCTGGCCACAGAGAGCGCGCCCGCGCCGAGGGCGAAGCCGATGCTCTCCTCCGCGCCGAGGCCGTTCACGCTGCCGTACACGAGCCCGGCCATAAAGGCGTCGCCCGCGCCGTTGGCGTTGGCCATCAGCTCCACAGGCCGCAGCGCGCGCTGGATGCGCCGGCCCTCCGCGTCCGCGTAGTAGCATCCGCGCTCGCCCAGACTGACGGCAACTCGGCGCACGCCTCTCTCAAGCAGGGCCGAGCAGGCGGCCTCCACGCCCTCAGGCGAGTCCGTGTCCATGTCCGCCAGGACGCCGAGCTCGATGCGGTTGGGCTTGATGCAGCTGAAACCGCCCACGAGATGCCGGACCTTGCGGGCGTAGCTGGTGCTGACCGGGTCGAGGAACACCGGCGTGTTCCCGGCCTCGGCAATGATGGTCTCAATAGTCTCCACGGGCAGGCAGGGGTCACAGACCACGGCCGCCGCGGCGCGCAGCTCCTCTCCATGGCTGCGTACCAGCTCAGGTGTGACGTTCTCGAGTATGCCCATGTCCGACATGGCAACGAGCATGTCCCCCTTCTGGTCGAGGACGGAGATGTAGCAGCTCGAGGCCGCGCCGGGGACGGTGACCACGCCGGAGATGTCTATTCCGGCGGCAGCGGAGCTGCGAAGCACCATCTCGCCGTAGAGGTCCGCTCCCACGGCCGAAACCAGCCGCGTGCGCACGCCGAGGCGTGCGAGATTTTCAAGCACGTTCCTCGTGACGCCGCCCGCGGAGGTACGCAGGTGGCCGGGGTTGGAGTCGCGCATTACTATGGGCACACGGCTCTTACCGTGCACGTCGATGTTCGCGGCGCCGATGCCGAGAACATAGGATTCGGACATATCAAACACCTCCAAAGGGAAGTAATATTATAACATTTTCCACACCGTTCGGGCAAGTGGGCGGAAGGAAAAAGCGCAAAGAAAGCCCCCGGTCCGATGACCGGGGGCAATTTTACTCAGTGGCAGCAACCTGCGCCGCCCTCGCCGTGGCAGCACTCGTGGCCTTCTTCCTCGTGGTGATGGCAGTTGGGATTGGGGTCGTGGGCCAGGACGCCGCGGATGAGCGCCTCGACGGCGTAGTCCGCGAGACCGCTTATCCCGCCGTAGACCTGGATGCCCGCCATGCCCAGCGCCTGCACCGCGCCGGAGCCGATGCCGCCGCAGATGAGCGTCTGCACGCCGCGCTTTGCAAGGAACTCCGCAAGCGCCTCGTGCCCCGCGCCGGCGGTATTGATGACCTCGGACGAGACCACCTCGCCGTTTTCTATGTCGTACAGCTTGAAGCGCTCGGTATGTCCGAAGTGCTGGAAAATCATCTCTTCCTCGTCGTATGTAACAGCAACCTTCATGCTTGGCCTCCTTTCGTTCGGCTACTATATTAAATACGCTTTGGACCGTTTCGTCAAGCACAAAATCTGTTGATGACAGGGGCGCATCGACCGGTGTATAATGGGTGCGCATTAGACAAAGGAGATGCAGATATGCCGGATCTGGAAAAACTGCTGGACACGGAGATAGGCGGCTTCTCGCTGGGAAACCTGCTGGCGGCCATCGTCATATTCCTTGTCTCGCTCATAATCATAAAGCTGCTGATGAAGGCGATAAAAAAAGCGCTGGAGCGCTCCAAGCTCGAGCGCGCCATACGCAGTTTCATACTCTCGTGCTCACGCGTGCTGCTCTGGGTGCTCGTCGCGCTGATCATTGCGGACAAGCTGAGCATTCCCTCCGCCTCACTGGTGGCGGTGCTCTCGGTGGCCGGCCTTGCGTTTTCGCTCTCGCTGCAGAACACGCTCTCGAACGTATTCGCGGGCTTCACGCTGCTGATGACCCGTCCCTTTGCCTCGGGCGACTTCGTGGAGCTGGGCACTACGACGGGCACAGTCATCTCCTCGGGTCTTTTCTACGTCACGCTCGTGACGGCGGACCACAAGGAAATACACATTCCCAACAGCGACGCCGCGGCCTCGCGCATCACCAATTACAGCGCGGAGCCGAGCCGCCGCGTGGACCTCGCCTTCGGGCTGGAGTACTCCTGCCCCGCCGGGGCCGTGCGTGAGGCGCTGCTCTGCGCCGCAAGGGCAGACAGCCGTGTGCTCACCGAGCCCGCGCCCGAAGTGGTCGTGAGCGCCTATCAGGCCAGCAGCGTGGAGTACTCTCTGCGCGTCTGGGCAAACAACGCGGACTACTGGGGCGTGTACTTCGCCCTCAACGAAAGCTGCCGCACCGAGCTGGAAAAGAACGGCCTCTCCATGGCCTTCGACCGGCTGGACGTCAGGATAATCGAAGACAAATAAAACACACATACAAGGAGGAAAACACATGAGCAAGATAGTCATAGTCGGCGGCGTCGCGGGCGGCGCAACCGCGGCCGCAAGACTTCGCCGTCTCGACGAGAAGGCGGAGATAATCGTCATTGAGCGCACCGGCTACGTCTCCTACGCCAACTGCGGCCTGCCGTACTATGTCGGCGGCGTCATAGAGGACCAGGACGACCTCACGCTCCAGTCCCCGCAGAGCTTCTTCTCCCGCTTCAACATCGACGTGCGCGTCTCCAGCGAGGTCACGAGCATCGACCGCACCAACAAGACCGTCACGGTTTTCAGCTTTGACGAGGGCCACGAGTATGTCGAGAGCTACGACAAGCTCATCCTCTCCCCGGGCGCGAAGGCGATGATCCCCGACACGCCGGGCGTCTACTCCGACAGGGTGCTGACCCTGCGCACGGTCGAGGACGCGCTGAGGATGCGCGAGCTGGTGGAGACCGAGCGCCCGGAGCGCGTGGTCGTGGTCGGCGGCGGTTTCATCGGTCTCGAAACGGCGGAGAACCTGATGGAGGCAGGCGCGAAGGTCACGCTCTTGCAGCGCAGTGAGCAGGTGCTCCCGCCCCTCGACTGGGACATGGCCTGCGAGCTGCACGCCCATCTGCGCGCTAAGGGGCTCGACCTGCGCTTCAAGCACGCGGTGGAGAGCTATGAGGAGACGGAAAACGGCATCATCGTGCACGTGAAGGACCACGAGAGCATCGAATGCGGCTTTGTTGTGCTGGGCGCGGGCGTCGTGCCGGAGAGTGAGCTCGCCAAGGCGGCGGGCCTGGAGCTCGGCATGAAGGGCTCGATAAAGGTCGACAGCCATATGCGCACCTCGGACCCGGACATCTACGCGGTTGGCGACGCGGTGGAGGTCGTGAACCCCATCACGGGCAAGAGCGCACTGGTGGCTCTGGCGGGCCCGGCGAACAAGCAGGGGCGCATAGCGGCAGACAACATCTGCGGCATCCCCTCCGAGTACAAGGGCACCCAGGGCTCGACGGTCATCAAGGTTTTCGACATGACGGCGGCGGTGACCGGTCTGAACGAGAAGGCCGCGAAGGCGGCGGGCGTGAAGTACGCGAAGGTCCTCGGCTACTCGGCCAGCCACGCGGGCTACTACCCCGGCGGCCGGAACATGAGCATAAAGACGCTGTTCGACCCCGACACGGGCCGCATCCTGGGCGCGCAGATCGTGGGCTTTGACGGCGTGGACAAGCGGATAGACGTGATGGCGACGGCGATACGCTCGGGGCTCACGGCGGACGAGCTCTGCGATTTGGAGCTGGCCTATGCGCCGCCGTACTCCTCGGCGAAGGACCCGGTGAACATGGCGGGCTTCATGATACAGAACGTGATGAACGGCATCGTGAAGCAGCACTTCCCCGAGGACGTGCCGAACATTCCGCGCGACGGCAGCGTGACGATACTGGACGTGCGCACCGCGTCCGAGTTCGCGGGCGGCTGCATCGAGGGCGCGGTGAATATACCGCTGCACGAGCTGCGCTCGAGGCTGGGCGAGCTGGACCGCAGCAAGTTCATATATGTGAACTGCTTCTCCGGCATGCGCAGCTATATCGCCTGCCGCATCCTGAGCGGCAACGGCTTTGACTGCTCCAATCTTGCCGGCGGCTGGCGCTTCTATCAGCTCGTGACCAAGGAAAAGGCCGATAACGAGCATTATCCCTGCGGCGAGCGCAAATAACGCCGCGCCTCGCTGCGCGCAACGCGCGCGAATG
>OMDY01000785.1_pt1 | contig 11524 bp, 5 predicted proteins | sample 1645281 | NCBI WGS metagenome assembly OMDY01 (sample SAMEA103958145, study PRJEB25191) | human gut metagenome | biome: human-associated habitat [ENVO:00009003]; feature: intestine environment [ENVO:2100002]; material: feces | place: Germany | collected 2013/2015
TAAATTCGGTATTCTTGTACTCTGATACCGTGTTTTTTAACTATGTTTTTTACTTTAGTTTATGATAGACGGGAGTCATAATAAAACTTAACTCATAATCTTGGTAAGGAAGTCTGTATTTCTCCAATGGAATAGCTCCCCAACTGTTGACACATGCAAGTCCTGTTTGTGCTTTATCAATACAGAAATTAGTGAAATTGGCTTTTTCTACTTCCGGTGAGTGACGCTGGTCTTTGCCGGCGCCGTCGTCCAGAGATTCGATCGTGTAATTCAGTGCGGAAGCAGAGAACGGAGCGTCTGAGACGAATTGCAATCCGTTACCACCGATGTTTAACAGTCTCCACCAGCGGATATCTGTTTTTGTGCCGGTTTCCTGCGGACGGATGTACGGATAGAATTGTTCTTCTACCGTCTGGCGGTATTTGCCGAGCATAGCGGCGTGATTACGGTCCGAATAATTTTCTACCGGGCCACGTCCGTAATACTCAATTTCGTTAAATGCAAGAGGCATACGGAACTGCATACCGAAACGGAACATTTCAGAAACTTTCTTGCTCTTGTCAGCTACCATTTTCTGGTTCACCTTCACTGCGCCCAAGTTATTGATAGTATAAGTCAAGAACAATTTTCCACCTATTGACTGCATATCATATTCGGCACGAACTACGGCCTGTTCGTTTTCAATCGCATGTTTCAGAGAAGTTAGTTTCAGTACCGGGTTCTTCCAGGCTGCATATCTGTTCTGTAATCCTGCTCCGTAATCATTGTCGGTCGGTGCACGCCAGAAGTTAGGAGTCAGGAGACTGCCGTCTTCCATTAGCTGCATTCCGTTTACGTCATAGCGGCAGAGATAACCGTTATGCTTGTTAAATTCGAGGGTGAAGTCCTCGCCGTTAACAATCAGATAATTTCTGTCGTTATCCTGAATAGTAGGAACGATAACTGCAACATTGGAAGTTTGTTGGTTTTCCAGTTTCAGTTCCGGTGCTTTGTAATCGCGGATGCTTAGTTGGTCATAAGCAATGGTGGTTCCGGCAGGCAGGAGAGTTTCGGCAGCTTTAAGCTTGTAACTGACGTTGAGCAGCAGCTCCTTGCAAGGGCAGATATTCTTTGTGTCAAAAGGTAATTGGACTTTAACCGTCTGCTGAGGCGCTACTTTCAGGTCTGAAACAATGCCTGTCTGTACCACTTCTCCGTTTGCCAGTAATTTCCATTCCATATAATATGCGGAAAGGTCACGGAAGAAATTCTCGTTGAAAATATTAATTTCGCCTTTAGCAAGATCGGCAACAGTTGTCCAAATGTTCTGATAGAAATAACCTACTTCATAAGCGTGCGGATTGGGCACACGGTCGGGACTAATCAGACCGTTGTCGCAGAAGTTATTATCCGAGCCGTCATATTTATTGAAGTCGCCTCCGTAGCCGTAGATATCCACTCCGTCTTTATTTTTCCAATGGCAGGACTGGTCTACGAAGTCCCATATAAATCCACCCTGATATTTCGGATATTTGCGGATGATATCCCAGTATTCTTTGAATCCGCCTTGAGAATTACCCATAGCATGAGCGTATTCGCATTGAATCAACGGTTTCTGAATATTGCCTTCGGAATACTTGACGCACGCATCGTAGCCGTAGTACATCGGACAGAAAATGTCTGTAAATTCGCTGGTCCTCGCCTGTTCATACTGTACGGCACGTGATTTGTCTTCGTTTTTAATCCAAGTATAACATTTTTCAAAGTTCGGTCCCATACCGGCTTCGTTACCGAGTGACCAGAAGATGATAGAAGGGTGATTGTAACCGCGTTGAACATTGCGTTCGTTGCGTTCCAAATGAGCTTTGGCGTAACTTGGGTTTTTGGCGAGTGTCTTGTCACCGTAACCCATACCGTGGGATTCCACATTTGCCTCGGCTACTACGTACAGACCGTATTGGTCGCAGAGGTCATACCAACGGTTGTCGTCCGGATAGTGGCAGGTACGTACAGCATTGATATTAAGTTCTTTCATTACTTTGATATCTTGGAGCATACGTTCCACTGAAACCACATAACCACCGTCAGGGTCCATTTCGTGGCGGTCGGCTCCTTTGAAGAGTACCGGCTGGCCGTTTACAAGTATTTGTCCGCCCTTTAGTTCAATCTTGCGGAAACCTACTTTGATAGGAAGCACTTCTACGGTATTATTGCCGTTTTTCAGAGTGGCAGTCAGTGTGTAAAGATTAGGTGTTTCGGCAGTCCATTTGGCAGGATTGGAAATATTCAAAGTAGTGTTCAGCTTGCCGGAACCTTTCAGATCGGCAGTAGCTACACTGTTCCCTTGTGCATCTGTCAGGTTTAAGGCCACTGTGCCGCTACCTTTCAAGTCTACAGAGATATTCAATGTCCCGTCTTTATATTGGCTGTCGAGGTCGGGAGTTACACGAATATCCTGGATATATTTCTTATCGCGGGCATAAAGATAACAGTCGCGTCCCACACCGGAGTAGCGAAAGAAATCCTGATCTTCCAGATAAGTGCCGTCGCACCAACGGAATACTTGGAAAGCGATGATGTTTTTTCCTGGTTTCAGATAGTTTGTCAGGTTGAATTCAGCTTCCAATTTACTGTCTTCGCTGTATCCCACATAGCGTCCGTTTACCCAAAGGTACATATTAGAAGTTACTGAACCGAAATGGGCAAAAATCTCTTTCCCTTTCCAGTCGGCGGGCAGAGTGATTTCTTTCCGGTAAGAACCTACACGATTGTTTTCAACGGGAACAAAGGGGGGATTGTTCTTGAACTGGCTTCTCCATGCATATCCTACGTTTACATAGATCGGGTCTCCGTATCCGTTTAACTCCCATACTCCGGGCACCTTAATATTGTCCCAGCCCTTGTCATTGAAATTAGTCTGGAAGAAATCGGTCGGACGTGCATCCGCGTTTCTCACCCAGTTGAATTTCCAAAGCCCGTTCAGGGTCATAAAATTCTTTGAGTTTTCTTTGATTCCGGCTTTGGCTTCATCAGCCGATGCATAGGCGAAATAATTAGTGTGCATTGTCGAGCGGTTTACGGAATTCACTTCCGGATCTTTCCACTCATTGAAGTTTTGTGCTTGCATGGCGTTTAGTCCTAACGTGGCCAAGCAGCAAAATAGCAGTTGTTTCTTCATGGGTTTTTGTATTAGGTTTGAATTTCGGGAGTCAAAGATAGGGAATAATTTGATTAATAAAGGAGAATAATGAGTCTAATAAGTATATCTATGGTTCAATTTTAATTTATTTATGAACTATAAAATGAAGTATAATAAAGATGCATTGTTTATGCATAGATTTGCGATGAAGGAAGAACTTGGTGAGTTGATCTTTGAAGTTTTATTTTTCGTGTATGTAAAGTCAATAAGAAACGATGAATTGGATGTTTTTTGTTGTTGGGATAGCTTGATACTATGGATAATACAATTAATTTTAATACTTATTATTTCTTGTTATGTACTATTTTGTACCTTTTTAGTATGATATCAGTATCTTAAAAACTGTATCATTTACTTAATTTGCAGCGAGTGTTTTTAATAAACCTATTTCTAATTCTTAAATTTGTTATTATGAATAAACTGACGAGGCTGAAAAGATGCAAAAGGTGCATCAGTACGTTAATGCTTATGTGTTGTTCGCTCTTAGTATGGGCGCAGAATACAGTAACGGGAACTGTATTGGATGAATCTAATTTGGAAGTAATTGGTGCGAATGTGAAAGAAAAAGGTACTGCTAACGGTGCCATCACCGACATGAATGGTGTTTTTCATTTAAAAGTGAGCAATCTTCAAAAAGCTGTTCTGCAAATCTCGTTCATGGGATATGAACCTCAAGAGGTCCCGTTGAACGGGCGTAAACAACTAAAAATTATTCTAAAAGAAACAGCAAATGAACTTCAGGAAGTTACGGTTGTGGCCTATGGTACACAGAAGAAAGAGACTTTGACAGGGGCTATCTCTGCCGTAAGTAATGATGCGTTGGTGCGTTCGCCTAATGCTAGTGTAGCTAACACGTTGGCAGGCCAGATCACGGGACTCTCATCTGTACAAACCAGCGGCCAACCGGGGCAGGAAGATCCCAAAGTGTTTATTCGCGGTGTAGGGTCTTTGACAGAAAGTGCTTCTTCTCCTCTGATCCTGGTGGACGGTGTGGAACGTTCGTTTTATCAAATGGATCCGAATGAAATAGAAAGTGTGACAGTACTGAAAGACGCTTCTGCCACTGCTGTATTCGGTGTTCGAGGTGCAAATGGCGTAATTTTGGTAACTACACGCCGTGGTAAGGAGGGCAAAGCGAAAATCTCGGTGAATTCTTCGGTTGGTATTCAGATGCCTACTCGTATGCTCGAAATGGCAGACAGTTATACGTATGCAACTTTGAGAAATGAGATTATAACAAATGACAAGCCAAATGCTACCGAGAATGATTTGGTATTTGATAATTATGCAGTTGAACGATTCAGACTGAATGATGATCCCATCATGTATCCCAGTATCGACTGGAGAAGATATCTGCTGAATAAGACATCTGTGCAGACACAACACAACCTGAATATTTCCGGAGGAACAAAGGATATACGTTACTTCATATCTTTAGGTTTCTTATATCAGAATGGCCTGTTGAAACAGTTCGAAGGAGTGGGATATGATAATAATTATAAATACAAAAGGTATAATTATCGCTCGAATTTAGACTTTAATGTAACTAAGACTACCACGTTGAAGATTGGTATCGGTGGTATTGTAGGTAACCGGAATGAACCGATGATTAATGATGCGACTAATTCAATCTGGACATTGATTAATCAGACGACTCCGTTCAGCAGCCCGGGAGTAATTGACGGGAAGCTGATAGTTACCCCCGAAGAACGTTTTGATAATAAAATTAATTTGGGTAACAGTGCTTTGCCTAAATGTTACGGGACAGGCTATTCAACAGCTATTAATAATACAATGAATTTGGATCTTCTGTTGAACCAGAAATTGGACTTTATTACTAAAGGACTGTCAGCAGAGATAAAAGGCGCCTATAATACGAGTTATGGTTTTACTAAGAAACGTAAAGGACAGGTGGAGCAATTTATGCCTTTCTATCAGTCTTCTTTGGAGGACCCGTCGCTTGGTTATGACTCGCCGGATTTCAACAAGAATATTGTTTATAAGATCAAAGGAGAAAATAAGAGCTTGCAATATGACGAAACTTCCTCGAGGGCAAGAGACTGGTATCTGGAAGCAAGTCTGAGATATAACCGTAAGTTTGGTTCTCATAATGTCGGAGGATTGTTCTTATATAATCAGAGTAAAAAATACTATCCTGCTCAATGGGTGGGAGTACCGTCCGCTTACATCGGTTTTGTAGGACGTCTGACGTATGATTATAAATCCCGTTATATGGCAGAAGTCAACTTCGGTTATAATGGTTCCGAGAATTTTGCTCCGGGTAAGAGGTTCGGCGCATTTCCTGCCGGTTCTATCGGTTACATCCTGTCGGAGGAAGCATTTATGAAACAACAGAAAGTTGTTGATTATCTGAAATTCCGTGCTTCAGTTGGTCTGGTCGGAAATGATAACCTTGGAAATAACCGTTTCTTGTTCCTGCCGGATTCTTATGATGTGAATTTGAGCGGAGTAGACGCGTGGAATAACAATAAATACGGCTTCAATTTTGGTTATAACAGCAAAGCGTTAATCCAGGGTGCGTTGGAAAAACGTCTGGGTAATCCTAACGTGACTTGGGAAACTGCGCTGAAACAGAACTATGGATTGGACGTTCATTTCTTGAAGAGCCGTCTGAAGATCTCTTTGGATTATTTCCTCGAGGAACGTAAGGACATTCTTATCAATCGTAAGACAATACCTTTATTGACGGGACTGACTTCCTCGATTCTGCCTGCCGTAAATATGGGTAAAGTGAAAAATCACGGATATGAAGTAGAAGTGAAGTGGAATGACAGGATCGGTCAGGTTCAGTATAATATTCAGGCAAATGTTTCCTACTCAAAGAATAAGATTATTTTCCAGGACGAGGTAGAACCTAATGAACCTTATATGTGGCGGACGGGAAATCCGGTAGGAGCTCTTTTCGGATATGTGGCGGACGGTTTTTATACGGAGGAGGATTTCGGAGAGAACGGCAAACTTGTGGCTGGCTTGCCCGATCCTGGGGTATCTGTGAAGCCGGGTGATGTGAAATACCGGGATTTGAACGGTGACGAAGAAATTACTTCGGACGACCAGACTATTATTGGAAACCCGACTCGTCCGGCCTATACATTCGGATTGAATTATGGCATTAATTATAAGGGCTTTTTCCTGACAATGAACTGGACTGGTGCCGCACAGCGTTCCTTGTTGTTGGATGGAGCTTTTAGAGAACCTTTTGGAAATGGTAAAATTCGTGGCTTGATGCAGTTTCACGCAGATACACGTTGGACACCGGAAACAGCCAGTACGGCTACCACACCGCGGTTTACCGAGACAAACGCAGTTTACAATATGCGTTCTTCTTCTCTTTGGGTACGAGACGGTTCCTATTTGAAACTGAAGAATGTGACAATAGGATATAACTTTACAGATAAGAAGATGTTGAAAAAACTGGGTATCCAGCAGTTAGGTATAAAACTAACAGGCTATAATCTGCTGACCTTTGATAAGTTTGACATCATGGACCCTGAATGTAATCCGAATAATGCGGATTCTTACCCTATCATTAAGATATATAATTTAGGTATTAATCTAACCTTCTAATAGTGCTGACAATGAAAAACTATAAAAAGTATATGGGCTGTCTTTCTCTCTTTGCATTGACATTGATAGGGTGCGAAGACCTTAAGTTCGGAGAGAAGTTTTTGGATAAGCCGATAAGTAATGAGCAGAATATAGATTCTGTCTTTAACAAGAAAGTATATGCTGAGCAGGCATTGGCGGAGACTTACCATTCACTGCCGGATTATCTGCCTATGCAAGGACGTCTGGGATATGGAGTGCTGGAAATGCTTACCGATTTGGGTGACTGGACAAAAAAAGGAGCACCTAAGTTCTATACAGGAACGGTAGACGGAACAAATGCCTATCTGGAACATCTTCCATATCGGTTGGATGTTGATAATAGAACCATTGGTGTCGGTCCGATTTATGGTATCCGGAGAGCTTATATCTATATTGAAAATGTGGATAGAGTGACAGATATGACTGCGGATGAAAAGGCGATAGGAAAAGCGGAAGCACAAGTAATTATTGCCTATCATTATTCTCAAATGCTCCGTTATTATGGGGGTATGCCGTGGATAGACCATGCTTATACGGCAGAAGATGCGATGAAATTTCCTCGCATGACGGTAGAAGAAACCGTACAGAAAATCATCGGGTTGCTGGATGCCGCCGCCTCTGTATTACCTTGGCAGGTAGATGCGGATAATGACGGACGAATGACGGCGGCCTCTGCTTTAGCATTAAAGTCCAGAGTGCTTCAGTTTGTGGCGAGTCCTTTGTTTAATGCTGACAAACCCTATTTGGAAGGTGATGCTTCCTCTCAATTCCTTACCTGGTATGGTAATTATTCATCAGACAGGTGGCAGAAAGCACTGGATGCAGGGTTGGAATTTATGCGGGCTAATAAAAAGAATTCGAATGTTTATCAACTGGTGAATACAGGTAACCCTCGCGATGATTTTGCGGCAGGATATTTCAATCGTCATAATGGAGAGGTTCTGATTTCTTCCAGAAGATTTACCACTTATGTTACGGGGAAAACTCCGTTTGCCCAAGTACGCTACGGAGTTGCTTCTCCTACATTAACTTATGTCGATATGTTTCAGATGAAGGACGGGACGGAATTCGACTGGAATAATCCCGATCATAATAAATTCCCTTTCTTTGATAAGGATGGAAATCCTAGAAGGGATATCCGCTTGTATGAAACGGTTGCTGTGAATGGAGATAAGTTTAAGGGTGCCCAGAAAGTACAGATTTTTGAAGGAACCACCCAGTCACCTTATAAAGATGGGCGAATGAGTTACAATGGTTTTGCGATGAGAAAATTCATACGAAACTTTAATGACGAAGTGAATGGTAAATTCTATTCTTGTCCGTTAATTCGTCTTCCCGAAGTTTATTTGAATATGGCTGAAGCGATGAATGAGTTGAATAAGGCGGAAGTTCGTGACGAGTTTGGCAATACGGCCTATGATTATCTGAACAAAACCAGGGAACGTGCAGGTATGCCTGCGATTTCGGCGGCAGATGTTCCGGCCGGAAAACCGTTGCGCGAAGCGATATTACGTGAAAGAGCCATTGAATTCGGTTATGAAGAAGTACGTTATTTCGATTTGATACGTTGGAAACGCGCAGATATATTTACCGGACAACTATCACGTCTGATTATTAAAAAAGCGGCCGGTGAGCCGAGCGGCTTTTCTTATAAAGTATCTCATGCAATGGCGGAAACACGCCAGTATGCGAAACCTGAGAAGTGGAATGACAAATATTTCCTGTTACCTCTACCGGTAGACGAGATAAACAAGAAATATGGATTGATTCAGAATCCGGGTTGGTAATAATCAAATCGTTGAATAATAAGAAGAATGATTATGAATAAATCACTTTATATCGTAGCTTTCTCGTTGGCGTTTGCCACTACAGGGATAGCTCAAAATAATGAAGGACAAGATAAGGTAATCGATCTGGGCACGCAGACGACAACCGAATTACGGAAGACACAGGCTGTATCTACCATTTATTCGGATGAATTAGATAAAAATGCCACCACTAGTCCTTATAATGCCATTTATGGTCTATTGCCGGGATTGAGTGTGATGCAGAACACTAGTTGGGGCACAGATAAATCTCGTCTCAACGTGCGGGGTCGTGGCTCCTTGAATGGAGATACGCCATTATTTGTGGTAGACGGTTTTGCCCGCCCGATCGAATATATCAATCTTTCGGAAATAGAATCAATATCCGTATTGAAAGACGGTGCTGCTACTGCTCTTTGGGGAGGTAGAGGCGCCAACGGCGTGGTGCTGATAACTACCAAACGCGGTATGTACAGTAAAAAAGAGATCAAGGTAGATTACAAGTTTGGTTTAGGTCTGCCCGTAAACCAACCGGAATTTGCCGATGCTTATACATATGCAAAAGCCCGGAATGAAGCATTGAGATATGATGGCCTGCAACCGGATATGGATGAAGCTTCTTTTTTGGCCGGAGGTAATACCGATCTTTATCCGAATGTTGATTGGCAGAAGGAAGCGTTGCGTAATCATACGACCAGTCATCAACTGGATATTACTTTCCGCGGGGGAGGTAAGAGGCTGCGCTATTTCAGTGTCTTGAATTATAAGAATGATATGGGACTGTTGAATTCCAAGTACACTGACTACACTGATCGTTATAATTCCCAGATGAAAAAGTATTTTCTCAATCTTCGCATGAATCTGGATGTGGATATCACAGACGCGACGAAATTGAATATGCTCGGTATGCTGCGTGAAACGAAACGCCCTACCACATCGGAGGCTACTTTGTTTGAACAGATATTCAATACTCCATCTGCCGCATTCCCTGTACAGACTCAGAATGGACTCTGGGGTAGTAATAATGTGCTGAAAACAAACCCGATAGCCAATCTGGCGGACGTAGGCTATTATAAGCTGAATCAGCGAATGCTGCAAGCAGATCTGCGATTGATACAAGACCTGTCTGTATTGACTCGCGGACTGAGCGCTGAACTTGCTATTGCCTATGATAATAATGCAACTTATCAGGAAACAGCCAAGAAAAGCTTTATGTATCAGACCATTGAGAAAGGTACTGACGGAGAACCGGTTTATACGAATTACGGAAATCCTAACGATGAATTGGAAATCAGCAACAAAGGATTGGCTAATCAATATATACATGCCAACTTTGAAGCGAAAGTCAATTATCACCGGACATGGGATAAACATGATTTTACTGCCAGTGCCATGTTCCGCCAGGAATCAATGACTCTGACGGGAGCTAATAATAGCCGTTACCGTCAGTACATCATCGGAACCGTAGGTTATAATTTTGATAATCGTTATATGGTGGATGTTGTTGCTAACTGTTTCGGCAGTAGCGTATTGGGAAAGAACGATAAGTATCGTGCATATCCTGCCATATCTGCAGCCTGGATACTCTCGAACGAGAATTTCATGAAAGGAATCTCCGCTTTTGATTATTTGAAACTCCGCGCTTCTTACGGGCGTTCCGGATATGATATCTATGATTATGATATGGATAAGCAATATTGGATAGGAAGCGGTTCCTATTATTTTCAGGCTGGGAATACCTCTGCCGGAAGCAGTTTGAAGGAGGGAATGCTGGCAATGGAGCAACTCGACTTGGAAGTGGCAGATAAATATAATATCGGTTTGGATATGAGTTTGCTCAAAGGGTTGACTTTTTCTATTGATGGTTTCTATGACAAGCGCTCTAATATTTTAATTGAAGGAAGCGGGTTGATATCTTCTGCAATCGGAGTTACCATTCCCCAGATGAATGCGGGAAAAGTGGAAACAAAAGGAACAGAACTCTCTACTATGTGGAAAAAAGAGTATAAAAACTTCAGCTACTACATCGGTGCTAATTTCTCTTATGCCAAAAGTAAAGTCATAGAGAATGGTGAGGGGTATCAACCGTATGGCTATCTGTCTAAGAAAGGTTATCCTATCGGACAATGTTTCGGTTGGGAAGCGATCGGTTATTTTAGAGATGAGGAGGACATTAAGAACAGCCCTGTACAGAAATTCTCGGAGGTACGTCCGGGGGATGTCAAATATAGGGATTTAAATGGTGATAAAGTAATTGACAGTAATGATCAGAAAGCGATAGGATATTCTACTGCCATACCGGAGATTTACTATGGTATCAACTTAGGATTTGAGTATAAAGGTTTTGGGGTAGACGCTCTCTTCCAAGGGGTAGGGCATTATAGCGTGATGTTGAATACTGCAAGCGTGTACTGGCCGTTGAGAAACAACACAAATATTTCAAACTGGTATCTGAACGACAAAATCCGTTGGACGGAAGATACGAAAGATATTGCCAATGTTCCTCGTTTGACCACGCTGGATAATGCCAATAATTTCAGAAATAGTACACAATGGTTGGAGAACGGAAGTTACTTTAAACTTCGTAACCTGAATGTTTATTATAATTTTCCTTCTTCTTGGGCGAAGAAGGTGAAGATGGAGAAGATTCAGGTATATGCGAGAGCTAATAATCTTTTCTCGCTGGATCATGTGAAATATATGAACTGTGAGGATCTGAAAATCAATTATCCGGATATGACTTCCGTTTATTTCGGATTGAATATTAACTTCTAAAATGTGAGATAACCATGAGAAAATGTATCATATTATATACAGGTTTGCTACTATCCGTTTCTGGGTGTAGCTTGCTCGAACTGGACGAATCGACAGGCTTGGACAGAGAAGAGGCCTATTCCTACTTTAGCAATGTGAAAGGTTTGGCTACCTATGT
>OMDY01000799.1_pt1 | contig 11367 bp, 3 predicted proteins | sample 1645281 | NCBI WGS metagenome assembly OMDY01 (sample SAMEA103958145, study PRJEB25191) | human gut metagenome | biome: human-associated habitat [ENVO:00009003]; feature: intestine environment [ENVO:2100002]; material: feces | place: Germany | collected 2013/2015
AGTACGACTCCAAGAAGACCGGCGGCGTGACCATCAGCCACCTGCGCTTCGGCGACAAGCCCATCAAGAGCCCGTACTACATCAATAAGGCCGACTTCGTGGCCTGCCACAACCCGAGCTACATCACCAAGGGCTTCAAGATGGCGCAGAAGCTCAAGGCCGGCGGCGTGTTCCTGGTCAACAGCCAGTGGAGCTTTGCCGAGCTGGAGCACCACCTCGACGCCGACGCGAAGCGCTACATCGCGAAGAACAAGATCAAGCTCGTCATGATCAACGCCATCGACCTCGCCCAGCAGATCGGCATGGGCAAGAGGACGAACACCATACTCCAGAGCGCGTTCTTCTCCCTCGCCAAGGTCATCCCCGAGGATCAGGCCATCAAGTACATGAAGGACGCCGCGACGCACTCCTACCTGAAGAAGGGCCAGGACGTCGTCGACATGAACCACAAGGCCATCGAGCTGGGCGCCTCCGCCTACACCGTCGTCGACGTGCCCGCCAGCTGGGCGAACGCCGTTGACGAGAGCAAGCCCGTGGAGCTCACCGGCCGCGGCCCGGTCGTGAAGATGGTCAAGGAGATCCTCGACCCTGTCGGCAAGATGGACGGCGACAGCCTGCCTGTCAGCGCCTTCAAGGCTCACGCCGACGGCACCTTCGAGCTCGGCGCCTCCGCTTACGAGAAGCGCGGCGTGGCCGTCTCCGTGCCTGAGTGGGACAGCGCCAAGTGCATCCAGTGCAACCAGTGCGCCTACGTCTGCCCGCACGCCACCATCCGTCCCTACGCCCTCACCGCCGAGGAGGCCGCTGCGGCTCCCGCCGCCGCGAAGATCGTCCCGGTCAAGGCCGGCAAGGGCAAGGACGTCTACTCCTTCGCCATGGCCGTCTCCCCGCTGGACTGCATGGGCTGCGGCGTCTGCGCCGGCGTCTGCCCGACCAAGGCCCTGACCATGGTGCCCATGGAGAGCCAGATGCCTCAGCAGGAAGTCTGGACCTACATGACCGAGAAGGTCAGCGAGAAGAAGGATATGCAGGACAACACGGTCAAGGGCAGCCAGTTCAAGCAGCCCATGCTCGAGTTCTCCGGCTCCTGCGCCGGCTGCGCCGAGACCAGCTACGCCAGGCTCATCACCCAGCTCTTCGGCGACCACATGATCGTCTCCAACGCCACCGGCTGCTCGTCCATCTGGGGCGGCCCGGCTGCCACCAGCCCCTACACCGTCAACAAGGAAGGCAAGGGTCCCGCTTGGGTCAACAGCCTCTTTGAGGACAACGCCGAGCACGGCCTGGGCCTCTACCTCGGCCAGAAGAAGATCCGCGATGACCTCGCCGCCAAGACGAAGGAGCTCATCGCTGTCGACTGGTGCTGCGCCGAGCTGAAGGAAGCCGCTCAGAAGTGGCTTGACACCTATAACGACGGCAACGCCAACGGCGAGGCCACCAAGGCCTACGTTGCTGCCCTCAAGGACAGCATCTGCACCGTCGACGAGCTCTGCGCCAGCGACAATGCCGAGATCAAGGCCTACGGCGAGAAGCTCAAGGCTGCCGGCAAGACCACCTGCCAGTGCGACGCCTGCTCTCTCGCGGCTGAGATCCTGGCGAAGAAGGATTACCTGAACAAGAAGTCCGTGTGGATCTTCGGCGGCGACGGCTGGGCCTACGACATCGGCTTCGGCGGCGTGGACCATGTGCTGGCCTCCGGCGAGGATGTCAACGTCTTCGTGTTCGACACCGAGGTGTACTCCAACACCGGCGGCCAGGCCTCCAAGGCCTCCAACATCGGCCAGGTGGCTCAGTTCGCCGCGGCCGGCAAGGAGATCAAGAGCAAGGCTCTCGCCGAGCTCGCCATGACCTACGGCTATGTCTACGTGGCTCAGATCGCCATGGGCGCCAACCCGGCCCAGACCATCAAGGCCATCACCGAGGCCGAGGCCTATCACGGCCCGTCCCTCATCATCGCCTACGCTCCCTGCGAGATGCACTCCATCAAGGGCGGCATGACCAACTGCCAGAGCGAGATGAAGAAGGCTGTCGACTGCGGTTACTGGAACCTGTTCCGCTACAACCCGGCTGCCGAGTCCCACTTCACTCTGGACAGCAAGGAGCCGGCGGGCGGCTACCGCGACTTCCTCATGAACGAGGCCAGGTACTCTCGCCTGACCCGCGAGTTCCCCGACAGGGCCGACAGGCTCTTCGAGGCCAGCGAGGAGAACGCGAAGGCCCGCTACGAGCACCTGCTCAAGCTCAAGGAAATGTACAAATAAGCGATTCCGATAAAATAACTCCCGCCATGTGGCGGGAGTTATTTTTTGTCTTGATTCGGATAAAAAAGCTCCCGCCCGAGAGGGCGGGAGCTTTCGTTTTGCGGTCACTCAGTACTGGAACTTGTCCCAGTCAATCTCGGGCAGTTTCTCAGTCCACTGCTCGATGTCGCCGATCCAGCTGTAATCGTGGCTGTTGGTGGCCTCCTGGATGTGGGCGTAGTACCAGACGCCGGTGTCGGAGTTGTCGGGCCAGGTGTTCATCTGGCTCTCGGGGAGGAGATGCTCTGCGTCGGGCGCACGGCCAAGGGTGCGGTTGATGATGGCGCAGGCCTCGGCGCGGGTGATAGCAGCCTCGGGGCGGAAGACGTTGCCGCCGTAGCCCTCGATGAGGCCAATCTCAGCCGCAACGGCGACATAATCGGCGTACCAGGCGCTGTCGCTGACGTCGACGAAGTCGTTGACGGCCTCAATGTCCGCCCAGTCGAAGAAGCTGACGGCAATTTTGGCGAACTCAGCGCGGGTGATGGAGGCGTTGGGACGGAAGGTGCCGTCCTCATAGCCGCCGAGGATGCCCATGTTGCTGAGAGTGGAGACGGCGTTATTGTACCAGCTGCCGTCGGCGACGTCGCTGTAATCGTTGGTCTCGCACCAGAAGCGCTCGCGAGCCTCGTCGGTGAGCAGACGGAAGAAGATAGTGGCGACCTCGGCGCGGGTGATACCGGCGTTGGGCTTCACAGTGCCGTCCTCATAGCCGATGATGTAGCCGAAGTGGTCCGTCGTGTTCAGCCAATTGGGCGTGTAGTCCGGCTCCTCGGGCTCAACAGGCGGGATTATGATGGGCGGGTTGTAGGTATCGGACCAGACGAGAACGAAGGGGGAGAAGCCGCCGGGCTCGACCTCAAAGGCGATGCCGTAAGCAGTCTTGGTGACTTCCACGACCTCGATGTCGCTGCTGCCGATATCGGCTATATCAAAGCCGGAGTTGCTGCCGTCGCGGTGCAGGTCCGTGAAGTGATAGAGAGTAAAGTTGTCGGAGCTGTCCGTCCCCTCGGGGTAGCCCCAGTAGACGGTGACATTTCCGCTGGCCTTGACCCAGGCGTTGCCGTTGTTGGCATCCACGAGGTCGAGATACTGAGCCTGATAGTTGCCGTTGGCGATATCTATGTTGTATTCGTCCTCAAGCGCGGCAAGAAGTGCTCCGGTGCGGTCGGCGTCGGTATCTATGATGCTGTCGAACAGCAGTCCGACGCCCTCGGGCTCAACTGCCACAGAGGTGTCGTTGAGGGTATACGAGGTGTTTGCCGGAGCGGAGATCGCCGCCTCACCGGAGGCAACGGGCTCTGTCACAGTGGTTTCGACAGAGACAACGGGATTTTCCTCGGTATCCTCTACGGCGCGCACATGAAGAGTGCCGGTCCCGGTGGCGATGCCGTATCTGACGCCGTTCACGGTCGCTTCGACCTTGCCGGCACCGCCGGCATAGATGGCGATCTCGTATGTGGTGAACAGATCATTCACGGCGCTGGGATTGAAGCTGTCGCTGATGTGAGCATGTCCATCGCTGCCGGTATAGGTCACGCGCACGGGTTCCTGATCTGTGAAGCCGGTGGAGTTGATGTAATACAGAGCCTTGCCGGCGCTGTCATAGCCGGCGAACGCAAACTCCCACTTACGGTTCTCAGCTCCGGTGAGGACTATGTCGGAGACATCTACATTCCCCAGGCTGCTGGGAACGGTCACATAGAACAGAGGAGTGGGCATGGAGTTGGAGGAGGTAGTCTCATCGTTATCTCCGACGACCGCGTCATAGCCCTTGTCGCCGCCCATGTAGATGGTGATGTCGGCGGGGGTGATGGTTATCGTGCCGCTGACGGGAACCTCTGCGGTGTCGTCGCCCTCAGTGTCGTTTCCATCATGTGCGGTGACGCTGTTGGTTACCTTGCCCGCCGCGACGTCGGCGTCCGTGACGGTGTAGCTGTACGTGATGGTCACAACTTCGTCAACGTCCAGAGTGTCGATGGTGTAGCTGCTGTCGGTCAGCGTGGAAGCGGAGCCGTCAACTTTGATCTCAACTCCGGACGCCCACTTGCTGTCGCTGACGGTCACATTGGACAGAGCCACGTTGCCGCTGTTCTCGACGACTATCTGGTACTCGATGACGTCGCCGGCCGTGGCGGAGGGGATGTTGCTCTGGTCACTTACTGCGGTGCCACCGACGCTGGTCACAGTCTTGTCGACGGTGAGCGCGGGCGCTTTCTCGGTACCGAAGGTGTAGGTGTAGGTCGCGGCGCCGGTGACCTCGGTTTCGGAATTGATTTCGGTATCCCAGGCACCATTGTCAGCATAGCCGGTGACGGGTTTCATGCCGGTGGGGATGGTGTCGTCCAGAGTGGGAGTGGGGGTAGCCGCGACCCAGGCGTTGCTATCGGCGTCAAAGGTCTTGAGGACGAAGTCCTCAGTCTTGTCGACGTTGGTGTCATCCGCCCAGGTGCCGTTGACGACCTTGTAGGTGACGGTGGCCTCGTAGGCGTCGGGGACTTCGTTGCCGTTTTCGTCGATGAGGTAAACGGCAGTGATCTCAACGCTGTCGGTGAGCGTGCCGCTCAGCGGGTCGGAGCCGTCGGCGAAGCGGTCAAAGACGTAGTTGGTGCCTTCCTTCACTATGATGAAGGGGATTTCGCCGGTTGCATCGGCGCTCACATCGAAGCTGTACTCGTAGCCGTCATTCTGCGTAGCGGTGTAAGCATCCTGAAGTGCGCTGCCGTCCTCATCCTGATAATTGATGGTGATGGAGTACATGCGGGTGCCGAAGGTGTAGGTGTAGGTCGCGGCGCCGGTGACCTCGGTTTCGGAATTGATTTCGGTATCCCAGGCACCATTGTCAGCATAGCCGGTGACGGGTTTCATGCCGGTGGGGATGGTGTCGTCCAGAGTGGGAGTGGGGGTAGCCGCGACCCAGGCGTTGCTATCGGCGTCAAAGGTCTTGAGGACGAAGTCCTCAGTCTTGTCGACGTTGGTGTCATCCGCCCAGGTGCCGTTGACGACCTTGTAGGTGACGGTGGCCTCGTAGGCGTCGGGGACTTCGTTGCCGTTTTCGTCGATGAGGTAAACGGCAGTGATCTCAACGCTGTCGGTGAGCGTGCCGCTCAGCGGGTCGGAGCCCTCGGCGAAGTGGTCGAAGACGTAGTTGGTGTCGTCCTTCACGATGATGAAGGGGATGACCGCTTCATCTTCTTCACTTACGTCGAAGCTGTACTCGTAATTGTAATCCTGCGTGTCGGTGTAGGCATCCTGAAGCGCGCCGCTTTCCGCATCCTGATAGTTGATGGTGATGGTATACCTGTTGGCGCTGGCGGTGGCATAGAACTTGATAACGCTGCCTTCGGCGCTGGACACGGCGTCGGTCATATTGACACTGCCGGAAGGCTCATACTTTGTGCCGTCCTCGCTGCCGAGGAACCAGCCGTATACGTCGCTGCCGGTCACGCTCGGGAGAGCGGGGAGGCTGATGGAGGTGAGCGTCTCGTCATTCTTCCAGTCCATCCAGGCGGAGCTGCCCTCGGCAGGGTAATCCTCCTGCGCTGTGGAAGCCGCTACATCGGCCGTAACGACGTAGGTGTTCTGATCGTCATAGGGCTCCTCAGTCAGCTTGCCGCCCTGATAGTACTCCACGCTGTACGCACTGCGGAGGTATATGGTGCAGTCGACGTCATTATCGGGACTCGCGGTGACGTTGTCGATAATGTAGGCTCTTCCGCTGGGCGTCACATTATTAGTGCCGTTCATGCCGTGGGACTGGTAGGAGTTCACGCCGTTCAGGACATAAGCGCTGCTGTTTACGGTCACCTCAAGGTCTACACAGTCATGGTTTCCGCCGGTGGGGCTGTAATTGAAGTCGCAGCTGACAGTCCCGTCGGGGCACACGGTGGCTTTGAAATAGGAGTACGCCGTATCGTTCGTACTTCTCTCGAGCGTGATGTAGTCGAGCGGATCTGTTACAGGCTCGCCGTCCACATAGACCTGAACCGTAACATCGGTGCCGTTTGCGTCCAGCTCAGCTATGGTCACGGTCGGGCTGGCGGAAAGAGTGGTATAGGTGTCGTTGCTTTCGGCATCCTCGGATTTGTAAAACAGTCCGGCCTTGCTGTGGGTGACATTGTTGGTGGGATAGCTGTGGCTCTCCTGAGGGTCACTGACACAGGCATCCATGTCCACCTCTATGGGGAAGGTGACGACCAGCTTATAGCCGCCATACGTAGTCTCGCCGCCCTCGGTGGACTCTGTGACCGCGTTTGCCTTGTAGTCGAAGCCGGTGATATTTATACTGTCGCCGGAAACCGTGACGCTCACTTCGTCGGTAATATCCACAGGCGAGCCCCAGCTGTAGGAATCCCCGGACTTTCCGGTGACGGGGACCATCTTTACGGTCACGCCGGATGTGTCTCCGGCAGCCAGCTCTTCGGGGAAGTTGAAGTACTCAGAGAGCGTATCGGACAACACCGCTTCGATGTCCGGATTGGCCGTAAGGGTGTTGCTGGTGACCGTGTTGGCTATGGTTTTAAATACATCCTCAAGGCCTTCTGCGGAAGAGGATGCGAAATAGTAGCTGCCGTCTACGGGGCTGCCAAGAGTGACGGTATAGCGTGGCCTATAACCACCACTGCTCTCAGACACAGCATTGGGATATTTGGAGGAGACGGCATTCATGTACCTGTTGGTCTGCTCGCTTGTATTACTGGGGTCAGCGCCGCCGAAGATGCCGATGGTATACACCGTCACGCCTTCATCCTTCAGCTCCTTGGCGGTGTTGATAGCTCCGTGGGCGACAGCGTCTTCATAAGAGCTTCCGCTTGTGGGCTGACCGTCGGTGAACATGATGACGACCTTTTTGGACTCACGCTGTGAGTCTTCGAGGACACTCTGAGCGTGAAGCATGCCGTAGTCAGCCTGAGTGGCGCCGGAGGCAGTCAGATCGTTTACCTGTCTTTTCAGCTCATCAGCGCCGCTGCTTACGCTGGTCAAGGATGCTACTACCTGGGAGTAGTTGTAATACACATAGTTAGGTATAATAAGCCCAATATTTACGCGATATGTATCGTTTCCAATGGCGTCGGACCAATCACCGGCGAACTTGACGATGCTGATCTGATGGTCTGCGCCGCTTCTTGCCGCGTTTTCAGCGACGCTGTCTATAAAGGAGTTCACGGCTGCCTTCAGGGCCGTTATCCTCTGCTCTTCGGGATCGTCCTCTTGTCTGCCGTTGAAATTATAGGCCATCGACCCGGAGACGTCGAGGACGAGGACTATGTCCAGCGGCGTCGTTGTGGTGGTCGTGGTCTGCTGGTTGGCGGCGTAGGCCTCCAGCGTCAGGGAGTAGCCGTCTGCAGCATTCCCTGATACATATTTGTTAACTGTGATATTGTTGCTTGTCGCGGTGAGCGGGTTGTCCGCTTCACCAGCCCGGGTATCCCACACCGCCATGGCTGAGACGGGCAGGAGGGACAGGAGCATTGCCAGGGTCAGCACGATGCTCCAAACCCTTGTTTTTGCGTTTCTCATTTCGTTGACCTCCTATGCAAGCCTTTTTTGATTGAGCATTTCCGGCTGTCTTTTTTCCTTCACAACCCCGGCGCAGACGGGACAGCCGCATTTTTTGGGGCCGGTGCGCGAATAGATGGCGGCGCGCCAGATGTGGCCCTCGCTGCAACGCCACCAGACCCGGCGGGAACAGCCCGTCGTGACCTCGTTGGGTTTCAGGCCTCCGTTGAGCTCTGTGGCCCACTGCTCCGCCAGCTTTGGGAAGCGTGAGGCCAGGTCATTGAAGCCCTCCAGCACCTTGCGCCCCGCGCAATAAGGGCAGCCTGTGCCCATCCGCGTCCTTGAGGCGACTATCGCCTGCCACTCGTGTCCCAGAGAGCAACGCCACCAGACTCGCCGGTTGCTGGCGGTCGAGACCTTCTGCGGCGTGAGCTCGCCGTTTAGCTCATAGTCCCACTCGAGCGAGAGCTCGGGAAACTGCGACAAAAGGTCGTTCACGCCGGGCAGCACGCGTTTTCCGGTGCACACAGGGCAGCCTGTGCCGCTGGTAGTCCGGGAGTAAATTGCGGCCAGCCACTCATGGCCATGCTCGCAGCGCCACCAGACGCGCTTGTGAGAGCCCGCGACGACATCCTGAGGCGTCAGTTCGCCGTTATGTTCGATATCCCACTGCGCGGCAATTTCCGGGTGGGTCGAAGCAAGGTCGTTTTGACCCGGGAGCACGGCCCTGTTGGCGCAGACAGGACAACTGCAGCCACAGCTCCGTGATTTGACGGAGGCTTTCCAGAGGTGACCTTTGCTGCATCGCCACCACACCATGCGATGACTGCCGGGCGTCACAAACTCTGGTTCAAGGGGCAAATTGAGCTCTGTGACCCACTGGCTTCTAAGTTCCGCGCTCAGCATGCAAGCTATCACCTCCATGAACCACCCATTTTTACTGTCAAAAAGTGTACCCTATGATACCTGACATGCGTTTTCGGCTTAATATGGAAATTAACAGCGCGGGCATAAGTCAACGATAGCAGAAAATGACCCCGATTTCCACAGATGCGGCAAATGTGACGGGTGAGTGAGAAAACGAAAAAGGCCGCCCCTTTAAGGGGCGGCCTTAAGTATGCGCCGAAGCTTAGGTTTACGGGGATATCCTCCGGGCGGCAACAAGAAATCGGCCGTTTTCCGTGTGATAGCTGCAGGTGGACAATAGCAGCAGCTGCTGTCCGTACTCGGGTTCAACACCCGTGTCGTAAAGCGAGGAATCGAGCAGCCAGCCGGTCAGGGCGTAATACGCGTCTTCGTCCAGCTCGCCCGACATGTAGTACCAGCGCAGCCCCTCCTCGCCCTCGTACAGCACGCGGGTATCGACGGCGGCAAAGATTTCATAGCTCCGCTCCTCGGAGGGAGTGGCAAGGGTGATGACCGGGTTTTCGGCCCGGAAACCGGCATCCCTGTACTCGTCGAGGCTGCCGAACATGCTGCCGTTTTTCATGTTGTGCGCATAGATGATGAACATATCGCTGTCCAGACTGCCGCCCTCACCTATGAAAGGCGTGCCGCTCTTGGACTCCGAGCCGTCAAAGGCACGGAAAATGTAGTCCTCAGAGGCCATGACCGGGTAGTCTATTCCTGCGGCTTCGGCCTTGAGCCAGGCGGCAAAGTCGGGCTGTTCATCTTGCAGGGCCCTGCAGGCCGCGACGAGGCTGCTCACATTTTCGTCAGGCTGTGCCGGCTCTGCCGAGACGGCCGGACCCGATGTATCGGGCTCAACGTGCTCGGCTACGGCCATGGGCAAGACAAAGCCCGAGTTCACACGCTCTGCCAGCTCGTCAAAGGCCGATTTTTCCTTTGCCCCGGCTGCGAGGGTCATCACGGCCATGGCCGCGGATATCATGAATACCAGCGCGAATACGCAGCAGAGCAGCGTGAGCAGCCGCCTGAGCGTCATCTCCGCCTCCCGCGGTCGAGCCGCCTCAAACCGAGGAGTACGCACACCAGACCGATCAGAGAAGCCGCCGCGAGAGTGAGCCACAGGGATATGCCGGTGGTGTCGCCGGTCTCGGGCACCTCGTCGGGGATGCCGGGGTCGGTCGGGGCCGGGGTCTCAACAGGCTCCGAGGGCTGCACGGGCTCTGACGGCTCGGGGCTCTCCTCGGGCTTTTCGCTCTCGATAGGCGGGATGTCCGGGCTGACGCTGGGCGTGGGTGTCGCACTCGGTGTCGGCGTGGGCGTCGCGCTCGGCGTGGGTGTGGGCGTTATGGGCGGCCAGGGATCCTTGCTCTCTTTCCAGAACAGAGCGAAGGGCGAGAAGGAGTCCACGGTTATTTTTATGCCGTATTCTGTTTTTTCAAGCTTTCCGTTCTCGACGGAAAACAGCTCCGTCTCATAGTCTTTGGTTGCGAGATTGTCGTCGTACTGGCGGTCGAGACCCTTGTAGTGGACTATGTAGAAATCATCGTTCGCATCTGTGCCCTCGGGATAGGGCCAGTAGACGGTTATGTCCTCGCTCGCCGTCACCCAGACGTTGCCGTTGCTCGTGTCTACGAGGTCGAGATAGCGGTACTCGTAGCTGTATTCCTCGGTTATCTGCTCGAAGTCTTCATATGTCCGCCCGAGCAGGATTTCCTCCGCCGAGGGTATGATCTTGTCGGCGAGCAGCTTCACTGCGTTCCAGTGCTCGACCTCGAGAGAGCTCTCGTTTATGTAGAACAGCGTGCCGGCAGGCACCTGCGCTGTGATGTCCGACGGCTCGGACGTCGGCTCATCGGTGATGACATCGGTGACGGGCTCCGTGCCGTCCTCATCGTCCACGACGCCGCGTATGATGAGGTCTGCCGCCACAACATCCAGGCTGAATTCCTGCATGGATTCGTCGGGGAAGGTCACAACGGCCTTGAGATGCTTGGGGTCCAGTGCACCGGGGTAGATGGTCATGGAGTAGACATGGTACTGGTCGTTGAGGATTATATCGAAGTCGTCGCTCGTGCTGGTTTGCCCGTCCTCGTCGGTGAACTCGAGCCGCACCTTGTTCTGGCCTTCGGCGGGGACGATGCGGTAGATATAGCGCCCGTAGGCCATGCTGTCGTTGCCCGGCTTGTTGTCGTAGCGCTCGAGCGTCCAGCTGCGGGTGTTGCCCTTGCCGTCGTCATAGCTGAAGCTGAGGTACTGCGAGAGGTCGAGCGGGCCGCTGCCCTCGTGCCCGACGGCTGCTTTAAGTGCGGCGTCTATGTCCGTGGGCAGTTCGATGGTGAAGCCGGGCTCAGGCAGGCCGTCGCTCACCGTGACCACGGTCTCGCCGTCCTCTGTCGTGACGGTGCTCTCATAGCCCGCTCCGCCGACGTAGATTATGAGGTCGGCCAGAGAGATGGTTATCGGCTCCACGGTGCAGAGCGTGGCCCAGTTGCCGTTGAGACCGGTGACCTCGTCCACCACTGTGACGGGTCCGATGGACACGGTGTCGGTCTCCTTGTCAAAGACCCAGTCAAAGGTCTCGTCCGCGGCGGCCGCCGGCTGGTTCAGATAGCCCGGCACCTCGCTGCTTCCGGCGCCGTCGGCAGGTTCCCTTTCTGCA
>OMDY01000818.1_pt1 | contig 11123 bp, 14 predicted proteins | sample 1645281 | NCBI WGS metagenome assembly OMDY01 (sample SAMEA103958145, study PRJEB25191) | human gut metagenome | biome: human-associated habitat [ENVO:00009003]; feature: intestine environment [ENVO:2100002]; material: feces | place: Germany | collected 2013/2015
CGGGGCCGCAATGTTTTAGTCTATATAAATGTAAATACGTGCCTTCGGCACTTAGAATGGAGTATTTATTATGAAGAGGATCAAGACCCTTGAGACCCGTGATCTCTGCGCCAGCGTCAAGAACGGCGGCTGCGGCGAGTGCCAGACTTCCTGCCAGTCCGCCTGCAAGACCAGCTGCGGCGTTGCCAACCAGCCCTGCGAGAAGAAATAATTAGCGCACGCTGAAAAAAACGGCGCCGTCTCCCCACGAGGCGGCGTCTTTTTATGCATTCCTGAGAAAGGGGGCCCTCCTTTGGTCCACCAGTACAAGCTCAATGGCTACGACATCGTCCTCGACACCGCCTCCGGCTCCGTCCACCTCGTCGACGACGTCGCCTACGACATAATCGAAATGTACAAGTCCCGCTCCGCAGACGAGATATGCGCCGAGATTTGCGCAAAATACCCCGACGTCACGCGCTCCGACGTGCTCGAGTGCCTCGACGACGTCGCGGAGCTCGAGCGCACACACAAGCTCTTCACCCCCGACGACTATGAGCAGCTCGCCGCCGACTACAAGGGCTCGTCCCACGTAATAAAGGCCCTCTGCCTCCACGTCGCCCACACCTGCAACCTCAACTGCTCCTACTGCTTCGCCAGCCAGGGCAAGTACCACGGCGAGAGGGCCATCATGTCCTTCGAGGTCGGAAAGCGCGCACTCGACTTTCTCGTCGAAAACTCCGGCACCCGCCGCAACCTCGAGGTCGACTTCTTTGGCGGCGAGCCGCTCATGAACTGGCAGGTCGTCAAGGACCTCGTCGCCTACGCGCGCTCCATCGAAAAGGACGCGGGCAAGAATTTCCGCTTCACCCTCACCACCAACGGCGTGCTGCTCGACGACGAGGTCACCGAGTTCTGCAACCGCGAGATGCACAACGTCGTGCTCTCCCTCGACGGCCGCAAGGAGGTCAACGACCGCTTCCGCGTCGACGTCGCGGGCAACGGCAGCTATGAGCGCATCGTGCCGAACTTCCAGCGCTTCGTCGCAAAGCGCGGCGACAAGAGCTATTACATGCGCGGCACCTACACCCACTACAACACCGACTTCACGAATGACCTCTTCCACATGACCGACCTCGGCTTCACGGAGCTGAGCATGGAGCCCGTCGTCTGCGCGCCCGGCGACCCCTGCGCACTCACTGAGGAGGACTTCCCCGTCCTCTGCGAGCAGTACGAGATACTCGCGAAGGACATGCTCCGCCGCTGGCGCGAGGGCAAGCCCATCACCTTCTACCACTACATGGTCGACCTCAAGCACGGCCCCTGCATCTACAAGCGCGTCACCGGCTGCGGCAGCGGCACCGAGTACATGGCCGTCACCCCCTGGGGCGAGCTCTTCCCCTGCCACCAGTTCGTCGGCGACCCGAAGTACAGCCTCGGCAACATCTGGGACGGCGTCACCAACACCGCCGTGCAGGACGAGTTCCGCGCCTGCAACGCCTACTCCCGCCCCGACTGCAAGGACTGCTGGGCCCGGCTCTACTGCTCCGGCGGCTGCGCGGCCAACAGCTACCACGCCACGGGCAGTATAGGCGGCGTTTACGAATACGGCTGCCGTCTCTTCAAAAAGCGCATGGAATGCGCCATAATGCTCCAGGCCGCAATGGAGCTCGGTAAGGACGAATGAGCACGCCCATCTGCGACTTCGTGCGGGATTACTGCGCCACCGTCGCGCTGCGTCTCCATATGCCGGGGCACAAGGGCCGCGGTGAGCTCGGCTGCGAGGCGCTCGACATAACCGAAGTCGCAGGCGCGGACGACCTCGCCTGCCCCGAAGGCGTCATCCTCGAGAGCGAGGAGAACACCACGGAGCTCTTCGGCTCGCGTCACACCTTCTATTCCGCCGGTGGCAGCTCCCAGTGCGTCAAGGCCATGCTGCATCTCGCGTACATATACCGGCCCGAGGGCGCGACGAACCGCATCCTCGCCGCCCGGAACGCGCACAAGAGCTTTCTCCACGGCTGCGCCCTGCTCGGGCTCGAGCCGGTCTGGCTCTACCCAGACGAGCCCTCCCCCCTCTGCTCCTGCCCCGTCTCTCCCGAGGCGCTCGCGCGGGCGCTGGACGCGGGCGAGAGGCCGTGTGCGGTTTACATAACTTCGCCGGACTACCTCGGCGGCGTTCAGGACATAGCGGCGCTGGCGGAGGTCTGTCACGCGCACGGAGTGCCGCTCCTAGTGGACAACGCGCACGGGGCGTATTTGAAGTTCCTCTCCCCTTCGCGGCATCCGCTGGACCTCGGCGCGGACATGTGCTGCGACTCCGCGCACAAGACCCTGCCTGTGCTGACGGGCGGGGCGTATCTGCACGTCGCAGAGGGCGCTGTGGCGGCGTATGAGGCCGAAGCGCGGCATTCGCTCTCCGTCTTCGGCTCCTCGAGCCCCTCGTACCTCATTTTGCAGTCGCTCGACCTCTGCGCCGACAGGCTGGGCAAGGACTACCCCGCGCTCATACGCGAGACGGCGCGGCGCGTTGCGGCACTCTCGCGCGAGCTGGGGCTCACTCCGCCCGAGGGCGACCCGCTTAAGCTGGCCCTCCCCGCCGCATACTTCGACTGCACCGGCCCGGAGCTTGCCTCCTGCCTGCGTGACTGGCGCAGCGAGGCCGAGTACGTGGACGCCGATTGGGTCGTGCTGATGTTCACGCCCGGGCTTGACGAGGGCGCGTACGATACGGTGAGGCGCGCGCTGCCGCGTCCCAGGCCGGTCCCGCGCAGGCCCCAGAGCCTCCCCAAGCCCGGCGAGCGGGTGCTCTCCCCGCGCGAGGCGCTGCTCTCGCGGCGCGTGAGTGTACCGGTGAGCGAGGCCGTGGGCCGCATGTGCGCCGAGGCTGCGGTGAGCTGCCCGCCCGCGATACCGATAGCCGTCTGCGGCGAGCGTATAACGCCCGAGGCGGCCGCGCTCATGGAAAAACTGGGCGTGACGCGGATAAGTGTCGTTGAGGGGCTTGAATAAGCGCGTACACTGTGATATTATGTCAACACAAATTGTCATTGGAGGTTCGCCGTGGAAAAGGCAACTGACATCATACTCGTCATCTGCGGTACGCTGCTGTGCGTGGGCGGCATGTTCTCTGTTGGGGACACGTTCCGCTCGGTGACCGGCATCGTGCTGGGACTGGCGCTGGTCGTTCTGGGTCTGGTGGACAAAAACCGTGCCTGGCCCTTCGGCAAAGGCAGTAAAAAGCACGGCACGGAAAGTGGGGAAAAGTGATTTGCAAAAGCTCAGTTTTGAGCGGGAGGCGCTGGGCCTCCCAATAAGCGTGACGCTCAATTTTCGCGGCAACGACACGCTGGTGAAGATAAGCGGAGGCGGCGCGCCGGAGATAGGCAGCGTGAGCGTGGCCTACTGCGACGGCGGCGAGCCCGTTCTGCGCACGCTGCTGCGCCCCGGGTACAGCGACGTCGTGAGCGACATGTTTGCCGAGGGCCTCTCCCGGAAGCTCGGCGCCACGGTGACTGCCGTGTGCGGCATACGCTGCGCGGCCTGCGGCGAGGGAGCCGACGCCGTGCTCGAGTGTACGCGCGAGCTGCTTGACGACGTGCTCGGCGCCTGCGGCTGAAGCAAAAAGCGGCCCCGTCCGTTCTGGACGGGGCCGCTTTTTATGTGTCGGCTCAGAGCTTGCCCGCGAGGGCAAGGGCGAGGAGAACAAAGGTCACGAGGACGAAGAGGGAGACGAGCGTCACGCCCAGGCGCTTTTTGCCCGCGACGGGGGGCGCGGCGTGATCGGACTCCGGGATGAGCTTTGCGCGGCGCAGCGCGGTGACCACGGGCTTGTAGAGCAGCAGCGTGGCGGCGAGGTTCATGCCGCCCTTGACCGCGTTGAAGGGCAGAAACACGGGCAGCAGCAGCTCAGCGATGGCCTGACGCGGCATGCCCTGGTATATCGGCGTGATGAAATAGTTCCACAGCAGCATGACGACCACCAGCAGCACTACGCCGAGGCTGAGGCCGAGGACCGCGCCCTTCATCGTGTGGTGCTTCTTGTACACATAGCAGGCCGTGCAGCAGAAGCTGGCGGTGGCGAGGAAGTTCATGAGGAAACCCCAGGGCCCGGTCGAGCTTATCGTGATCATCTCGATGAACGCGACGACGAGGGCCACGGTGCCGGCGGCGATGGGGCCGTAGATGAAGCCGCCGATGCAGATTATGACGTCCTTGAAGTCGAAGTCCAGAAAGCCGTACACGCTGGGCATGAGCTTCGAGATCAGCATGACGATGTAGGCTATGCAGGTTATCATGGCGAGTGTGACCAGTTTTTTGACGTCCACCTTGCGGTAAGACGGGCTCTTCTTTGCAGCATCCATTGTAATTTTGCACCTTCCAACAAAGATTAACGCCCGAAGGTGTCTCCTTCGGGCGCAATGTTCGCAAATGCAACACACGCATCTTCTTCCATCCAGACTTTACTGTCGGTATCGGAATTGCACCGATTCATGCTTTGGCCCAAGCCTCCGCTCGCGGACTTTACCGCCGGTCGGGAATTTCACCCTGCCCCGAAGACATCTTTTCGGTTGTCGGTTATAATATAGCACCGTGGGTCCCTTTTTGCAAGGGCTATCGTGAATTAAATAATTTGACAATATTATGATATGAAGATAAAATCGGCTGGTGAGGTGAGAGGCATGGACAGGTGCGAAACACCAAGGGAAAAAACCTGCTGCTTCACGGGGCACCGGAGCTCAAAGCTGCCCTGGGGCGCCAATGAATCGGACCCGCGCTGCATAAGGCTCAAGGCCAGCCTGGCCGACGCGGTGGAGGCGGTGTACGCCGAGGGCGTGCGGCACTTCATCTGCGGCATGGCCGAGGGCTGCGACACCTTCTTCGGCGAGGCCGTAGCGGAGTTGCGCCGCAGCCACCCCGATGTGACGCTCGAGGCCGCCGTCCCCTGCGAGGAGCAAGACCTGCGCTGGTCGCCGGAGCGCACCGAGCGCTATGACAGGCTGCTCGCCGAGTGCGACAAGCGCACCCTCGTCAGCCGCCACTACACCCCCGACTGCATGATGCGCCGGAACCGATATATGGTCGACCGCTCCTGCGTCGTCATCGCCGTCTTCAACGGCTCCCCCGGCGGCACCTTCAACACCCTCCGCTACGCCATAGCCTCCGGGCTGAAAATCATTGAAATAGACCCGTAAGTCTTTGACATACAGCCGCATATGATGTATAATGTCAGGCCATGTGTAAGGATGTGAATTACTTGAAAGACGTCATTATCTCAATAACCGGCGTGCAGAATTTCCCCCAGGGCTCGGACGACACGGTCGAGCTCGTCACCGAGGGCAAATACTGCTACCGCGACGGTAAGGGCGAGCTCAGCTATATGGAAAGCGAGCTCACGGGGATGCAGGGCACCCGCACCTCATTCACCTTTACCCCCACCGAGGTCGTCCTCTCCCGCGAGGGGACGCTCACCAGCAAAATGGTCTTCCGCGAGGGCACCAAGAACACCTTCCTCTACGACACGCCCTTCGGCTCCGCGACCATGGGCCTCGACACGCACAAGATACACTCCACCATGGGCCCGCGCGGCGGGGACATGGAGATAGACTACGTGGTCGACTTTGACCACGCCGTCGTCGGACGAAACAAATTCAGGATAAACGTTAGAGAACAGGGCGGTGCGGCAGATGGCAAATCTTGTTGAAAAGGCAAAAAATCAGATAGACGCTCTCCTCGCGGAGAGCCTTCAGCGCGCGGCGGAAAAGGGTGAGCTGCCCTCCGGCGCGTCGCTCTCCGGCACCGTGGAGGTGCCCAAGGACACCAATAACGGCGACTTCGCCGCAAATCACGCCATGACCGGCGCGAAGGCGCTGCGCATGGCGCCGAGGAAGATAGCCGACGCGCTCATCGCGAACCTCTCGCTTGAGGGCAGCTACTTCGCCTCCGCCGAGGCCGCCGGCCCCGGCTTCATCAACTTCCGCCTCGCCCCCGCCTGGTACGGCGAGGTCATGGCCGCCGTCCGCTCCGAGGGCGCCGATTACGGCCGCTCCGACGCGCTGCGCGGCCAGAAGATAATGGTCGAGTTCGTCTCCGCCAACCCCACCGGCCCCATGCACATGGGCAACGCCCGCGGCGGCGTACTCGGCGACACCCTGGCCGAGGTGCTCTCCCGCGCCGGCGCCGAGGTCTGGCGCGAGTTCTACGTGAACGACGCGGGCAACCAGATAGAGAAATTCGCCTCCTCCATCGAGGCCCGCTACGCCCAGCTCGTCCTCGGCGAGGACGCCGTCGAGTTCCCCGAGGACGGCTACCACGGCGACGACATAAAGGAGCTCGCCCGCGCCTTCCTGGAGGAAAACGGCTCCGACTGGCTGGACAAGCCTGTCGCCGAGCGCCACGCGGCCATGGCCCGCTTCGGACTCGACCGCAATATACCTAAAATGCAGTCCGACCTCGCCCGCTACGGCATCAAATACGACGAGTGGTTCTTTGAGAGCAGCCTGCATGAGAGCGGCTACGTCGCTGACACGGTGGCGGAACTCACGAGCCGCGGCTTCACCTATGTGAAGGACGGCGCGCTCTGGCTGGCCACCTCCCGCATCCTAGGCGACGCGCTGCGCGCCGCGGGCAAGAGCGAGAAGGAGATAGAGAAGCTCGACCTCAAGGACGACGTGCTTCGCCGCGCAAACGGCTTCTACACCTACTTTGCCGCCGACATAGCCTACCACCGCAACAAGCTCGCCGTGCGCGGCTTCGACAGGGCCATCAACATCTGGGGCGCCGACCACCACGGCCACGTCGCCCGGCTCAAGGGCGCGCTCGACGCGCTGGGGCTCGACGGACAGCACAGGCTCGAGATCGTGCTCATGCAGCTCGTGAAGCTCATGCGCGACGGCGAGGTGGTGCGCATGTCCAAGCGCACCGGCAAGGCCATCTCCCTCGGCGACCTGCTCGACGAGATACCCGTCGATGCGGCGCGCTGGTTCTTCAACTCCAGGCCCGACACGCAGATGGACTTCGACCTCGGCCTCGCCGTGCGCGAGGACAGCGAGAACCCCGTCTACTACGTACAGTACGCCCACGCGCGCATCTGCTCCGTCCTGCGCAACCTCGCCTCCGACGGGCATGAGGTGCCCGACCCCGCCACCGTGGACGCCTCCCTGCTCACCACGGAGCAGGAGCACGAGGTCATAAAGCAGCTGGCCGCCCTGCCGGACGAGATACTCCACGCCGCCCAGGCGCTGGACCCCAGCCGCATAAACCGCTACGCCATGGAACTGGCCGCGCGCTTCCACCGTTTCTACAACGCCTGCCGCATCAAGGGTGCGGAGCCGGGTGTGCTGGAGGCCCGCCTCCTCCTCGCCGACTGCGTGCGCAGCGCCATCGCCGTCTGTCTCGGCATCCTCGGCGTCCACGCGCCCGAGCAGATGTGAACCTGAAATACAATATTTGGGGGTCCCTTTTTCGGGACCCCCGTTTTATTTTCGGCCGCGTTCGGTATTTGAGTCTGCATTTTGTGTATAAAACTTCATGTGCCCGGGGCGCATGAAGTTTTTGCTCTTGTGGGCCGTCCTCCGCATAGCAAAAAAACGCCGCTCCGCCCCTTTTGGGGCCAAGCGGCAAAACACCAAAAAACGCCCGCACAGCGGACGTCTTTTGGGGAGAGAGAAATAAGATTTAAATGAGAGGAGACTTGCATTTTTAAATGTCACACATTTAACAAAGCATGTGTATAATACCACAGCTTTTTGGATTTGTAAAGGGCTTTCTGGGGAATTTACAGAAATTTTTCACAATCTCACATTCCCCAGAGCAGACGGACGGCCAGGGCGGAAACGGCAAAGCCGGTAATATCGGCGCAGAGGGCCGCGGGGACGGCCCAGCGGGTGCGTTTTATGCCTGCCGCGCCGAAGTAGACAGCGATGACGTAGAAGGTGGTCTCGGTCGAGCCGAGCATGACGGCGGCGGTGCGGCCTATGTACGAGTCCGGGCCGTACTGCTCGATGAGCTCCGTGGCGGCGGCGAGGGCTCCGCTGCCGGATACGGGGCGCAGCAGCATGAGCGGCGCGGTCTCGGGCGGGATGCCGAGCAGGGAGAGCAGCGGCGAGAGCAGTGAGGTGAGCGCGTCGAGCGCACCCGAGGCACGGAGCATGTACACCGCCGTCAGCAGCGCCACGAGCGAGGGAAAGATGCGCAGCAGCACGCCCAGGCCGTCCTTTATCCCGTCGAGCATCGCCTCAAAGACGTCCGTGCCCGAGAGCGTTCCCCACAGCGCGGTGAGCGCGATGACGAGGGCCGCCGCGAGGTCGGCAAGCGTGCTCATTCGCCGCAGAGCCTCGCGAGCAGCGAGGCCGCCAGCAGCCCTGCCGTCACCGAGGCCGCCGAGCTCAGCCACACGGCGGGCAAAATATCGAAGGGCGATGCCGCGCCCGCAGATGCGCGCAGCGCCGCCGCCGTGGTGGGCAGGAGCTGTATGGACGCGGTGTTGAGCACCACCAGCAGGCAGAGCTCCCGGCTCGCCGTGCCGGGCCTGTCCGTCAGGCGCGCCATGCCCTGCGCCGCGCGTATGCCCATGGGCGTCGCCGCATTGCCAAGGCCGAGGAAGTTGGCCGAGACGTTGGCAGAGAGCGCGTCCATCGTGTCCCTGTCACGCGCCGCGCGCGGGAACAGCCGCCCCAGCACCGGACGCAGCAGCCGCGAGAGCCCCGCCATCAGGCCTGAGCGGCGCATGACCTCCATGACCCCAGACCAGAGGCAGATGAGCCCTCCCGTGCCCAGTATGACCTGCACCGCAGCCGGCGCTCCCTCCAGCGCCGCGAGCCCCGTCTCGGCCCCACGGCCCGAAAATGCGCCGTACAGCACCGATATTACAAGGGCTGCGGTCCACATTTTAGACATATTGTTCATTCCTCCCAATAGCTCCGCTTGTTAATTGTTAGATTTCCTCGTGTATAAATATTCCCTGTGTGTTGACTTTATGATAAATTTCATATATAATTTCTTAGTGCTGTGTACGGGAACACGGCAGATTTGGAGGGAATTTAATGAAATCAACCGGGATCGTAAGAAAGGTGGACGAGCTCGGCCGCATCGTGCTTCCGATAGAACTGAGAAGGACGCTCGATATTGCCGAGAAGGACTCGATGGAGATCTACATCGAGGGCGATGCTATTATCCTCAGAAAGTATCAGCCCGCGTGCATCTTCTGTGACAGCGCCAAGGACATAGTTTCCTATCGCGGAAAGAATGTCTGCTCCGACTGCATCAGAATGCTTGAGGAGAAGATCTGATTGCCGCGAGTGTGCGAAAAAGAAGACAGAGCCAGCCGTTTGTTCGGTCAGCTCTGTCTTCTTTTATTTTGACCCTGCTCAGGTCATCTTCTCCTGCTTTACCTTGTGGTCGATGACGTGGCGCGAGGCCAGCTCCCGGCGCACCTCGTCCGGGCTTATGCCAAGCTCCACCATCAGCACCATGACGTGGTAGGCGAGGTCGGCTATCTCGTACACCGTCTCGCGCTTGTCGCGCGCGTGGCCGGCGATGATAACCTCCGTGCTCTCCTCCCCCACCTTCTTGAGTATCTTGTCGATGCCCTTCTGGAAAAGGTAGGTCGTATAGCTGCCCTCGGGCAGGTCCTTTTTTCTGCCCTCGAGCAGGGCGTAGAGGCCCTCCAGGGAGAATTCCGAGAGCTCGTCGCTCTCGTACACGGGGTTGAAGAAGCAGCTCTCCGCGCCCGTGTGGCAGGCAGGGCCCGCCTTCTCCACCTTCACCACCAGCGCGTCAAGGTCACAGTCCGCCGTGATGGAGACGATGCGCTGCACGTTGCCGCTGGTCTCGCCCTTGCGCCAGAGCTCCTGACGGCTCCTGCTCCAGAAGCAGGTGCGGCCTTCGCGCATCGAGATCTCGAGGCTCTCCCGGTTCATATAGGCCAGGGTGAGCACCTTTTTGTTCTCCGCGTCCACTACTATGGCGGGGATGAGGCCCCGCTCGTCGAATTTCAGTTTGTCCAGATCCATGTCACAGCCTCACATTTATTCCGTTTGCCCGGAGCTCGGCCTTGAGCTCCGGTATTTTTACCTCGCCGAAGTGGAAGATGGACGCCGCGAGCCCCGCGCTCACGTCCGGCACCTTCCGGAAGAGATCCGTGAAGTCCGCCGCGCAGCCCGCGCCGCCGGAGGCGATCACCGGCACGCTCACGCTCTCGCAGACCGCCTGGAGCATATCCAGATCGAAGCCGCCCTTGACGCCGTCAGTGTCGATGGAGTTCACTACCACCTCGCCGGCGCCCATGTCCACGCACTTCCTTATCCAGCTGATGGCCTCGATGCCCGTGTCGTCGCGCCCGCCGCGGGCGAACACGCGGAACTCGCCGTCCATGCGCTTCACGTCCACGGAGAGCACCACGCACTGGTCGCCGTAGCGCCGCGCCGCGCGCCGGACCAGCTCCGGGTCACGGATGGCGCCCGAGTTCACGCTCACCTTGTCCGCGCCGCACTTGAGCACACGGTCAAAGTCCTCCAGGCTCGAAATGCCGCCGCCCACCGTGAGCGGTATGAATATGGTGGAGGCCACCTCGCGCAGTATGTCGGTAAAGAGCTTGCGCCCCTCGGCCGAGGCGGTGATGTCATAGAACACCAGCTCGTCCGCGCCGCTCTCCGAATAGTACGCCGCCAGCTCGACGGGCGAGCTCACGTCGCGCAGTCCCATGAAATTCACGCCCTTGACGACCCTGCCGTCCTTCACGTCGAGGCATGGGATTATCCTTTTCGTTATCATCTTGCCGCCTCCACCGCCGCCCGGAGAGAGATGTCCCCGGTGTAGTACGCCTTGCCGATTATGGCCCCGTAGAGCCCCAGCGCGCGCAGCCGCGCCACGTCCTCCATGCTCGAGACGCCGCCCGAGGCGATGAGCTCGAGGCCGAATTCGCGCTGCAAGCGCTCATATAGCTCCGCGTTCGCGCCGCGCATGGCCCCGTCGCGGGAGATGTCCGTGCAGATAACGGTGCGGACGCCCAGGGCCTCGATGCGGCGCAGGAAGTCCTCCGCCGTTATGCCGGAGTCCTCGCGCCAGCCCTTGATGGCGACCTTGCCGTCGCGCAGATCGGCGCCGACGGCTATCTTCTCGCCGTATTTCTGCACCGCGTCGGC
>OMDY01000853.1_pt1 | contig 10730 bp, 10 predicted proteins | sample 1645281 | NCBI WGS metagenome assembly OMDY01 (sample SAMEA103958145, study PRJEB25191) | human gut metagenome | biome: human-associated habitat [ENVO:00009003]; feature: intestine environment [ENVO:2100002]; material: feces | place: Germany | collected 2013/2015
GACTCAAGTCCGCCGTCTTCGGCATTACGTTTGCTACCCACTTTATCTTGTCCATGTCAAACAGCCTCCTAAAACAAATTTGAAGCCGCTAAAAATCTTTTAGGTCTGCTCAAATAATAACACATTATTATAAGAATGCAAGAGGAAATCAAAAATATTTTTAGTTTATTCTCAATAATTTTTTCTCACTCATGCGTTGGCTCGGCGCCATAGGCCGGCAGCCTGTTTTTGAGCGCCCTCGAGGAGCTGTTCCTCGTCGGTGACAAGCAGGATATGGTCCTGCATCAGCAGCTTTCCGGCGACGATGGTGGCGGAGACGCGGGCCGTTCCGGAGGCGGCTATGAGGTGGAGGTCCAGATTCTCCGCCGTCAGCGGCGTAGGCGGCACATAGTCGAGCACTATCACGTCCCCCGCCGCACCGGGCCGGAGCACACCCAGCTCTGTGCCGAAGATGCGGCTCGCAAAGGCCGCGTTTGATTGGAACAATGCCTGCGGCAGCTCCGTGAAGCCAGCCTCCGGGTCCTGCGCGCTGTGGCGGCAAAGCAGCGAACCCACGGTCAGCTCGCCCAGCATGTCGGAGGCGAAGCCGTCCGTTCCCAGACCCACGTTCACACCGGCGCGGGTGTACTCCACGACGCCAGCCGCCCCCGCCGCGCCCGCCATATCGCTCCGCGGACAGTGGACTGCGAGGGTATCCGTCTCCCGCAGTATCTGGACATCCTCCCAGTTGAGGTGGATGCAGTGCGCGGCTATGGTCTTTCGGCCCAGCACGCCGCGCTCGCGCAGGCGGCGCACGACGCTCTTACCGTAGGTCTGGAGGCTGTGAGCCGTGTCCTCCAGGCACTCGGCCACGTGCAGATGGCAGCCGGAGGTGGCCGGGAGCGCCTCCATGCAGGCCTCAAGCGTCCGGTCAGAGAGCGTGAAGCCCGCGTGCATGCCCATCATGCCGCAGCGCATGCCGTCGCTGCGCCGCGTGCACTCGCGCATGAAATCAACATTTTCGCGTATCGCCGCGCGGCACTTGCTCTCGCCCTCGCGGTCAGAGACCTCGTAGCAAAGGCAGGCTCGCAGCCCCAGCTCGTCCGCGGCGCGGCTTATCTCAGCCAGACTGCCCGTGACCGCACCGTAGCTGGCGTGGTGGTCAAAAACCGTGGTGACGCCGCTTCGGATGCACTCCAGGAAGGCCGCAGCAGCGCCGTGGTAGACGTCCTCCGGATTCATCGCCCGGTCGAGCCGCCACCAGTGGCCCTCAAAGAGAGCAGGCAGGTTTTTCCCTGAGCCGGTCCGGGGCAGTAGGCCGCGGGCGAGGCCGTGGCCCGCGTGGTGGTGGAGATTTATGAGGCCGGGCATTATCAGCCCGCCGCGGGCGTCCACATACTGCGCGCCCGGGTGCTCGCGGCGCAGCTTCTGCGCCGGGCCGAGCGCGGTTACGAGCCCGTCGTCTCCGACGGCCACCGCGCCGCCGCTTATGAGCGGGCGTTCCGGGTCCCGCGTCACAACGGCGCCGTTGCCGATCACTATCATTGCTTAAAATCCTCCTTCTGGGCCGAGGCTGTCATGTTGCAGCCGAGCCCAAAAGCTAAAAAAATTTTTTGGAAATCTTCTTTTTTGTAATAATTCGCTTGTGCGGGGCACGATTTTATGATAAAATTATGCAAACATACATTCCGAAGGGAGTTGGTCCAGTCTTGTTGAGCAAAGCCACGCTTCAGATGCTCCGCCAGATAGCCCACGGCCTGTGCAGCCAGTTCGGCAGCAATTGCGAGGTCGTTGTCCACGATCTCAGTCTCAGGCAGCCGGACAGCAGCATAGTCATAATCGAAAACGGGCATGTCAGCAGCCGCAAGCTTGGCGACGGGCCGAGCCACATAGTGCTCGAGGCCCTGCGCGCGGACCCGGCCACTCTCGAGGACAAGCTCTCCTACCTCACCCGCACCCACGACGGCCGCATCCTCAAGAGCAGCACCATTTACATCCGGGACGAGGACGGCAGCGTCGCCGCCATTTTTGCCATCAACTACGACATCACGGGTCTGCTGGCCATCGAGGGAAGCCTGCGTCCGCTCATATCCACCGGCACTCCTGAGTCCGGCGCCTCCGAGCCTGAGAGCATCCCGCTCAACGTCAACGACCTCCTCGACGAGCTCATCAGCCAGTCCATCAAGCTCGTCGGCAAGCCGGTCGCCATGATGAACAAGGACGACAAGATAAAGGCCATCCAGTTCCTCAACAACGCCGGCGCCTTCCTCATCACCAAGAGCGGAGACAAGGTCAGCAAGCAGTTCGGCATAAGCAAGTACACATTATATAACTATATGGACGCGAGCCGCAGCGAATAATGTTTTCGCCGCACGTACGCCCCGGAGCCTGCCAAGGCCCCGGGGCGTATTTTGTTATGGCTGCCAGACGGAATATCCGTAGACCATTATCACGATGCTCACAACGAGCAGCACGTTTCCGACGGTTATGTACGCGGGGGTGACGCAGAGGCAGGCCATGAAGGCGCCTATGGCCATGATTATGGTGCCGATGAGCGCAGCCAGCTTGTAGCGCAGGAGACTGGGCTTCTTGTTCTTATCCGTCATGTCAGTTCGCCTCCCTATTGAGCATCACGTTGTTTTTTCCTGTGACGAGCATGAGCACCGTGTAGAGCAGCGCGCCCAGCACGAGACTGTTGAGCGAGGGCAGACCCCAGGGGATGACGTACACGAGCACCGCGCTCACGACCCAGCTTATCCAGGGTATCGCGTTCCATTTTGCAAACGCGGCGCTTTCAAGGCTGGTATAACGGCCCTTGTGGATGATGAAGTAGTCGGCGAGGATGATGCCCGCGAGCGGCGGGACGATGTTGCCGAGCACGTTCAGGAAGGAGTAGAAGAAGTCCACCTGATAGGGCTTGAGCAGCGTGGCCAGCGCCGAGATGGCTATGACGACGATGAGGGTCTTGTTCCGTCCGGCCTTGAAGCTGTTCGCGAGGTTGAGGCTGGTGGAATAGAGGTTGGCGACGTTTGTCGTGAAGATGTTGGTGGTCATGAGGATGAGCGCGGGGATGACGAGACCGAAGCCGAGCAGGACGTTGGTCAGGTCGTAGTCGTTCATCGCGATGGTGGCGATGGCGCCGCAGACGATCATGAGGATGTTGCCGAAGAGCAGACCCGTGAGCGCGGAGGCCACGGCGGTCTTTGTGCTCTTGGCGTAGCGCATTATGTCCGCGATACATGTCGCCGTTGAGAGTATCCACGCGCCGATTACGGTGGTGACGCCGGCGGCGAGGGTCATAGGCGCCGAGGGGCGGTAGGCCATGAGGGCCTCCCAGCTGCCGAGCACGCCCATAGAGCGGATGGTGGTGGCGATGGAGAGGAACACGATGGCCGGGATGGCCACGTAGCCGAGGATAGTGATGGCCTTCACGCCGTAGAAGGCGAAGGCGCCCATGGCAATGGCGCTGAGCACCATGCAGATGGCCTCGCCCACCTCGCCGAGGCCGAGCGCCGTGGCGACAAAGTGGCCGTAGGTGGCGGCCTGGATGGTGTACCAGCCGATGTTGACGATGGGCACGAAGATGGAAGCCAGCTTGGAGCCCATGGTGCCGAAGCTGTAACGGGTAAGCAGTGCGAAGGTGAGTCCGGTCTTGCTGGCGATCACGCTGACTGCGACCGCGATGAGGCAGAGAAAGACGTTGCCGATGAGAGTCGCGTAGATGACGTGCTTGAAATCCAGTCCGACGGCCAGCGTGCCGCCGGCCATCATCGAGACGATGACGAAAACGAAGCCCGTCCAGATGATCGTCAGGCTTATGTAGCTCTTGCGCTCACTCTCCGGGACGGCGGAGAGCGAAAATTCGCTGTCCTGCATGGCTGCTTTGGTCTCGTTGTTTTCCTTCACTTTTTGGACCTCCCTCTTTCATTGAAAAATACCTTTAGTTTCCTTCTCGGCCCGCCGCGGCTCGCGGCAGGAACTCGGAGGCGGCAAAGGCTCCCCATGATGAGGTCTTTGCGGCTTTCGCCGCGCGGTCCGTGCACTGACCGCAACCGTACCCGTGTTAGACATGTCGCACAAAAAGATTTTTTCATGCGGCAATAATTCTGTTGCATTTACAGTATATAGCCCCGTGAACAAAATGTCAACAAAATATTTTTGATATCAGAAAATTTTTTATTGCTTCCTACAAAATTTTCTCTTGACAGTTGAACAGTTGCTCAACTATAATGCGTATGTAACAAACAGTTGAGCAATTGTTCAACCATCTGGAGGCGACGACATGGCAAAAAGCGAATTCTCCTGCTCCGAGAATATAGTCCACGAGGACGCTGTGGCCGAAGTGCGCGGGAAGATGCACGACGGCAGCATGCTGGACACCGTGGCCGGCTTTTTCAAGGTACTGGGCGACGGGACACGTATGCGCATCATATCGGCGCTGGCGGTCCGCGAGCTCTGCGTCTGCGACCTGGCCGAGGCGCTGGGCATGACCAAGAGCGCGGTCAGCCATCAGCTCGGCACTCTGCGCGCGGCCCGTCTGGTCAAGTGCCGCCGCGAGGGCAAGAGCGTCTTTTATTCGCTTGACGACGACCACGTCCTCAAGATGCTGGAAGGAGGCCTCGAGCATGTCCACGAGTGAGCATGAACACGAGCACTGCGAATGCTGCTGCGGCCACGAGCATCATCACGAGCACAGCCATGAGCACAGCCATGAGCATCAGCATCAGCATGAGCATGAGCATCATCACGAGCACGAGCATTGCCACGACGACGGCTGCGGCTGCGGGCATGAGCACCATCACCACGGCTCCGGCGGCCTGAAGACGGCGGTTATACGTCTCGTCGCGGCGGCGCTGCTCTTTGCGGCGTCTTATCTCATCCCCGAGGGACTTCCCCGCCGGCTTTTCCTGCTGCTGCCCTATCTCGTTGCGGGATACGACGTGCTCTGGAGCGCCCTGCGCGGCATAGTTCGCGGGCATGTTTTCGACGAAAACTTCCTCATGGCCGTCGCGACGGTGGGCGCGGTGGCGCTCGGCGACATGAGCGAGGCCGTGGCGGTCATGGTATTCTACCAGCTGGGCGCGCTCTTTGAGGAATACGCCGTGGGCCGCAGCCGCGGGAGCATAAAGGCTCTGATGGACCTGCGCCCCGACCGCGCGAAGCTCGAGCGGGACGGCGCGGTGGTCTCCGTGGCGCCGGATGAGGTGGAGCCGGGCAGCGTCATAGTCGTCCGCCCCGGCGAGCGGGTGCCCATTGACGGCGTCGTCATCGAGGGCGAGAGCACGCTGGACACCTCCGCGCTCACGGGCGAGAGCCTGCCGAGACCCTGCGCGTCGGGCGACGAGATCTCCAGCGGCTGCGTCAGCCTGACCGGCCTGCTGCGCATCCGCACCACCAAGCCCTTCGGCGAGAGCGCGGTGTCCCGCATTCTGAAGCTTGCCGAGGAGTCCTCGGCGCGCAAATCGCGCTCCGAAAAATTCATAACCCGCTTTGCACGCATATACACGCCCGTGGTCTGCGCCGCGGCGCTGCTGCTGGCACTGCTGCCGCCGCTCATCCGCCTGGCCCAGGGCCTGGATGCCGGCTGGACGGCATACATTGAAAACGCGCTCACCTTCCTCGTCATCAGCTGCCCCTGCGCGCTTGTCATCTCCGTGCCGCTGGGCTTTTTCGGCGGCATGGGCGGTGCCTCCACCCGCGGCGTGCTCCTCAAGGGCTCGACGGGCATAGAGGCGCTGGCCGGAACACGCTGCGTTGTGTTCGACAAGACCGGCACGCTGACCCGCGGCGAATTCGAGGTCATCGGCGCGCGTCCGGAGACGGGCGTCACGCGCGAGCGGCTGCTGGAGCTCGCAGCGCTGGCCGAAAGCTGGTCGAATCATCCCATAAGCCGCAGTCTGGTCGAGGCCGCGGGCTCCCCGGATGCAAAGAGCCGCGTTACCGACGCGCACGAGGAGCAGGGCGGCGGCGTGAGCGCCATCGTGGACGGCCTGCACGTCTCTGCGGGCAACCGGCGCTACATGTCCAAGCTCGGCATTGACTGCGCCGACCCCGAGGACGCGGGCACTGTGGTCCATGTTGCGGCCGATGGCGCCTATCTCGGCTGCATCCTGCTTGCCGACGCGCCGAAGGCCAACGCCAAGGCCGCCATCGAGGCCGTTGAGGCCCTCGGCGCGCGCACGGTCATGCTGACCGGAGACTCCGAAAAGGCGGCGGCGCTCGCGGCGAAGGAGCTGGGCATCAGCGATTATCGCGCCGGCCTGCTGCCCGGCGGCAAAGTCGAGGCGCTTGAGGAGCTCATCAAGGCCACGGACGGCAAGGTCGCCTTCGTGGGCGACGGCGTGAACGACGCGCCGGTGCTCGCCCGCGCGGACGTGGGCATTGCCATGGGCGCACTGGGCTCCGACGCCGCCATAGAGGCCGCCGACGTCGTGATAATGGATGACGACCCGGCCAAACTGCCCCTCGCCATCCGTCTCTCCCGCCGCTGCATGGGCATCGTGCGCGCCAACATCGTCTTTGCGATAGGCGTGAAGCTGGCCTTCCTGGCCCTCGGCGCATTCGGCATTGTGGGCATGTCCCTCGCCATTTTTGCTGATGTCGGCGTGATGGTGCTCGCCGTTCTCAACTCCATGCGCACACTGAGAGTCCGTGATTTGTAACCGAAACTTTGTTTGACTTTCATCGTCTAAACGATATAATTAGGCGAGAGGTGATCCTTATGTCTGGAAAGAACAAAAGTCCTGCCGGCGCAATACTTGCGCTGCTTATCCTTGTAATTATCGTCGTTGCGCTCATCTTCATCCTCCGCGGCGGCGGGGATGATACCACCGAGCCCTCGGACGATCCCGGCGTCGGAACCGTGACGGACGCCCCGTCTGACAGCACAGACCCCGCTGACGTGTCCGTCCCCACTCCGCCTACTCAGGAGACCGCTGAGCCTACCGCTTCCGCCACTCCGACCCCCACTCCCACGCCTACACCGACTCCGACCCCCACTCCGACCCCGACCCCCGCGGTCAGCGCTTCGAGCGGCAGCTTCCGCTCCGAAACGGATACGGGCCTCAACATAGTGGTCGACTGGACGCTGACGCCCGGCGCGAACGGCGCCACGCTCTCGTTCAAGGTCTCGACCGAGTCTTACAGCCTCTACAACAACGAGGCCTGGCACGGTCTGAGCGTGACTATCGGCGGCCAGACCTGGGAGTTCGACACCAAGGCCATCGAGTATGAGGGCCCGGGCCTCGGCACCAATGAGCTGGCCGAGGGCAGCATCGAGCTCTCCTCCTCCGCCATCCCGGCCACGGCTGAGGTGAGCTGGCACTTCCAGGGCAAGTACGGCGGCACGGAGCTTGAGAATATCACCGCCACCGGCACCATCAGCTGAGCAGGAACTCAATAAGTAAATCTTTCGCCCGCCTCAAGAGGCGGGCGAATTTTTTGCCGTTTTCACATGTGACGGGCCGCGTCATTTTTTCGGTATCGATATCGTGACGATGAGCTCGTCCTCCGTCTCCTGCTTCTTCATGCCGGCGGCGATGCCGCCCTGCTTCATCAAATCCAGGCTGTGAGTGAGGGTGTTGAGAAAGACGCGCACGTCCTTGAGGATAAAGGCGCGGCGGCGCGCGGGCTTTTCCTCGGCATTTTTGGCGGCGAGGAGGGCATCTATGTAGGCGTCGGTCTGGGCGACGTTGAGGCCCTGGTCGCAGATGGCGGCGAGGGCGGCGCGCTGCTCCTCCGGCGTGCCGAGACGGAGAAGCGCCCTGCCATGCCTCTCCGTCAGGCCTTTGTCGCGCAGGGCGGCCAGTATGTCCGGCGGCAGCTTGAGGAGCCGGAGCTTGTTCGCCACGGCGCTCTGGCTGAGACCCAGACGCCTCGCGGCCTCCTCCTGGCTCATGTCGAACATGCGTATCAGGTTCGATATTCCCCGGGCCTCCTCGACAAAGTCGAGGTCCTCGCGCTGGAGGTTTTCCACCATCGCCAGCAGGCCGGATTCCTCCATGTCCACGTCGAGGATGAGGCAGGGCACACGCGTCAGCCCGGCGAGCCGGGCAGCGCGCAGGCGGCGCTCGCCGGCAATGAGCTCGTAGCGGCCGTAGTGCAGCCGCACGCTTATGGGCGAGAGCACCCCGTATTGGGCTATGCTCTCAGCGAGCGCGGCGAGGCTCTCCCCGTCGAATACCCGGCGCGGCTGGTTCGGGTTGGGGTCTATCTCGTTTACGGGCACCTGAACTATCCCCCCGCGTCCGACGCGGGTCCTGGTCAATAGAGCGGGCATGACCTTTCTCCTTTGCATACGACGTTTATAGTGAAAGCATATCGCCTTGCTTCGGGAAAGTCCCGCGAAAAAGGGCGGATGATTATTTTAATGTATAATGCGGAAAATAAACAAAAAAAGGCGGCGGACTGTGGGAACAGTCCGCCAAAACAGGGTTGTGGGATAAAGATATGAGCCGGGTCCCCGCATGATGGCCCGCCGTTTGACGGGTCAGCAATTGGATAAGCTGTGATGAAAGAATAACGCAAAAGCGCCGCCTTTGCAAGAGCGAAGACTGTCGATTCGGCACTACTTTTGTCGAATGAATATTTGTGCCGCGCCGCGGGCAAGCTAATGCTCGAAGTCAGATAAAAAGGAGGCTGCGAGGCATGATAATGGACCGCATCGCACTCGTACTCGCCATCATCGGCGGGCTGAACTGGGGCAGCATCGGTCTGTTCCGCTTCGACCTGGTTGCGTGGCTTTTCGGCGGGCAGACCGCAACGGTGAGCCGCGTGGTGTACACGCTGGTCGGACTGGCCGCCCTCTGGTGCGTGACGCTGCTCTTCCGCGAGCGCGAAGAGGACTCTGAATCCGCCTAAAACCCGGTAAAGCGCCGTCTCGTTTGAGACGGCGCTTTTAAATTATATTGATTATTTGCTCTTGCGCTTGAGCACTATGGCGAGGACGATACCAGCGGCGCAGAGAATGAGACCAAAGACCATGATCACGCCGCCCATGGTATAGACGGGATTATTCCTGGCAAAGCCGGAGAAAACATCTCCGCCCACGGAAACAAAGTCTCCACCGAGTCCCAGTCCCAAGTCACCTGCCGCAGACGTGAAGCCGTCGAACATACTCCTCGACATCAGCCGCGCCAGCGCTCCCATGCCTGCAAACAGCGCGCCCACCACGGCGAGGTACACACCCGCCAGCCAGCCCCAGCGCTTTGCTGCGCCGCGGAGCATGCGCGGGAGCTTGTCCGTCCAGTCCTCCGTCTGCTCGGGCTGCGATAGCGGCTCCTCATCCGAGAGCAGCCAGTCCACGGAAACGCCCAGCGCCGCGGCCAGCGCGGAGAGCTTCGCCGTCTCCGGCAGAGTCTCGCCGGTCTCCCACTTTGATACCGCCTGGCGCGACACACCGACCATATCAGCCAGTGCCTCCTGCGAGAGTCCCGCGCGCTTGCGGCTGTACAATATCTTCTCAGACAGCTTCATATTCTCCGCCTCCTTTGTGCTTGTGGCTCGAGTATAGCATCCACACCGCTTCGAGGCAAGCAACCGGGGGCTTGAATCTGCGCAACCTGGGGTTGCGTTGCTGCCCGGAGCTTTACAAATCCTCGTTGTATGGTAGAATAAAAGGGATTTCTGACAAAAGAGGTGCGCCATGACCGATATTGAAATTGCCCAGGCAGCCGTCCCCCTGCCCATAACCGAAGTCGCCGCCAAGGCCGGCATCGACGAGAGCTTTGTCGAGTGCTACGGCCGTTACAAGGCCAAGATAGATCCCGCCCTGCTCAAGGCCCCGGGAGAGGACGGCAAGCTCATACTCGTCACCGCCATCAACCCCACCCCGGCGGGCGAGGGGAAGACCACGACCACCGTCGGCCTCTCGGATGCGCTGCGTAAGATAGGCAAGCGCTCCGTCGTGGCGCTGCGCGAGCCCTCGCTCGGGCCCGTGTTCGGCATAAAGGGCGGCGCGGCCGGCGGCGGTTACGCCCAGGTCATACCCATGGAGGACATCAACCTCCACTTCACCGGCGACTTCCACGCCATAGGCGCGGCAAACAACCTGCTTGCCGCCATGCTCGACAACCACATCTACCAGGGCAATGCCCTGAACATAGACCCCCGGCGCATCACCTGGCGCCGCGCCGTTGACATGAACGACAGGCAGCTGCGCTTCATCACCGACGGCCTCGGCGGCCGCGTGAACGGCGTGCCGCGCGAGGACGGCTTCGACATCACAGTCGCAAGCGAGGTCATGGCCGTGCTCTGCCTCGCCTCCGGCATCGCCGATCTCAAGGCGCGCCTCGCCCGCATCGTCGTGGGCTACACCTACGACGAGCAGCCTGTGACCGCAGGTCAGCTCGGCGCGGCCGGGGCCATGGCGGCGCTCCTCAAGGACGCGCTCAAGCCCAACCTCGTGCAGACGCTGGAGGGCACGCCCGCCTTCGTCCACGGCGGACCCTTTGCAAACATCGCCCACGGCTGCAACAGCGTCACGGCCACACGCATGGCACTCCGGCTCGGCGAGTACGCGGTCACGGAGGCCGGCTTCGGCGCCGACCTTGGCGCGGAGAAGTTTTTCGACATCAAGTGCCGCATGTCCGGCCTGCGTCCCTCGGCCGTCGTCGTCGTGGCGACGGTGCGCGCGCTCAAGCACCACGGCGGCGCAGCGAAGGGCGAGCTCGGCGAGGAAAATCTCGAGGCGCTCGAGCGCGGCCTGCCCAACCTGCTGCGGCACGTCGACAACATCAAAAACGTCTACGGCC
>OMDY01000862.1_pt1 | contig 10630 bp, 7 predicted proteins | sample 1645281 | NCBI WGS metagenome assembly OMDY01 (sample SAMEA103958145, study PRJEB25191) | human gut metagenome | biome: human-associated habitat [ENVO:00009003]; feature: intestine environment [ENVO:2100002]; material: feces | place: Germany | collected 2013/2015
AATTATTTGCAGAACCATTCCAGCAGGTCAAGCGTCCCGCTGCCCTGAGCCATCGCCAGACTCTCGGTGAGCAGCACGTCGTCTATGTCGTAATACTGCACGAAGTAGCTCAGCGTCATCTCGCTGTACTTGCGGTAGTCTATGACGTAGACGTTGTGATAGTGCTGCGTCAGATAGGGCGCAAAGGGGTTCCCGAAGGAGTCCTTGATGACGACGCAGTTGGGGCCGTCCGGAAGGTCGTTGTTGGTGATGGTGACAAGCGGGTGGTCGCCGCCGAGGAAGGTCATGTACTTCGAGTATATGCTCGACTTCGACATGTCCGTCAGCACAGGCCACTCGAAGGAGCTGCCGTTGTCCTTCGTGATGGTCATCGTGATGTCGCCCGGCGGGTCGTAGGCCGTGACGTTGTCCTCACGCAGCTTGGAGCTCTGCGAGCAGTTGCCGTAGAACGAGCCGAGGAAGGGGCCCATGTCCAGCGCCTCGAAGTCCTCCAGCGGCACCGGCTCAAAGCCCGCCGAGGCGCAGAATTCCTCGTAGGCGTAGTAGGCGCCCAGCGCTGTCCAGTGGTGGTCGGTGCGGAAGTAGAGGTACTCGTCGTTGTGCTCGATGAGCCGGTTGAACACGTTCACGCGGCCCACGTCCTCGCTCACGCGCGAGAAGATGTAGCTTATCGTCTGGCCCTGGTCCGTGCACTTGAGCTGCTCCATGTAGTCCGAGGACACCACAACGCCGACGCTGGTCGGAATGAGGATGTCGTAGAGCTTCACGCCGTACTGCGCGAGCATCTCGGCGCAGGAGTTCACCAGCTCTACGTGCCGGTCGGAGCCGCTCTGCGAGAAGCCGTAGTAGGCAAAGGCCGCGTCGCCTATCTGGAGGACGTTGCCGTAGATGACCTCCGTCTCGTCGTCCACCTCGAGGCCGCCCCAGTGCTCGACGGATTCTTCCGGCGGGGAGGTCAGCACGACCTCGGGCGTAGGCGGGGGAGTGGGGGTAGGCGTGGGAGCGGGCGTCGGCGTCGGCCCGGGCGTGGGCGTCGCCTCCGGGGTCTCGTCCGCGCTCGGTAGCTCGTCCGCGCCGCCGATGTCGCCGTAGATGACCACGTCGTTTATGCCGTGCAGCTCGCCCAGGCGGGTGGAGACGCTCAGCCAGTAGTCGCGGAAGGGGAAGGTGTCCGAAAACCACAGCCCTATGCTGTCAAAGTATTCGCCCGAGAGCAGCGTGTCCACGGAAAAGGCGGGGAATTCCGTGAGCTTTCGCTTCTCGCTCGCGGACTCCGTGGGCCGCAGCGGGATGATGAAGGCGACTACGGTAAGCGCAAAGAGCACGGCGAAGAAGGGCACTGCGATGCGCGTGCGGCGCTTATATTCCTCGCGGCGCTTGGCGCGGTGTGTTTTGTGTTTCCGTTCGTGGCTCATGCGCGCACCTCAGAACTGGAAGTAGATGAAGGGATTGTAGCTGTCGCCCACGAGCGAGGCCGTGGAGAGCAGCAGGAATATGATGGGGAAGACCACGTGGGCCGTGAGGTCGCAGAGCCTCTGCCCGGAGCGGCTGCGCCGGAGCCGCGTGCCCGCGCCGTTTGCCATGGTCTTTACAAGCGGCGTGCAGGCGACGGCGGAGACGCCGAGAAGGAAGATGTTGTTCTTGAGCAGCGTTATCGACACAAAGTCCGACGCCGCGTTGCCGTTCGCGCCGAAGAGGCCGAGGAACACCGTCCAGCCGAGGCGCACGTCCGTGAAGTGGAAGAGTATCCAGCCCACGAAGACCACGAAGAGCAGGTAGATGTGCGGCAGGATGCGGAGCTTTGCAAAGAGCCGCTTGAGGAAGAGGCGCTCGATGAGGATGAACACGAAGAAGTAGAGCCCCCAGAGCACGAAATTCCAGTGTGCCCCGTGCCAGAGGCCGGTCAGCGCCCAGACGACAAAGAGGTTGAACACCGAGCGCGCCTTGGAGCACTGCCGCCCGCCGAGCGGGATGTAGACGTAGTCGCGGAAGAAGGTGCCGAGCGAGATGTGCCAGCGCCGCCAGAACTCCGTGACGGTCTTGGAAAGGTAGGGGTAATCGAAGTTTTCGAGGTAGTGCAGCCCCAGCATCCTGCCCATGCCTATCGCCATGTCGGAGTAGGCGGAGAAGTCGAGGTAGATCTGCATCATGAAGGCCGCGACGCCTACCCAGGCGCCGAGCGCCGAGAGCTCCGAGAGCGAGGCGAGGTTTTCGGCAAAGAGCGAGGCGTTGGAGGCCGCGTCGGTGGAGAGCAGAAGCTGGTCGGCCAGCGCGCCGCAGGGGTTTGCGAGCAGCGTCTTTTTCGCGAGGCCGACGGAAAAGCGGGAGATGCCGCTGAGAAGATCGCGGCTGTCGCGCTCGACAAAGAGCTCGTGCGCTATGGTCTTGTAGCGCACGATGGGCCCCGCCACGCACTGGTGAAAGAGCGAGGCGTAGAGCAATACGTTGAGGTAGCTCGGCTGCGCCTCGGCGTCGCCGCGATAGACGTCCACGACGTAGGTCAGCAGCTGGAAGGTGTAAAACGAGATGCCTATGGGCAGTGCGATGTTCGCGATGAACTCCGGCACCTCGCCGAAGACGGAGCAGATGAGCCCCGAGTACTTGAAAAAGCCTATGAGCGCTATGTCTATGGCGCAGGAGACGGCCACCCAGGAGCGCTTCCCCTTGCGCGAGGCCGCCCGCTCGACCCTGAGCGCGCAAAACCAGGAGCAGAGCGACATGAACATCAGCAGCAGGACATATTTCGGCTCGCCCCATGCGTAGAAGATGAGAGAAAAGACCAGCAGGGACATATTTTTTGCCTCCCTGCCCTTGCACAGCACATAGGCAAGGAGCGAGAGGGGCAAAAAGGCGTATAGAAATATGAGGCTTGAAAAGACCATATATAAGCTCCGTACCGTCAGATTTGGCGTCACAGGAAAGCATAGCCAATACTTACAGCATTATATACCAGTCAGGGTATGCCGCGCAAGCAGAATTCGACAAAGCAAAGGGCCGCGCCGCTGACTGCGGCGCGGCCCTGGGGCACGTGTTCTATTCCTCGTAGAGCAGCAGGGAGCTGTCCTCACCGCTCTGGGCTATTTGCAGCACCGTGCCGTCGGAGAGCACCAGGCAAAACTGCGGCGTATCCATGAACACGGAGCTGACAGCGAGCGCCTCGCCCGCGTCGAGCTTGTTTATCCAGGCGTACTCGTCGCCCGTGTCGTAGATGACGGTGGGCTCCTCCTCGTCGTAGATGGTGATGGTGTCGCCCGCGGCTATCGAGCTCCCGTGCAGGGAGATGGGGCCCATGTCGGCGGCGGCGACGATGCGGTAGTCGACGAGGTACTCGGCCTCACTCTCGGAGCGGAGTACCTGCACCGAAGCCGCGACAGGCGCGTCGGCGGCGTCCTCGGCAAAGGCGATGGAGAGGTCGGCGGCTGTGCCGGAGGCCTCGGAGGGCTCGGGGATGTACTCGGCCTTGATGAGGCCCTCGAGCTCGGAATAGGGCACGGCGAACTCGACCTTGCCGCGCGCACCTGCGGCGATCTCGCCCACCTGGGCCACGATGACCAGCGCCTCGTCCGTGAGATACCAGGCGTCGGTGTCGTACACGCGCTCGGTGAAGCCCTCGACGTCAAAGAGCTCCTCGGCGTCCTCCTTGGCCGCGGCGAGGATGTGTTCCGTGAGCGCCGCGCGCAGCTCCTCGGGCTCGTCGCTCAGGTCGTCGAGGGAGAGCTCCTCGCCGGTGACTGTGCTGAAGTTCTGGCCGAAGTAGTCATAGCTCCCGTGGGCGCCGCCGGTGTAGGCGTAGGTGTAGCACAGCAGGCTGAGCACTGCGCCGTCGCCGCGCATGACCTCGCCGCTGCTGCTCCAGCCATAGGCGAGCCAGGTCTCGCGCCCGGCGTCATCAAGGGCGTCGAAGGCCTCGCAGGCGGCGTCGTAGGCGTCCTTTGTGCTGTCCTCGGTGGCGGCGAGCTTATTTTGCAGGGCCTTGGTTATGGCCGAGGCGGCCTCGTCGCGGCCCTCGATGCTCACCGTAGGCAGCAGGGCGTCGGCCTTGAGGACAACGTAGCCCTCGTAGGTGCTAGCAAGGCCGTCAAACTCGCTCGTGACGAGGATGGTGCCGTCAAATTCCTCGGGCTCGGCGCTCGGCTCTGCTGTGGGGCTTGCCTCCGGTTCGAGAGAGACCGTGGCTTCCGGCGTGGGCGTTATCTCCGCCTCCTGCGCGCCGCAGGCGGCGAGGGAGAGCGTAAGCGCTCCAATGAGCGCAAGGGAAAGGAGTTTCTTTTTCAAATTTGAACACCTCCGGCGATTATCTGCTTTCTGCCTTTTGGATAATAGGACTGAAAAAGACGCGGACATGTTCCCGAACGGCGCGTATACGCGCTCAACCCAGCCCGGCGGCCTCGGAAAGGTATTTTATGACCGACTTACGGGTGAGTATGCCGCAGAGCGTGCCGCGCCCGTCCACGATGGGCACGAAGTTCTGGTCCAGTGTGGCCGAGACGACCACGGCAGGGTCGGCATCGATGGAGAGGGCGGGGCAGAAGTCGCGGCGGACTATTGCTTTTATGCGGTAGCGCTCCTGCTCCTTGAGGTCGGTTGTGCCGGTGGCGAGGACGTGGCGGAGAAAGTCGCCCTCTGTGACGCTGCCTATGTACTGCTCGCGCTCGTTGAGTACGGGGATGGCGGTGTAGCCGTGGATGGTGAAGCACTCGAGCCCCTGGCGGATGGTGTCGTTCTCGTGCAGGAAGGCGGTGTAGACCTTGGGTATCATCAGCTTTGCTATGTTCATTGCAAACCTCCGGTTCATGCTGTACCTATAATTATACCAGAACGCGCGCCCCCATCCAAGTGCCCATATGTTAAATTTCACCCCGCCGCCCTTGCAAGTGCGCCGCGGAACCGCTATATTATAGGAAGGAAGGAGAGAGAACAATGGCAAAAAAGAAAATGACCGTCCCCGACTTCAAGAAATTCAAGGAGGAGGGGCGCAAGTTCACTTACGTCACCGCCTATGACTACACCACCGCCTCCATCGTCAACGAGAGCGAGACGGAGGTCATCCTCGTCGGCGACTCGCTGGGCATGGTCATGCTCGGCTATGACACCACCGTCGGCGTCACGCTCGACGACATGATCCACCACATCCGCCCGGTGGTCAAGGGCGCACCGGACACCTTCGTCGTGGGCGATATGCCCTTCGGCAGCTATCAGGAGAGCCCGGAGCAGGCCATACGCAGCGCCTGCCGCATCCTCATGGAGACGCACTGCGACTGCGTGAAGCTCGAGGGCGGCTCGGCGATGGCGGAGACCATCCGCCGCATGGTCGAGGTAGGCATCCCCGTCATGGGCCACATCGGGCTGACGCCACAGTCGGCCTCGAGCTTCGGAGGCTTCAAGATGCAGGGCGGCACGCCGGAGGGCGCGGCCAAGCTCATAGCCGACGCCAAGGCGCTCGAGGCGGCGGGCGTGTTCTCCATCGTGCTCGAGTGCGTGCCGAGCGGCGTGGCCAAGGCCGTGACCGAAGCGGTGAGCGTGCCCATCCTCGGCATAGGCGCGGGCCCCTACGTCGACTGCCAGGTGCTGCTCACGCACGATCTGCTCGATATGTACGGCGACTTCAAGCCCCGCTTCGTCAAACACTTCGCCCACATCCGCAAGGAGATGGTGGACGGCCTGAACGCCTTCCACGCCGAGGCCCTCTCCGGTGAGTTCCCCACGCCCGAATACAGCTTCAACCGCGTGGTCGAGGGCTACGAGCTGTAAGATGGCGGCGCTGAGGAATTTCGTTTCCGCGGCCTTCGCGGGCATCAGCATCGGCCTGGGCGCGCTGGTGTACCTCTCCGTGGACAGCCGCGTCGTCGGCTCGGCGCTCTTTACCATAGGGCTCTACACCATCTGCACCTTCGGCCTCTGCCTCTACACGGGCCGCATCTGCTACGCCTTTGAGAACGACGGCAAATACGCCCTGATGCTGCCGGTCATCTGGCTCGGCAACCTCGCGGGCACGGGCGTAACTGCCGTCATCGCGCGCATGACGCGCATCTCGGGTCTTGCCGAGGGCGCGGCGGCGCTCTGCGAGGTGAAGCTCGGCGACGGGCTCGTCAGCCTCTTTTTCCTCGGCGTGCTGTGCAATATCTTCATCTACATAGCCGTCGAGGGCTACAAGAACTGCCCGCACGTGCTGGGGAAGTACCTTGTGCTCTTCTTCGGCGTCATGGGCTTTATCCTCGCCGGGACGGAGCACTGCGTGGCGGACATGTTCTACTTCTGGCTCTCCGGGCTGTGGAGCGGCCCCGCACTGCTGAGAGTGCTCGTGATCACGCTCGGTAACAGCGCCGGCGGCCTCCTCGCCCGCACCCTCCACCGCTGCGCCGTGCAGACGGCGTGAATATATGAAAAAAGGCCGGGAAACCTTGTGTTTCCCGGCCTTTTGCCGTTTTGTCAGCTTTCGAGATAGCGCATGAAGATGGCCGCAGCCTGGGCGCGGGTGGCGGTGGCGGTCGGAGTGACCGCGCCGTTCTCGTCGCCCTCGATGAGGCCGATGTTCATCGCCCAGACCATCGCGTCGCTGGCCCAAGCGCTCACGCTGGAGGCATCCGGAGCGGTGATGGTGCCGGAAACAGTCGGCTCACCGGCCAGACGATAGAGCATCGTCACGAGCTCCTGACGGGTGATGGCCGCACTCGGGTTCTCACCGTCGGAAATGCCCTTCGCGACGACCCACTCCTGAGCCTTCGCGTACCAGCTGCTTCCGCCGGTCGTGTCTACGCCCTCGGCGCGGGCGATTATCGTCCAGACCATCGCGCGGGTCAGCGTCGCGTTCGGAGCGAACTCGTGGGTGTCGACGCCGTCCATCAGGCCCTTGTCCCAGACATAGTACACCGCGTCGTAGTACCAGTCGCGGATGTTCACGTCGTAGAACGGGAAGTCGGAAACTTCAGGCTCCTCCGGCTCCTCGGGGTCAACGTCAGGCAGGTTGCCCCACACGGCGGTGAAGGTGGTGTCGGAAGTTATGTCAACCGCCTCGCCCGCCTTGTAGGTGACGTCGCCGCAGCGCCATCCGAGGAATATGTAGCCGCTGTTGCCCGGCGCGTCGGGGAGGGTGAAGGCCTTGCCCTTGACGACATTGTAGACCTTGTCGGCTGCACCGCTGCCGTATTTCACAGTTACGAACCAGTAGTTCGGAAGCTCGCCGCTGCCCTGAATCTCGCCGAGCGTCTCGCCGTAGTCAATGTAGGTGCCGTTGTTGGTGAAGCTGCCGCCCAGGACCTGAATGGTGCCGTAATTCGTCAGCGTCACGCCCTTGGGGATGGTGAGACTCTCGCCCTCCCGGATGACGAGGACTTGACCCTGTGGAATTGTCGCGTCCCCGGGCAAAACGGCGTCGCCAAAGACTTGCCCGCTGCCGTCCGTTATCTCAACGCTGTTTGAGAAATTTACAGAATGTGCTCCGCTGTTCGATGTAAACCAGGAGTTGGATACATTGATGTTGTCCGAAGCGCCGATTGAGTCAAACTCGGGATCACCGGTTACAGCTTCGACTATGCTGTTGCTTATGATCAGGTCTTTCCAGCTGTATATGGCATAATTCGCTTCGCTGTACGCCTTTACCGTGCCGCCGGTGATCTCAACGCCTCCCATGGAGTTAATGCCTGGATAGTAGCCGCTGGCAGTCACCTGCGCGTTGTCGGTAATGGTCATTTTGCCCGTCGGTACCCAAAAAGCACTGTCTACGGTAGAAGTGCTGTCCACCACGGCGTTGCCGGATATCTGAATATTGTTGCCGCAGATTCCAAAATAGCCCTTCGCCGTGACGTTTGAATTGCCGGAGATGATCACATCTCCGCTTGCCGACATGATGGGATTCGCACCCAATTTGCTTCCATCCGAAAGTTCTATTCCAGCCAAGGACGTTACGTTTACTGTTGCATCATTAATGACCAGATCTCCGTTTTCGCTGTATATAGGGCCGGTACCGGAAACAGAATTCACATTTACAGTTGCACCGTTCTCTATTGTGAGGGTATCATTTGCGCGTATTGCCTCGGAAAACTTGCCGCCGCCATACTCATCGGTGATATCATCCTTTTTGACGTCAACTTTTAAAGTCAGCTTCTCAATGTTGACATCTTCATGAGCCCTTATTCCGGAGCCGAAATAATTCACTTCAATATCCAGAGTTGCCGTACCGGTCAGATTTATCGACCATGTTTTATTAACAGGAGCAAATCCGGTTTCATCGTGTAATATGCTGCATACACCGCGGACATTGTCGGCATTTTCGCCCGGCTCCCCAACCGTTATCTTGCTGTCTCCAATAACGTTGACGGTGAGCGGGTCGTCTGTTCTTGCCAGAATAACACCGTAGTATTGATTATCGTACGTGTGCAAAACGCTCAGCTCCGCCCCGTCGAGCGTCAGGGTGTTGGTGGCCGCGTCATATTTGACAGTAGCGCCTTCGTCGGCATTACCCAGCACGTCGTCGGCGTTTGCGCTCGTTACCTGGACGCCGTTGACCCAGAGGTCGTACTCGTCCGCCGCCGCCGCGCCGACGCAGAGGAGCAGGGCAAACACCGCGGTGAGGAGCGCGAGGGTCAAAATCTTTCGTTTCATGCTATCCCTCCTAGAATCAGCAAAATAGCAGGCAGAATCTTGCGAGGAACCTCGCAAGGCAGACAGCCCATGGGCTGTCTGATCATCTTTATTCACCTTACCACAAATTCGACAGCGTTACAAGCAAATTCCAGCACGCTATTTTTTCTGCGAGCCGAGATAGCGCCGTATCTCTTCCTCAACGGCGCGGACCTCCTCTTCAAAGTTCTGCGAGCTCACGCGCATTGCGCCGTTTCCGAGGATTATGAGCTGCTCCGTCGTGTCCGAGGTCACGACGCGAGTGCTGTATTTTTTTGCTATCTCATGCGTAGTCTTTTCGATGTACATGTCCGCCGTCTCGGCCTCCTTGGTGTACACGACGTAGAGATTGTGATATTTCTCCACCTCGCGCTCGCCGCCCTTGACCTTGTAGGCGTCGAAAACGAGTATCGGCACGATCTGCCGGTAGCCCGCGTAGTTGCAGAGTATGTCCATCAGCCGCTGGCGCGCCGCGTCGAGGTTGCCCTCGGCTATCTCGCGCAGGCTGTCCCAGGCGAAGATGACGTTGTAGCCGTCGACCAGCAGATGCTCTGGGCCCTCGAGCCTGGGTTTTAACGGGGTGCGGCGCGGGTTCGAGCTCTCCGGCCGACGCACAGGGCGCATCGCCTGCACGGCGTCGCGCCGAACCGGGCCGTAGGTGCGCTCGAAGATGGCCATCAGCTCCTTGTCCGTGGCCAGCATGTTCCGGTACGCCGCCGCGCGCTCCGTGCGCTCGGCCTCCGGCTCTTCCCGGGAAATGCGACGCTCGCGCTCGAGTATGCTGGGCAGGTGCATGTGCTCCGGCACCTCGTCCCAGTGCACCACGAAGCCAGCTCCGTGCGCGCAGAACACGGAATCCGCCGTGTTCGCCGTGTCTGAGTCCGCGTCGTAGCCCGCCGCGGCGATGACCTCATCGGTGTTGTGGCACTTCGCGTAGCCGCCGGGGAGGCAGGAGAGCTGGCCGCGGCCCTTGGTGTACGCCGCGAGCTCCCGCGCATAGCCCCGCAGCTCTGAGACCGGCGCGCGGCCGCGGATGACCGCCGTCTCGCCCTCCGTCTCCGGCGCTTCGAACTCCGCCGAGAGCTGCGGCATATCCGCGAGCGCCCGGCCCACCGCCTCCTGCGGCAGGCGCAGCGTGAAATCATACCAGGGCTCGAGCAGCACGGCACCGCCCCCCGACGCCGCCGTGCGCAGGCCCTGACGCACAGCGCGGTAGGTCGCCTGGCGGAAGTCCCCGCCCTCGGTGTGCTTCGGGTGCGCCCGGCCCGAGCGGAGTGTTATCCTCACGTCGGTGAGCGGTGCGCCGGTCAGCGGCCCGAGGTGCGACTTCTCCGCGAGGTGCGTGAGTATGAGCCGCTGCCAGTTTATCGCGAGCTCGTCCTCACGGCAGTCCGAGGCGAGGACCACGCCGCTGCCAGGCTCGCCCGGCTCGAGCAGCAGATGCACCTCCGCATAGTGCCGCAGCGGCTCGTAGTGGCCCACGCCCTCGACCCGGGCGCTTATCGTTTCCTTATAGAGGATGCCGCCCTCGTCGAAGGTGACCTTGAGGCCGAAGCGGCGCTCGATGACGCTCTGGAGTATTTCGAGCTGCACCTCGCCCATGAGCTGCAAAAACGCCTCGCCCAGACGCTCGTCCCAGACGACGTGCAGCGCGGGGTCCTCCTGCTCCAGCTCACGCAGCTGGCGGAGCGCTGTTGCTGCGTCTGCGCCCGAGGGGAGGATGACCCGGTAGCGCAGCACCGGCTCGAGCGCCGGGGCCGCCGCGTCCGGCTCAAAGCCCAGGCCCTCGCCGGGGTAGCTGTCCGCAAGCCCCGTCACGGCGCAGACCGTCCCAACCGGCGCAGAGCCGATGAGGCGGAATTTCGCGCCCGAGTAGAGCCTGAGCTGGTCGGCCTTGGCGCGCCACTCGCGCCGCGCGTCGCTCCGCGAGGCCAGCTCGTCCTTGACGCGCAGCTCGCCGCCTGTGACCTTGAGCCAGGTGAGGCGCTGGCCGTCCTCGGACTTTGTGATT
>OMDY01000865.1_pt1 | contig 10614 bp, 9 predicted proteins | sample 1645281 | NCBI WGS metagenome assembly OMDY01 (sample SAMEA103958145, study PRJEB25191) | human gut metagenome | biome: human-associated habitat [ENVO:00009003]; feature: intestine environment [ENVO:2100002]; material: feces | place: Germany | collected 2013/2015
TGGAGCGCTTCCGCACATTGGTGCAGCCGCTGTATGCACAGTTCTGCGCCGCCTATCTGCCGCTGGTGGAGGAGATACAGGCAGAGTGACAACAGAGAAAGGGACGAGTCAAATAAAAAGGCTCACAGCTTTGAGGTTATGCTGCGGAGCACTTTTCCTCCACGCCCACTCCGTGGAACAGCAAACAAGCCAGACCCGCCGGTCTGGCTTGTTTGCAATATCAAAATAAATGTTTCCGCTGAATATACCCAAGGTGCAGCGGAGGACCTTCTGAATCAAAAACTCTCCCTCAGCTCACATATCCATCGGTCACGCTGATGATGTTGGCATTGCCTTCCAGACTTTCATACACGTTCACAACGGCATAGTGCATCTCAGCACCCGGATAAACCGTGGTTGCTTCGCACAGGATACGGTAGTTCGTGCCTGCCCTATGTGGTCATGCGAAAGCCGGAGCCCATTGACACGACCACCCTGAACTACAATTGGCAGACCTGGGAAACAAACGCCTTCAGTGTTTACACCAAGGAGATCTGCCAGCTGACCACCCGCTACGGGAGGAAGAACTGGGAGTGACTGTACTAACTGAGCATCTTTCTACGCAATGTCTGTTGTTCTGATCAATCTAACTCCAGATCCTCAAAGCCGGTGACTGTTTCAAACCGACGGGTGCGCACCTCCATCATCTCGCTGATGAGTTCGGCGGGAAGGGCGAGTGCTCCGGCCATCCGAAGCAGAGTGCTGACATCAGATGTGGTGAGCAGGTCTGTGCGGCAGAGGAAGCGGAACAGCTCTGCGTAAGCCTGTTGAGGCGGGCAGGGCATGAACTGCACGGCATGGTCAAAATACTGTACCAAAACGGAGCAGTACCACTGGCGGTCGGCGGGGGAAAGCCCTGCAGAGGCTTCCAGCCGAGCCAGTGCCATACGGGCCGAGAAATCCAGCCGGAACGCGTTCCGGGCCAGTTGGTCAAAGTAGGGAATCGGCTGGGTGAAGAACAGCACCGGTACCCGCAGGATGGCTCCGAATTTGGCATCGCCTGCCAGAATTTTATCCCGGGCCACGGGTAGACCCAGCCGCGCCACCACATGGCCGGAAACATCGGCCTTTTCCAGCCAGAGCAGTGCGGCAGTGTGGTCAAATGCAGACACAGCCACAGTGACAGTACGGCTCCAATTTTCACACCCAGCATCCCGGGCGGTCAGGGTCGCCAGACCGGAACTGTTGAAGCTGTGAGCGCCCAGCATTTTAAGCTGTGGAGGCAGCGTCAGCTGTTTCAGGGCATGACACCCGGCAAACGTGCCCACATCCGGCATGACCTGATCCGTGGGGCGGGGCAGATAGCCCAGAGCCTGCAGCTGCTCCGGCAGATGGACGCTGATAAGGCGGCTGCAGTCACCGAATACACCGGCAGGCAGGGCGGAAATGGCATCCGGCAGGGTGATGGAAGTCAGATTTGTGCAGTGGTAGAACGCGTAGGGACCAATGTGAGTGATGCTGTCCGGCAGTGTGACGGAAGTCGGCCCGCCTTCGTCCAGCGTTTCGGTGGTGACTGCGCGGCCCATTCGCATACAAAATATGCTGAAACTGATAGGCGATTGCCCGAACTGCGCAAAGCAGCTCTCATCCAGATGGCTGGCAGCAAAGGCGGTAGCGGCAATGGCGGTGACAGTGCGGCCTTCTACAGTGTCGGGTACCACAGCGGGCCGTGCCAGCCGGGGCCAGCGCACCAGCGCCAAAGAGCTGTCCGGCAGAGGGGCAAAATCGGCTGTCAGGGGCAGGGCATCGGTGTCGGACTCTTCGTTCAGATGGCCGAGCCGTGCAAACTCTGCGCTCATGTCGGGAGCATCGCCGCCCCAATCATCCTCGTCATCCTCCTCCTGCAAGAGAGCTGCCAGCGCGGCTCCGGGCAGGGAAGAGGCCTTTTTTGTTTCCGGGGCGGGGGGTGTCCAGCGGCCGCCCAGCGTTCCGGCGTTGGTTATTTCAAATTGCAGCAGTTCCATTTTACACCAGTCCTGTCAGATCGATCTGGTGCAGCAGCTGCTCCGACTGCCGGTGCAGCAGCAGATCCCGGCTGGCTGCAAAGTAATCGGTGCTGAGAAACTGCCCCAGAAATGCGGTGGCTACGGGGGCTACGGTCAGATCATTTACCGCCATGCTCAGCTCCGTTCCCTTACCGAAGGCTTCCTGTAAAAAACGGAGCAGATCGCCAAGCTTCTTCTGCGTTTCAGCGACCTCAGCCTGCAGGTCGGCGACCGAGCGCTGATAGCAGGCCTTGAGGGCGGAAAAAGGGGTGGAGCCGGAAAGTTCTCCGTGCCATTGGGCAGTCAGCGACAGCAGATCGAGATAGACCTTCTGCCGGGCAGAGGGGGCTTTGTTGGCTTCGGCGCGCCAGCTGTCCTCCAGCCCGGCGAGGGCGGTCAGGGCATCGCCGGGAACATCCAGCGTCCCGCGCTGGGCTTTGAGGGCGGCCACGATAAGACGCAGCGCATCGTGGCGCTGCGTGCAGCGTTCCATCTGCAGGAACACGGCTTCCAGCAGCAGGCTGACCAGACTCATCCGCTCGTCCATCTTGGCGCTGCGTGCCTGCGTGAGGACATCCTCATCCCACACACCCTGCAGGATGGCATCAATATTGTAGGCCTGACGATATTTCTGATAGAGTTCGTAGTAGATGGCAAAATCCCGGGCGACCTGCTTGTTTTGCAGATACTGGGTAGTCAGCTCCTCGCTGACTGCAAGGCCCAGCTCTTCGTGATACTGCAGGATCTCGGAAAGGTCCTCCCAGGCACGGGGCGTTACCACGGTCAGACCGTCCACAGTGGTCTCGACCTTGTAAAAATCTTCGGGACGGATATCCAGATAGCTGATGACGCTGCGGCTGACACCGTGTTCCAGCGCATAGGCCTTCCATGCTTCATAACTTGGCTCAACTTCGATCACCTTCAGGCGGTCACGGGTGGCAGCGTCGAACTCCCGGACGCTTTTGTTGAAGCGGGGCGGGTTGCCGGCGGTGACCACCACCCAGCCCTCGGGGATCTGATGCCCACCAAAGACTTTGTATTGCAGGAACAGCAGCATGGCAGGGGAGAGAGTCTCGGAGACACAGTTGATCTCGTCGATGAACAGGATGCCTTCTTTTAAACCGGTGGCTTCCATTTTGGCGTAGATGCTGGCAATGATCTCGCTCATGGTGTATTCGGTCACCGAAACATCCCTGCCGCCGTAGTTGCGCTGGCGGATGAAGGGCAGGCCCACTGCGCTCTGGCGGGTGTGGTGAGTCATGGAATAGCTCACAAGGCCAAGCCCCATCTCATCAGCGACCTGCTGCATAATGGCAGTCTTGCCCAGACCTGGCGCACCCAGCAGGAAGATGGGCCGCTGGTGCACCAGCGGAAGTCGGTAGCGGCCCAGAGCGTCCTTCTGTAGGTAGATCTGTACGGTATTTTTGATCTGTTGCTTTGCACTTGCTATATCCATGATTCGGTGTCCTCCTCGGTTCGGGTCTTCTGCGGTTCAAGCAGGCGGATGTTGTCAGTGGTAAGTACAGCCCGGATGGCCCAGCTGGGAACGTGGGGGCTGATGTGGTCGTCACGGTTAAAGATGAAGGCAGTCTTGTAGGCAGGGGATTTTTCCGGGTAGGTGCCCACGCCGTCGGTAAAATAGAGCAGGCCGTTGAGGTTCGTCAGCTTTTTCTCTTCCAGCAGCCTGTCTACATAGGCGAACACCGGCCGGAAGTCGGTACCGCCGAAGCCCCGGAGCTTCAGCCGGGGGATCAGCTCATGCAGCTGGTCCAGACTGGTCAGCCGCTCCACGCTCTGCACCTCGGCATCGCATTGGATGAGATAGATCTCTACCCGCTCGGTGAAGGAACCGCTCTGCCGCAGAACATCGCAGGTGCGCTGCAAAAAGCTCTGAACGATATCGCCCTGCACACTGCCGGAGGTATCGATGGCAATCACAAAGTCCCGGATGCGCTTGTCGTCCCGATATTCCAGCGGCTCGACCAGGGGAACGTTGCCGTAGGTGCGCAGACCGTAAGTGTAATAGATGAGGTCAAATTCGTCCTCGGAAAGCTGCAGCACCTCGTTTTGTGCCCCGAACCGGCGAAGAAAGTCGGTATAGTCGCATTCCTCAAAGGTCACAGGCTCTAACCCATCCATCAATGCTCCGGCACGCTTGCCGTGACGGCGGCTGAAGGTCTCCAGATCAGTCTTGGCCTGGCGGGCCAGCTGCTTCCATTGTCTGCGCAGGGCTTCCTTCTGCCGCTGCTGCATCTGCTGCAGCGTTTCGTCCCGGGTGTCGGCTTTGCGCAGTTCGGTCTCGTTGGTGATATCCTCATCCTCCCCGGCGGGCAGCAGCTGTCCGTTGGGGGCCGGACGAGAGTCGGGCCGTGGCGCAGCATACCAGAGCGCATGGCTGTCTCGGGAAAAAAGCTGGGTCAATTCCGCCAGAACATTGGCGGGGTACTGCCGTTCCAGCAGAAAATTATAGATGGCTTCTGCCGTCAGGTGAGGGCAGGCATCCCGCAGGCGGCTGCGCCAGCTGTCCTGTGCAGCATCATCCGGCAGGGCGCAGGAGGGGATCTCCAGTTCCCGGATGACTTCCTCTGCGGCAATGTCACAGGCAAGGTTCCATAGGCGGTGATCCATTTCCTGCCGTTGAAAGGGATGCCCCAGAAGAAAGTGCAGGGTGACATGCAGCAGGGCGCGTGTGGGCACAGACTGCTGTGCCCGGAATGTGCGGAGCAGCGTTTCGGGGCAATAGTATAAGCAGCGGCTATCCCCGGCAAACAGGGTGTCCAGCGCAGGGACGGGGATCGGCTTCAGCTGTTCCAAGGCGGAGGATAAAAAACGCAGGTCGGCAGTCAACCGACTCTGTGCCAGCAGCAGCACCTGTGCGGCCAGTTCGTCCGCCGCAGGAACAGGAGTCTGGATGGGCTCGGGCATAAGAGAAAACTCCTTTCTGCCCCAAGGGCAGGTGGTATCCTTCAAAAACGGCAAAACCAGCCGACACCACCCGGAGCACCGGGTGGAAGTCTGCTGGTTTGCACGCATTCCGTGGCGTGCTGCGGGTACTCCGCCCGGCAGACGTTTCGGAATCAGAATGAAGAAATGGGTGAAAAAGGAGGAAGGTGTTTCTTTTGGTGAGACCTCAGAACAGCAGCCCACAGGCTACGCAGCCCACAGCGACCATAATGGCAGATGCAACCCATGCGTAGGGAAGGGTGTGCTTCTGGTGGTCGCCCAGGTCCTGGCCGGAAAGGCCCAGCAGCAGGAAGGTGGCACCTGTCAGGGGACTGAGCGGGAAGCCCAGCGTCATCTGGCCCATGATGGAAGCCTTTGCCACAGCCAGTGCGTTGCCGCCCATGGCGGAAACAGCGTTGGCGATGACCGGCATAACACCGTAGTAGTAGGAGTCCGGGTCAAACAGCAGGCTCAGCGGAACGCTGAACAGGCCGACGATGGGGGCAATGAAGGTGCCCATGCTGGTGGGGATGATGGAGACCAGAGCGTCGGTCATGGAAGCCAGCATACCGGAATTTTTGACCACACCGGTGAATGCGCCTGCGGCAAAGACGATGGAGACCATCAGGAATGCGGCCTGTGCATGACTGTTGATGATCTTGTGCTGCAGATCCACACTGGGGTAGTTGACGATGAGCAGGACGCAGTAGCCGATCATAAAGGTGATAGCCGGGCTGAGGCGGTTGGTAACGAGGATGTACAGGATGACCAGGATCAGTGCCACATTGAAGTACCAGCGCCAGCCGGAGCGGGCCAGTTCGTTGGAGGTGCTGGTGGTCTTTGCTTCGGTCAGACCAGTGACCTCCTGCGCGGGGATGCCTGCAGCAATGCGCTTAGCTTCCTTTTTGCCCAGGAAAGCCGCGATGAGCAGGCAGACCACCAAGCCTGCGATCCAGGCGGGCATGATGCCCACCCACAGCTCGCTGCCGGTGACTTCATAGCCCAGGCCGGACATGGCTGCGGCTGCACGGACTGTGGGGCCGCCCCAGGGCATAACATTCATGATACCGGCGGCCAGCGCCACGATGGTAGCCTCTACCCAGAGGTTCATTTTCAGCTTCTGGAACAGGGGCATACAGGCGGGGATGGCAATCAGGAAGGTGGTGGCACCGGAGCCATCCAGATGGCAGATGCAGCCGATGAGGAAGGTACCGATACAGACCTTGACGGGGTCTTCGCCGGTAAACTTCAGGATGCGGTTGATGATAGGATCAAAGACACCGGCATCCGAGCAGGTACTGAAAAACAGGATGGCAAAGATGAACATGACACCTGTGGCAACGATGCTGCTCAGGCCCTTGCCCATATAATCTGCGCTGAGGATGGAAAGTGCCTTGGTAAAGCGGGTGCCGAACGTGATGACCGGCTCAACATAGGCAGTTCCGGCCTTTTCGGCAGCAGCCTGTGCGGCTTGGATGATGACATTGGGGGCATTGATGAATGCTGCGATGAAGCCGGTGATGGCGGGAACAAAGATCAGAGCTACAAGGGTAGAGACCTTCTTGCTCATGATCAGTGCCAGCACCAGCAGAATGGTGACGAACCCTAATACTGCCAGCATGTGATTTCTCCTCGATAATGTGTGTAAAGGTGGTCAGAAATCAGAACACCTGTTTCTCGTGCAGAGCGTTGAACTGCTCTTCGGTCATGCCCAGAACACCCTCAAAGATGTCCCGGTTGTTCTGCCCCAGCTGGGGAGCGGGTGTGCGCACAGAGGGCTTGGTGTCCATCAGTTTGATGGCACAGCCGTTCACGGTGACCTTGCCCAGGGTGGGATGATCCATCTCCACGAACATCTCGCGCTCCTTGACATGGGGATCGTCCAGGATCTCCTTGATGTTCATAATGGGGCCTGCGGGGATGCCGTGGGCCAGTACCAGCTCGGCGGCCTCGTTGGGGGTCAGATCCTTGATCCGCTCCTCAATGACCTCGGCAATGGCATCCTGATTGGCCAGACGGCCCGGCATATCCACGAACCGGGGATCGGTGATCATATCAGGGCGTTCCAGCACCTCATTGCAGAGCTTCTCGTACAGCTTCTGGTTGCCTGCCGCGATGATGACCTTGCCGCCCTTGCAGGTGAAGCTGTCGTAGGGGGAAACAGCGGCATAACGGTTGCCCATGGGGGCCGGGATGTTGCCGGTCTCGATGTACTTCAGGGCAGTGTTCTCAGTGGCAGCAATCATGCTGTCCATCAGACTCACGTCCACCCGCTGCCCTTTGCCGGTAATGGTGCGGGCGTTGACTGCGGCAAGGATGCCGATGGTTACATGAAGTCCGCCCAGAATATCACCCAGCGCCGAACCGGCACGGGTGGGCTCTCCGCCCTTGGAACCGGTGATGGACATCATACCGCCCATGGCCTGAGCCAGAATATCATAGCCCGGGCGCAGGTGGTAGGGACCGTAGCAGCCAAACCGGAGACCGCCGCATAGATGATGCGGGGATTGATCTCCTTCAGGACATCATAGCCCAGCCCCAGCTTGTCCATCACGCCGGGGCGGTAGTTTTCCACCACGATATCCGCTTTTTTGACAAGCTCCTTGAAGATCTCCTTGCCCTCCGGGGCCTTCAGGTTCAGGGTGATCCCCTTTTTGTTGCGGTTGATGTTGGCAAAATAGACGCTTTCCCGCTCACCATTCAGATTTTTGGCACGGAAGGGGGGATAGCTGCGGGTGTCGTCACCGCCTTTGGGGACCTCGATCTTGATGACGTTTGCGCCCATGTCAGCCAGCATCATGGTGCAGAAGGGGCCGGCAAGCACACGGGTCAGGTCGAGAACCGTCAGGTTCTCCAATGCCATATGTTCACTCATGTTACAGCTCTCCATCCTCAACGTGGATCTTCATGCGCATCACGGCACTGCCCATGGATTTGCCCAGGCTGTCCAGACGCAGGCTCATGGTGGCACCGCCGCCCAGAGCGTGCTTCATAACAAAGTTGAAGCCGTTCAGGCTGGGCACATCGTAGCGGGTGATCTCGCCCTTGACCATGTCGCCAAAGTAGGCTTTGAGTTTTTCGGGGGTCACCTCGCGCTCAATGATCTTATAGTATTCCGGTTTGCGTGCATACACACAGACATTGCTGGTATCGCCCTTGTCGCCGGAGCGGCCGTGAGCAATATCGTTCAGATAGATCTCTGCCATCTTACTTCACCTCCAGAATGTGACTTTCGACCTGTACGGCATCGCGGGGCACGGTGGTGGGCCACAGTGCCATCACTTCCTGCACGCGGGCACGGCCGCCGAAGAAGGAGGCACCCGGAGGGCCGTTCAGCTGCAGGGGGCTGATCTCGGGAATGATCTTGGCGCACTCGCTCTTGTCCTCGCTGAACACAGCAATGCGCAGCACGCACTCGTTCAGGTTCTTCAGTGCCTCTTCGCTCATATCGGCCACGCCTAGATGCAGGCTGTTCAGGCCGATGTAGCTGATGTGGATGTCGTCGGCCTTCATGCCGCGGCGCTGCATCTTCTTCATGATGACCTCGGCGCAGTACTGAGCCTTTTCGTAGGCATCAGGCCATGCAAAGCTCAGCATGGAAACAGTCTTCCAGCCCTTGTGGTAACCCACGCAGAGCTTGAGCGTGTCGGGGCGGGGCTTGCCCTTGACACCGCCGATGCGGACACGGTTGTCACCCACCTGGGTGATGGTAGCATGGCTGATATCCACGTTGACATCCGGGGTCAGGTAGTTGGCGGGATCGTGGACCTCGTACAGGAACTGCTCCTTGCAGCTCTGTTCGCAGATGATGCCGCCGCAGTCGGGAGCCTTGGTGATCTCAAAGGTATCATCGGTCAGCTCTGCGATGGGGAAGCCCAGCTCGTCCATGCGGGGGACATTGCGCCAGTCGTACATATAGTTGCCGCCGGCACCCTGACCGCCGCACTCCAGCAGATGGCCTGCCATGATGCCGCGGGCCAGATTGTCCCAATCGTCAGCAGCCCAGCCAAACTCGTACTTCAGCGGAGCCAGGAACAGGGCGCTGTCAGCCGCACGGCCGGTGATGACCACATCGGCACCCTCTGCCAGGCATCCCTCAATGCCCTCATGGCCGATGTAGACATTGCAGTTGTAGATCTTGTCCAGAATATCGTTGAAATTGCCGTCGTAGTCGAAGTTGGGGAAGGTCCAGCCATCCTTCAGCAGCTGCGGAATCTTATCCTTGATGTTATCGCCGGTCACATAACCGATCTTATAACCGCTCATGCTGTTGCCTTCTGCCCACTGGCGGATGCCGTCCACGCAGCCATTGATGTTCATGCCGCCTGCGTTGGTGCAGATCTTGATGTGCTTGTCCCAGGCTTCCTTGCCGGCCTCCTTCAGGATGCGGGTGGTGAAGTCGGGCGCAAAGCCCTTGGTGGGGTCCTTGAGCTGCTGCTTTGCCATGATGGAAAGAGTCAGCTCTGCCAGATAATCACAGCCCATATACTGGATATCGGCATTGCGGATCATGTGGATGGCCGCGTCCGGGCTGTCGCCCCAGAAGCCCTGGCCACCGCCGATTGCAACTTTCTTCATTCGATAGCCTCCTTATAAATGGAAAGGTGATATCAGCGTCAAACATCAGTATAACGTTTGACTCAATCGTCGTACTGAGTGTAGTACAACGATTTACTAATGTCAAGAAAAAAACGAAGTTTGGAGGAAAAGAAATACAACTTTGTTGAAACGGCTAAAAAGGAAAAAGAAAAATATACAGAGTGCACAAAAACGGCTGGTTTGAGATTGGAGAGGCTTTTTTGGCTTGTCAAGATACGGGGAAACGGGTACAATAAACCTGATATCAGAAAAAGGTGGGGAAGAGTATGGTTACGATCAAGCAGATCGCGCAGGAGGTCGGGATCTCGTCCAGTACGGTCAGCATTGTTTTGGGCGGCAAGGCGGCAGAGCGGAAGATCAGCACGGCCACGCAGAAAAAAATTTTTGCGGCGGCGGCACGGCTTGGCTACCAGCCCAATATGGCTGCCCGGAGTCTGCGGGGCGGCAGCGGTGCCAATGAGCTGGTGGTGGCCATGTTCTGGGCACAGGATTTCCGGGCCAGCATGATGCTCCGCTTCTGGGATGGTCTGCGGGCCGAGATCGAAAAAACGGCACGTCCGGTGCGGCTGGTCATCTATCCGTATGTCAACGATCACCTGAAGGAAAGCGAGGCACTGACCAGTGGCGCAGACTGCCATGCGGCCATCATCTGCAATGCGTCCTATGCGGATCTGCAGTTTTTGGAGGACACGCAGCTGCCGATCCCGGTGGTGCTGTACAACCGTGTTTGCAATGGGTATTGCAGCGTCAATGTGGATGATCTGAAGATGGGTGCTCTGGCGGCGCGGGCTTTTGCCGATCAGGGATGCAAGACGGCGGCAGTTCTGACGAGCAGCCCGGTCTTTGAGGGGATGGAAAACCGGATGCATGGGTTCCGGCTGGAAGGGGAGCAACACGGGTTGACGATCCTGGCCAACCGGTATTGTGATAACAGCATACGAGGCGGTTACGAGGCGGTTTCGCATCGGCTGCGGCATGAGTGGAAGCAGCAGCTGCCGGACGCAGTGTTCTGCGGTTCCTCGGCCATTGCGCATGGTGCGTTGCGGGC
>OMDY01000866.1_pt1 | contig 10596 bp, 9 predicted proteins | sample 1645281 | NCBI WGS metagenome assembly OMDY01 (sample SAMEA103958145, study PRJEB25191) | human gut metagenome | biome: human-associated habitat [ENVO:00009003]; feature: intestine environment [ENVO:2100002]; material: feces | place: Germany | collected 2013/2015
TGCGCACGGAGACCATGGAGAGAAAGCCCGAGAGGGATATCTTCTTTATCGGGGCGCGGTCATAGCTGTACTTCATCTCAGCGGCCCTCCTTCATGTCCTTGAGCGTATATCTCGCCGCCTCTGCGCCGGAGAGATAGGCCTGGCTGTAACCGTCCATGTTCGTGCCGTGGCCGCCGCAGAAGCGCAGGCCCTTTATCGTGTAGTCCAGCTTTTCGCAGGACATGACGCGCGGGAACATGCCGTCCCACATCTCGCTCGCGTAGCCGTAGACGTCGCCCTGCGGCGTGCCGATATAGCGCGCGAAGGTCACGGGGCTCGCCGTGACTATCTCCTCTATGTGGCTGCGTATATCGACCTTGAACCACTTTTCAAAGTGGACTATCGTCTCCTCGGCAATCTTCGTCTTGAGCTCGAAATACTCGCGCTCCGTCACGTCCGCGAAGGCGTCGGCCGAGTAGAACTTCGAGAACGAGAGGATGCATGTACCCGGAGGCGAGCAGTCGGGTATGGCACGGTTCAGGCAGGTGACGCAGTAGGTCTTGTGCGTCTCGATGGACGCCGAGGTCTCGTACTGACGGAGCGTGTCGCCCGTGTCGCGCACGAAGGTGTCGTAGCCCTCGATTCCCAGCTCGTCCGCCGTGGCGTCGAGGCCGAGGTAGATGGTGAAGCAGTTCTGCGCGAGCTTTCTGGCGTTGCAGGAGCGGCGGTCGCGCTCCGGCACCTCGGCGGGGTCCACCATCTTCGAGAACACCACCGTCGGCATCAGGTTCGACACCACGCGTTCGCAGGCGATGTGCGTCCCGTCCTTCAGCGTGACGCCCTGTACCTTATTGTCCTTCACGTCAATTTTTGCGACCTCGGTGTTGTACCAGATGTCGCCGCCCAGCTCCCGTATGCGCTTATCGAAGGCCATGGCTATCTCGTGACTGCGCATTTTGCAGATATAGGGCTTGAAATTGAGGTACATCCTGAACATCTGCGCGTAGACGGCAAAGCTCATCTTGGTGGAGTCCACGCCGACGTAGTCCCAGTAGCTCTCGTAGATCTCGCGCGCCTTCTTCGGTACGCCGAGCTTTATGAGCATCTCGTCTGTCGGCACGGAAACGCAGCGCATGAGGTCCGCCCACTTCATCAGCATGGGCAGCTTGGGCGGATCGTTGTTGTACTCATAGAGCCAGTCCACGCCGTCGCCTATCATCCGCGTGAGCTCCATGAGGTTTTCCATGGAGGCGCGGCAGCCGGGAACGGCCTCTTCCAAGGCGTCCAGGAAGCCCTGCTCGCTGGCGGGGATGGTCACGTCGTAACCGTCCTCCGGGTCGGTGCTTATGGAGCGGAAGGCCTCGTCTACCGGCACCCACTCCACGTCGAGCCCCAGCTCGTCGAGCAGCTCACGGACGTGTCCGCCCTGCCCCGGCTCGCCCATCTGGCAGAGCTCGTGCAGCGCGGACTCGAACTCGAAGCGCCCGCGCCGGAAGCTGGTGGCGCAGCCGCCGGGCAGGTTGTGTTTCTCGAGCAGCAGCACCCTTTTCCCGGCCTTTGCGAGACATGCGGCGGCAGCCAGCCCGCCGTTACCGGCGCCGACCACCACTACGTCGTATTTTTGCATCGCCTGACCTCCTTTTATATGTTTATTCCGAATCCTCTGGTATGGCCACAACAGCATTATATACGGACAAAGCGCAGTTTTCAATCGCTCTTTGTTAGATTTTGCACAATTTTTCTTCATCCGGAGCCCGAGCTTGATTTTATGTCCGTTTCAGTTTATCCTTGTAGCATGGAGATAAGGCATTTTGGAGGTAAGCTATGGCCGGAACTGCGGAAAACTCAAAGCGCGAGAGCTTCGTCAGGGAGATAGAGGCTCAGATACTGTCGGGGAAGCTCACGCCCGGCACCCGGCTGGAAGCCGAGCGCGATCTGGCCGTACGCTACGGACTGAGCCGCAGCAGCGTAAATCTCGGCATGCTGGAGCTGGAGCGCAAGGGCTTTGTGCGCATCGTGCCGCGCAAGGGCGCCTTCGTCTCGGACTTTCTGCGCGAGGCGACGCCGCAGACGCTGTCGGTCATCATGGAATATGGCTCGGCCAAGATGGACGTCTCGCTGCTGCACGATCTCATGGACCTGCGCGTACTCATCGAGTGCGAGTGCGCCCGCCTCGCCTGCGAGAGCGGCGCGGGACCTGCGGACGGAGAGCTCGCCGGGCTGCTTGCGAGGATCCGGACCCGCTCCGGCGAGGAGCTCGTGGACGCAATCGTCGATTATCACTACCACCTCACCAAGCTCTCGGGCAACGACGTCTACGCCATGACCTTCAAGGCCTTTCACGGTCCCTTGCGCGGTCTGACCTCCGCGCACTTCCGCTCTGCCAAGGAGCGCAAGCGCTCCATCCAGCTGCACACCGAGCTGACACGCGCCCTGCAAAACGGCGACGGGGAGGAAGCATCAAAACTGGTGCGTGAGATAATAAGACGCGCCGATGAGAATCTCTCGGGCGGCAAGAACAGGAGGAACTGAAATGAAGGTCGGCATCATCCGCTGCATGCAAACCGAGGACTATTGCCCCGGAACAACGGACTTCCGCATGATACGCGAGCGAAAGGGCGCATTTGAGGGCGTAGATGAAGACATCGAGCTCATCGGCTTCATAAACTGCGGAGGCTGTCCCGCAAAGAAGGCCGTGCTCCGCGCCAGAGAGCTTGTCAAGCGAGGCGCAGACACCATAGCCTTTGCAAGCTGCATACAAAAGGGAACTCCGATAGGTTATCCCTGCCCCTTTGCAAAACGCATGAAGGACATAATTGCCGCCGACCTGGGCGACAAGGTGCGCTTCCTGGATTACACTCACTGACAAAAAGAGCGGCGTCCCCGCACGGGGACGCCGCTTTTTCGCGCTTATTAAGCTATTATCTGAAATAATCCACGCCGCTCTCGAAGATGGGCTGGAGGCCAACGCCGGGCACGTTCTGATAGAGACCCGCGCCGCTGCGCTCCGTATGGCCCATCTTGCCCAGCACGCGGCCGTCGGGCGAGCAGATGGCCTCCACGGCCAGCACCGAGCCGTTCGGGTTCGACTGTACGTCCATCGTCGGCTCTCCCGTGAGGTCCACATACTGCGTCACCAGCTGGCCGCGGCGCTCGAGCTCGCCGAGCAGCGGCTCCGGGCACACGAACCGGCCCTCGCCGTGCGAGATCGCCACGGTGTGGATGTCGCCCACCTTGCAGCGCGACAGCCAGGGGCTCAGGTCCGATGCCACGCGCGTGCGCACCAGCATGCTCTGGTGGCGGCCTATCGCGTTGTAAGTCAGCGTCGGGCAGCTCTCATCCGTCTCAACTATGCGTCCGAAGGGTACCAGACCCAGCTTTATGAGCGCCTGGAAACCGTTGCAGATGCCCAGCATCAGGCCGTCGCGCTTATTGAGCAGCTCGTGCACCGCGTCCGTCAGCTTTGCGCTGCGGAAGAAGGCCGCCATCAGCTTTGCGCTGCCGTCCGGCTCGTCGCCGCCCGAGAAACCGCCGGGCAGGACTATCATCTGGCTGCGAGCTATCGCCTCCGCCACGCGGTCCACGCTCTCGGCGACATCCGCCGGGCTCAGGTTGCGTATGACCAGTATCTCCGGCTCCGCGCCCGCGCGACGGAGCGCGCGCGCCGTGTCGTATTCGCAGTTCGTGCCGGGGAAAACCGGGATAAGCGCGTGGGGCCGCGCCGTCTTTATCGCGGGCAGCGGTCGCGCCGCGGCGGTGAAGCTCAGCTTCCGAACCTGCTCGTGGCCCTGCCCGGGCGCGTCCAGGTTCGGCATCACAGGCTCGAGCTTGCCCTCCCAGGCCGCCTGCACGGCATTCATGTCCGCGCGCTCGCCGCCGCAGCGGAAGACGTAGTCTGCGCCCACGCGGCCTATCGTCTCGCCCGCCGAGCAGTCCGGCACGGTCTCGAGTATCATGCCGCCGAAGCGCCAGCCGAAGAGCTTCGCTCTGTCGAAGCCCGGCTCTATCTCCACGCCCAGGCCGTTGCCGAAGGCCATCTTGCACAGGCCCTCGGCCACGCCGCCGCTGCCGACGGCCCAGGCCGCGCGCACCTTGCCCGCGCGCATCAGGCTCTCAGCCTCCGCGAACATCCTCAGCGTCGCCTCCGCGTCGAAGGGGTCGGCGTAAAGCAGCGCCAGGCGGTCTCCCGCGGCCTTGAGCTCCGGCGTTATCACGTCGTCCACGTTCCCCGGCGTCACGGCGAAGCTCACCAGCGTGGGCGGCACGTCCATGTCCTCAAAGCTGCCGGACATGCTGTCCTTGCCGCCTATCGCTGCCATACCGAGGCCGATTTGAGCCTCCAGCGCGCCGAGCAGCGCGGCAAAGGGCTTGCCCCAGCGCTCAGGCTCCGTGCGCAGGCGCTCGAAATACTCCTGAAAGCTCATGTATATGTGCTCGTGCCCCATGCCCGAGGCCACCAGCCGCGCCGCGCTCTCGACAACTGCGAGGTACGCGCCGAGGTAGGGGCTCTGCTCCGACACGCGGGGTTCAAAGCCGTAGGCCATGGCCGAGCAGGTTTTCGTCTCGCCCATGACGGGGAGCTTGGCTATCATGCTCTGCATGGGCGTCAGCTGCCGCGCGCCGCCGTAGGGCATGACCACCGTGCCCGCGCCTATCGTGCTGTCGAACCTGCCGCCCAGGCCCCGCCGCGAGCAAGTGGAAAGGTCGCTCATCAGCGCCGAGAGCTTTTCCTCGAGAGAGCCGGACACGGAGGGGCTGTGGTCCTCGACGCAGGTCTCGGGCACGCTCACGCGCGCGTGCTTCTCCGCGCCGTTGGAGGCGAGGAACTCGCGGCTGAGGTCGGCGATCGTCTTGCCGCGCCAGCGCATGCGTAGCCTCGGCTCGGCAGTGACCGTGGCCACGACCGTGGCCTCCAGGTTCTCCGCCGCCGCGAGGGCGAGGAAGCGCTCCGCGTCCGCGGCGGAGACGACGACTGCCATGCGCTCCTGGCTCTCGGAGATGGCAAGCTCCGTGCCGTCGAGGCCGGCGTACTTGCGCGGGACCTTATCGAGGTCGATGTCCAGGCCGTCGGCCAGCTCACCTATCGCGACGGAGACGCCGCCCGCGCCGAAGTCGTTGCAGCGGCGGATGAGCCGCGTGGCCTCGCCGTTTCTGAAGAGGCGCTGGAGCTTGCGCTCCACGGGGGCGTTGCCCTTCTGCACCTCGGCGCCGCAGGTCTCGAGGCTGTGGAGGCCGTGGGCCTTACTCGAGCCGGTCGCGCCGCCGCAGCCGTCGCGGCCCGTGCGCCCGCCGAGCAGGATGACGAGGTCGCCCGGCACGGGCTCAGCGCGGATGACGTTCGCCTCGGGCGCGGCGGCCACGACCGCGCCTATCTCCATGCGCTTTGCGACATAGCCGGGGTGGTAGAGCTCGTCCACCAGGCCAGTGGCGAGGCCGATCTGGTTGCCATAGGAGCTGTAACCAGCCGCGGCGGTGGTGACGAGCTTGCGCTGAGGCAGCTTGCCGGGCAGCGTCTCGCTCACCGGCACCAGCGGGTCGCCCGCGCCGGTGACGCGCATTGCCTGATACACGTAGGCCCGGCCGGAGAGGGGATCGCGGATCGCGCCGCCGATGCAGGTTGCCGCGCCGCCGAAGGGCTCTATCTCCGTCGGGTGGTTGTGCGTCTCGTTCTTGAACATGAGCAGCCAGGGCTCGTCGTGCCCGTCCACGTCCGCCGTGATGCGCACGGAGCAGGCGTTTATCTCCTCGGATTCGTCGAGGTTTTTGAGCTTCCCCGTCTTTTTGAGGTACCTTGCGCCTAGGGTTGCGAGCTCCATGAGCGTGAGGGGCTTGTTCTCCCGGCCCAGCTCGCGGCGCATGGCAAGGCAGTGCTCGTAAGATGCGCGGACGCGCGCGTCGGCTATCTCCGCACCGTCGAGGATGGTGCCGAAGGTGGTGTGGCGGCAGTGATCGGACCAGTATGTATCGAGCACGCGCAGCTCCGTGACGCTGGGCTCGCGGCCCTCGGATTTGAAGTACTCGCGGCAAAACTCCGCGTCGTCCGCGTCCATGGCGAGGCCCATGCGGGCGATGAGCGCCTCAAGCCCCGCGCGGTCCAGGGCGGTGAAGCCCTCGAGCACGGCGACGTCGTCGGGCTCCGGGTAGTTCTCGGCGATGGTGGCGCGCGTATCGAGCGAGGCCTCCCGGCTCTCGACGGGGTTGATGAGGTAGTGCTTTATCTTTGCGAGCTCCTCCGGCGTGACGGAGCCGGAGAGCAGATAGACCTTCGCCGTGCGGACGGCGGGGCGCTCGGCCTGGGAGAGCAGCTGCACGCACTCGGCGCAGGAGTCCGCCCGCTGGTCGAACTGCCCGGGCAGGTACTCGACGGCGAACACCTCGTCCGCCTCCGGCAGCTGCGTGTGGACGATATCGACCTGCGGCTCCGAGAACACGACGGGCAGGCAGCGGCGCATGAGCGCCTCGTCCAGGCCCTCCACGTCGTAGCGGTTGAGGAGCCTCAGAGCGCTCAGGCCCTCTATGCCCAGCAGCGAGCGCAGCTCCGCGAGCACGCCCTGGGCCTCAACGTCATAAGGTGACTTTTTCTCGACATATACCCGATAGACCGCCATATCTTGACCTCCGGTTATATTTATTAGTTTGGCTCAGGCTTTGAGCGCGCGTGCGCCTATGTCCATGCGCTTGTGCAATCCCTCGAAGCTAATGTTCTCCGCCGCGGCGTAGGAGCGGCGGACGGCCTCGGCAAGCGTGGGCGCGGTGGCGGTGACGCCGAGGACGCGGCCGCCGTTGGTGAAGTATTTTCCGTCCTCGCACTTTGTCCCGGCGTGGAACACCTCGGCGCTCCCGTCCGCGAGCTGGCCCTTTTCGTCAAGGCCGGAGATGGGCAGGCCCTTCTTATAGGCCTTGGGATAGCCGCCGGAGGCGAGGATGAGGCAGCAGGAGCTGCCCTGCGACCACTTCACGTCCACCTCGGAGAGGCGGCCCGCGGCGGTGGCCTCCATGATGTCGAGGAGGTCGGTCTCCAGCAGCGGGAGCACGGCCTGGGTCTCCGGGTCGCCGAAGCGGCAGTTGTACTCTATGACCTTGGGGCCGTCCTTCGTCAGCATGAGGCCGAAGTAGAGGCAGCCGCGGAAGGTGCGGCCCTCGGCGTTCATGGCGCGGACTGTGGGCAGGAATATTTTCTCCATGCACTCGGCGGCGACTTCCGGCGTATAGTAGGGGTTCGGGCAGATGGCGCCCATGCCGCCGGTGTTCGGGCCCTCGTCGCCGTCCAGGGCGCGCTTGTGGTCCATGGAGGCGAGCATGGGCACGAGGGTCACGCCGTCCGTGAAGCTGAGGACGGAGACCTCGGGGCCCTCGAGATACTCCTCGATGACGAGGCGGGCGCCGCTCTCGCCGAATACGCGGTCGCACATGGCGGCGCGGACAGCCTCGCGGGCCTCCTCGCGGCTCATGGCTACCGTGACGCCCTTGCCGAGCGCGAGGCCGTCGGCCTTGACGACGACGGGGATGGGCGCGGACTCGATGTAGGCCATGGCGGCGTCGAAGTCGTCAAAGACCTCGTAGGCCGCGGTGGGGATGTCGTATTTCTTCATGAGCCCCTTGGCAAAGACCTTGCTGCCCTCGATCTGGGCGGCGGCCTTGGAGGGTCCGAAGGTGGGAACGCCGATGTGCTCAAGGGCGTCGGCCATGCCAAGGCAGAGGGGATCGTCGGGGGTGACGACGGCGAAGTCGGCCTTAATCTCCCGGGCAAAGTCCACGGCTCCCTCTATATCCGTCGCGGCCACGGGCACGCATACCGCGTCCGCGGCTATGCCGCCGTTTCCGGGCAGGGCATAGATGTCCGTCGCCTTCGGGTTGCGCTTGAGCGCCCTGATTATCGCATGCTCGCGCCCGCCGCCGCCAATGACCAGTATCTTCATACGTGCCTCCAAAATCAAAGGTTTAAAGGTTTAAAAGTTTTTTGCCCCGCTTTTTTACAAAAAAGCGGGCGCCGTCCAGGGGCCGCGCCCCTGGTCGCCCGCCGCAGCGGGCGAAATCCTTATTGCTCATTAAGCGCAGGAAAGGGGTTTGGGGGAAACCCTCGCCGGGGGTTTCCCCCATATTCTGCTCAATGATGGAAGAGTCTAATCCCCGTGAAGCACATGACCATGCCGTACTTGTCCGCCGTCTCGATGACGTTGTCGTCGCGGATGGAGCCACCCGGCTCCGCGACGTATTTTACGCCGCTCTGGGCCGCGCGCTCGATGTTGTCGCCGAAGGGGAAGAAGGCGTCGGAGCCGAGGGCGAGGTCAGTGACCTTGGAGAGCCACTCGCGCTTTTCCCCGGCGGAGAGCTCCTCGCGGATGAAGCGATCGATCTCATTGTCACGCTCGGCGCGCTTGAGCGAGGGCTCAAAACTGAGCTCGAGCACCTTCGGGTGGCGGCGCAGCTGCCAGAGGTCGGCCTTGTCTCCGGCAAGGCGGGTGCAGTGGATGCGGCTCTGCTGGCCCGCGCCGACGCCGACGGTCTGGCCGTTCTTGACGTAGCAGACGGAGTTCGACTGCGTGTACTTGAGCGTGATGAGCGCAAGGAGCAGGTCATCCACAGCGCTGTCCGTGAGGCTCTTGTTCGCCGTCACGATGTTGCCGAGGCACTCGCGGGTGATGGGCAGGGAGTTGTAGCCCTGCTCAAAGCGGATGCCGAAGATGTCGCGCTGCTCTATGGGCTTGGGCTCATAGTCGGGGTCTATCTTCACAACGTTGTAGCCCCCCTTGCGCTTCTGGCGGAGGACCTCCAGCGCCTCGGGCGTATAGCCGGGGGCGATGATGCCGTCGGAGACCTCGGGCAGGAGCAGGCGGGCTGCCGTCTCGTCGCAGACGTCGGAGAGCGCCGCCCAGTCGCCGTAGGAGCAGAGGCGGTCCGCGCCGCGGGCGCGGGCGTATGCGGTCGCGATCGGCGAGAGCTCGCCCTCGGCGAAGAAGGCGCGGCGGTCCTCGTCGGTGAGCGGGGAGGCAAGAGCCGCGCCCGCGGGCGAGACGTGCTTGAAGCTCGCCGCTGCGGGCCTGCCGGTGGCGCGGCGAAGGGCGCGCACCAGCTGCCAGGAGTTGAGCGCGTCCATGAAGTTGATATATCCCGGGCGGCCGTTAAGCACCTCGACGGGCAGGTCGCCGCCGTCGGACATGAATATCCTGGCGGGCTTCTGGTTGGGGTTGCAGCCGTATTTGAGCTCTATCTCCTGCATTTACGCTTCCTCCTCGTACTTGTTTATGATGGCCTCAACGCCGTCCACGCAGGTGTAGAGCGAGACGCGGTTGTCGGCGTTGAGCGCGCTCCGGATACGCTCCGCCAGCTCCATTGCGTCAAGCTCGGGCACCGCGACGGCCACGGGCTCGCCGGAGAAGCTGGGCAGGGGCGAGCCGAAGCCCTCGTAGGTGCTGATGAAGTGGCCGGCGCCCGGCTGGGCGGCCTCGTACTCATAGAAAAAGCGCAGGCAGGGCTTGCCCTCGGGGGAGCCCGCCTTGAGTATCGAGAGCTTATAGCTCCCGTCGGGGCTCAGCAAGCCCGAGATGCGCGGCGTCCAGTTGGGTCCGTCCGGCTCAAACTCGCGCGTGCGCAGGGCCTCGGCGAAGGTCCTGCCCGCAAGGATATAGTCACGCAGCGTGTCGGTCTGGTCGCCGTTCGTGACAACGAGGCCGCGCCCGACGCGGCGGACGGGGTGATATATTATGAGGCTCGGGTCGGTCATCTTGCTCTCGTCGTGGGCGCGGGTGCGGATGCCGTCTTCGGTCTTTTCAAAGACGCGGTTGCGGCTGTTTTCGCTCCGGCCCATGATGAAGTACGCCGCGGCGGCCTTGCCGGAGGGCGTGGCGCCGAGCATTATGCCGCGGCCGGGATAGGGCCGCGCGAGGAGGTATTCAAAGAGGTCCGTCACTGTTTTCCGCTCCTTTCAAGTGAGGAGGCCACGCGCTGGGCGGCCTCAGGCAGCAGCTTCCACTCCGCCTGCTCCATGACGCGGCGCTGCAATACCTCCGGCGTGTCGCCGGGCAGCACGTCCACCGCGCGCTGGGCTATTATCTCTCCCCCGTCGGGGATCTCGTTGACGAAATGCACCGTCGCGCCCGTGACCTTCACGCCGCGCGCGAGGGCCGCCTCGTGGACGTGCAGCCCGTAGTAGCCGGGGCCGCAGAAGGAGGGGATGAGGCTCGGGTGGATGTTTATGATGCGCCCGGCCCAACGCCGGGTGAACTCCGCCGACAGGATGCGCAGAAAGCCCGCGAGGATGATGAGCTCTGCGCCCTCCTCGTCCAGCAGGGCGTCCAGCCGGTCCTCAAAGGCTGTCTTTTCGAGGTATTCCGCGCGTATTCCGGCGGCTTTGGCACGCTCGAGCGCATAGGCCCCGGGGTTGTTCGAGACGACGAGGGCGAGCTCCACGTCCGGCATCTCGCCGCGCGCCGAGGCGTCTATGAGCGCCTGGAGGTTGGTGCCCCCGCCTGAGACGAGCACCGCCGTCTTTACCATAGCTCCACGCCGCCTTCCCCGCGCACGGCCTCACCGCAGATGTAGGCCTCGACGCCGCTTGCGCGCAGCGCCGCGACGGCCGCGTCGGCGTCCTCGGCGGCCACGACGGCCAGCATGCC
>OMDY01000892.1_pt1 | contig 10254 bp, 10 predicted proteins | sample 1645281 | NCBI WGS metagenome assembly OMDY01 (sample SAMEA103958145, study PRJEB25191) | human gut metagenome | biome: human-associated habitat [ENVO:00009003]; feature: intestine environment [ENVO:2100002]; material: feces | place: Germany | collected 2013/2015
ATGCCGCCTTTTCCTTTTTCTCCGTTCCGGTTTTCCCAGTTGATGGAACGGGACTGTCCGTTTTTCAGCCGGAAAATATTCTGTAAACCACAATCAAACATCATATATTCCTCCTACTCACAAATGAGCAACTGTCTTTTATGTTGAATTGAATTCATTCAAACAATTCCGCTTAACAGGTACAGTCTCCACCCATGTTCCAGTTGATTCCTTGAAGGGGATTGCTTGCAAAGTTGTTATTATTGTACACTTTTATTTGTATAAAAGCAATGTGCTACTGCCATAAATCTTTAGCACCACACTCATGAATGCATAATGGTGTCCCGAAAGTACACTACACTTACTGCTCCATCCGTAGCAAACTTTTCAACCGCACCTGCTGCACAAAGGACGAAGCCCAGCGGCTGTGTGAAGATTGGCTTATAAAACAGGACCGCTGCTATATAAATAAACTAAAGAACGCCGAGGGTTCCTCCCACATGGGAAGGGATTCCTCGGCGTTCTTCATTTCATGCTTTTTGATTGCCCGGTCAACAGTATCACGCGCCTTACTGCAATGCACGGATCACAGCCACTGTTTCAGCACATCGTTCAGCTTATTCAAATCAAGCGGTTTGGCGATATGCTCATTCATGCCGGTGTTCTTTGCCAGTTGCACGTCCTCGGCAAAGGCATTTGCCGTCATGGCAATGATGGGCACTTTGCCCCGGCTGCCGGCAAGCGCACGGATCGCAGCAGTGGCTTCGTAACCATTCATGATGGGCATCTGGATGTCCATAAAAATGAGATCGTACCACTTTTCTGGCGCTTCCATCACCTTTTCGACTGCAATTTTTCCGTTTTCGGCGCTGTCGATGGTCACGCCCGTCATTCCTATGATCTCGGTTGCGATCTCACGGTTCAGCTCGTTATCTTCCACAAGAAGGATCCGCTTACCCGCATAGTTTTCCTTCGCAAAGTCTTCCAGATAGTTCCGGGCGTTTTTCTCCTTCTTCCCGGATGTAAACTGCCGCAGAGTTGCCGTAAGACGGGAACGGAACAGTGGTTTTGCCATAAACGCATTCACGCCCGCTGCTCTGGCTTCTTCTTCGATCTCGCTGAAATCAAAGGAAGTCAGGATGATGATCGTGACATCTTCTCCTACCCGTTCCCGGATTTTTCTGGCGGCTGCAATACCGTCTATTTCCGGCATCTTCCAGTCCAGGATCACCGCAAAATAGTCACTGTTGGTCTCATGACGCGCATAGCAGCGCTCCACAGCTTCCTTACCGGTCAGGACCCATTCGCCCGCTATGCCGATCTCCTGAAGGGTTGCAACGGTGCTTTCGCAGCAGGTCTTGTCATCGTCCACGACCAGTACCGGCAGATCGAGCAGTTCTTTTTCCTGTTCCTTCTCGTTCTCCTGAAGCTTCAGATAGACCGTGACCGTGATCTTCGTTCCCTTGTTGGGAGCGCTTTCGACCTGAATGTCACCATTCATCAGGTTGACGATATTTCTTGCAATGGCCATGCCAAGACCGGTGCCCTGCACCTTGGTCGTCCGGTGATCGTCTGCCCGGCTGAACGGCTCGAACATGATCTTCTGGAATTCCGGCGTCATACCGATGCCGTTGTCCTCGATGGAAAACTCGTAGCAGCCAAGCTCCGAAAAGCCGTTCGGTTTTTCCTTGATCGTAAGGGTGATATTTCCTCCATCCGGGGTGTACTTGACGGCGTTGCTCATCAAATTCACAAAGACCTGCTGGATGCGCAGGCTGTCGCCGCAGACCGCTTCGTGCTCGATGTGCTCAATGTGGACTTCGAGCTGATGGTGGTGCTCGTCGATTGCCGGTTTTGTGAAGGTGAGCAGGTTATCGACCAGCTCCGGCAGTCTGAAATCCTCCTCGGCAAGGCTTATTCGCCCGCTCTCGATCCGGGCCATATCCAGCACTTCATTGATCAGTCCCAACAGATGACGACTCGACTTTGTGATCTTGCCAAGGCACTCGACCACCCTGTCCTGACTCTCGATATTCGCACCCGCAATGGCGGTCAAGCCAACGATCGCATTCATCGGTGTACGGATATCATGGGACATATTGGAGAGGAATTCCGTCTTGGCGCGGCTTGCGTTTTCCGCTGCCCGGTACGCTTCCTTCAGTGCCTTATGGGATTCGATCTCGGCCTTTTTCTCCTGTGACACATCCATAGATGCCAACAGTGCTTTGACCAGCTTTGTGCCATCCCACTCCAGCGGAATGAAGGAACCGATCTTATAGGTGTTCTCATCTATGGAGCAGTATTCAAATTTGTAGATGTCGTTCTCGCCCTGCAGATTCTTTCGGATATTTTCCGGTGAGAACAATGCGTCCATCGCCGCCAATGGCTCCAACGTCTTATACCTTACAGCCACCTGCTCCACAAAATCATGGTAAGCCCCCGTCGGCGCATAGATCATGTCGCCTTGCAGGTTATAGAACCGATACCGGTCATTCTCCAAATCGCAGACGACAAAGCGGTCCAGCAGACGCACCATGCTCTGGATCAAAAGATCCATCGATGCGTTATCTGAGGCCATCTGCATCCGCCGTGCCGTCTCTGCTTTGGACTCTGTGATGTCCCGCAGAAAAATCATCGCATATTCGGAATCTTCGATCTCGCCGCGCATGACCACGTTGCTGACCCATCGTTCCTCCCCATCCAGAACGATGCGGCACTCCTGACGTAGCTCCGTCTCCAGCCCCTTTAATTTTTCCGTGATGTAGGCGCGATTATAGAAATTCGTTACGGTCTTTTTGTCCTCTTCCACCACATAGTTATCCACAAAGAATCTGACCAGTCCATCCCATGTGTAGTTCTGCTCAAAGGCCGTCATCAAAGAGGGCTCCACTTTGAACGTATCAAAGGTATTCTTTTCCAGATTTACATAGTATTCGCAGAGGTTTGCGCTGGTAAATGCACGGTGAAATGCCGCCGCCCGCTGCGCCTGCATCCGGCTTCTTTTTTCCGCGTCAATATTGCTGATGATTCCAGCAATTCGATTGGCCGAACCATCCAGACGACGTATCACCTCCGCTGATGCCCGGAACCACTGGTACTGGCCATCCTGCATTTTCAGCCGGTACTCTACATTATACTTTGTAGTATTGGTTTTGTCCGCAATCGTTTCCAAAAGCAGCTGCATTACCCGGTCATAGTCCTCCGGGTGCAGAAGGTTCGACCAAGAATCCAGTTTGTTCGGAAAATCCAGAATGTCATGATAACCAAGGATCTGCCGAAACGCATGGCTCCAGTTCACATGAACGATCTCACTGTTTTCATTACACTCAAAATACCATAGTGCAGAATGGATGGATTCATTGACCAGCGCAAGGTTCTCATACGCCCAGTTCATCTGTACTGACATGATCCAGATCGGTGTTCCATTCGTATCGACTACATCTTCTTTATAGAGACGCACATAGACGGGAGAGCCATCTGCTGTAAGGATCCGGCCTTCTCCTTCGCCCTTGATCTGACGAAAGTGCGCATTGTCAAGGAATGTGGCATCTTTCTTATAGAAAAGATTCTTCAGCGAACCCTTTGTCTGCTCCATCAGGGATGCATAGCTGTGGTTCAGATTATGCAGCAACAGATCACTGACCGACAGGATCGACAATTCGGCATCATAGTACCCGGTAATGGTTCCGACACCGCCATTATGATAGACCGTCTCCCGCATGGCCTGAAATGCATTTTTTCCCAGCCTTACCGTATCGGAAGTATAGATTTCATCTGTAAGTCTTCTATCGAATTTCATTTTCATCCTCGTAGGGTTTTGATTCTGCCGCGCATTTCAATTCTGGTATGTCTTTTATGGTCAACTGGCATACTGATTTTTGATCAAGCTTGTACAGTATAGCTAGTATAGTATACTTGCGCAGCATTTCGATTTCAAGCGCTAATTGGCATTGGCTGTGTAAAAAAGAGAGGCCAACCTGCGTAAAAATTTGCGCAAGTTGATCCCTGTACTTTTCCACAATCCGGCTATCAGTATAGACAGTCGCCTTGCGATGCGGTATACTCGAACCAGATCAACATTCCCGCCGCAGCACGCGGAAAGATCGTGGGGAAAATATACGGGTAACAGGCGCATTGCTCCGCAATGCTGCTATATAAACTAAAAAATCCGCCGAGGATGCCTCCCAACTGGGAAAGCTCCTCGGCGGTATTCGTTGATCTGCTCCGGGCTATGGTGGTGCCCCACCAGATAAGCCACCCGGTTCACAGGATATATTCCATCTGCCGTTCCTTTGTCCTCATGCCCATTTTTTCGTAAAAGTGCTCTGCCGAGGTGTTTCCTGCCCAGACGTTCAGCGTCACCTCATAGCACCCCTGCTCTTTTGCCTGCTGCTTCACATATTCAAACAGGCTTTCCCCGATGTGCTGTCCCCGTGCCTACTGATCGACGCACAAATCGTCGATAAACAGTGACTTAAAGGGCACCATATTCGTAGAAAATGGCTGTTCCTGCATTTGACAGAAGGCATATCCCATACACACATCATCTTCGTTCACGGCAACGTAGATGGGTTTATCTTCCTGCTTCATAAGTTCAGCCAGTTCGCAGACAGTGTATTTGGTGGTGCCGGGAATAAAAACATCCGGTCGGATCTCAGCGTGGATCTGCAATACCTGCCCCAGCAGCGCAAGAAGTCTGGGAATATCTTTTTCCTCTGCCTTACGGATCTTCATTTCATTTTGCTCCTTCCCTGTTTTCAATTTTACGAATTCAGTATACCACACCCAATCCCATTGTAAAAGAGGATATGTACGCCGCCCGCAGGCGGCACCCTTTATTCTCCCGGTGATTCTTGAAGCCAACCTTTGCGCAGCTGATTCAGTGCGTGGGTCTCGAGCCTTGAGACATAACTTCTGCTGATCTGGAGCAGCTGTGCCGTTTCCAGTTGGGTCAGGGGCGGCTGACCCGCCAGCCCGTACCGCAGCAGAATCAGCTTGCGCTCCCGGGCGGGCAGGCCCTCGATCAGCCTGCGCAGCCGCCGGGCCTCGTCCTGCCGCTCACAGGCATCCTCCATGCAGAAACCGTCCTGCAGTACATCGGAAAGGGTCAGTGCGCTGTCCTCCTTTCCCGCTTCCAGTGTTTCCTGCAGGGAAACGACCACACCATTTCTGCGCTCCCTGCGAAAATGCATCCGCAGCTCATTTGCTATCCTCTCCCCAGCGCACTTTGGGATGGAAAAGAGAATCCACCTCTTTCACGCAATGACGTATCTACGTCAAAATGGATTTTTGGGAGCCGAGAGAGCGGTTCCTTTTTTCTGCTTCAGAGGGTGTCATGTGAGGGTTGTGGTCTAACCCCTCTATACATCTTGCAGGTAACTTTGGCAGGCCCCCGCACCACCGTAGAGACGCAGGCGTTCTACCGTATGTACCGCTCTTACGCCGACATCCCGAACCCATGGGACCGTCTGCGTTGGTGCCGCTATGGTCTTGACCTGCTGCAAAAAGAGGTTGCTGCCATGGTTGGCATGGAGGAATGGCTCTATCGGGATCTGGAAAGCGGCATATTTCACCGCAGCTTTACGCCGGAACTTGCGGACAAGCTCGCCGCCCTTTACGGCATCCCGGTGGAGGATATTCTGGACGACTACACCCTGTTTCTGCACCGGGGCGGAAGAGCCTTCCTCCGCAGATACCGGGAGGCAAAAGGCTGGAGCCGTCAGCAGCTTGCCGGCCACGCAAAGGTCAGCCGGACAAGCATCCGCTGCTGGGAAAGCGGACAAAAGACCATCAGTCAGAAGTGCTTTTGCCATCTGATGGAAAACCTTGGTTCCGATTTTCCATCTATGCTTCGCATGTGAGGTATGGTAATTTTTCTCCGGCCAAACGAAAAAGCTCGTCTGCAAGCCACGATATGTGGCAGCGCAGACGGGCTTTCGTTATGGAATCATTCTGTTTCAATTATTCTGATATTCGCTCTGACTTACATGGCGTTCCGTAAAACACACAGTCGTTCTTCAAACGTTGCTTTCCATGCCGGATGCTCGGAGAATACGGTGTGCTCCACCTGACGGACTTGGTTCAGTCCGATGTTCCGCACCGCTTCCACTGCAGCATCTTTTTGGCTCAGATGGCGTTTTCCCACGGTCAGACAGTTTGCGCCTTCTGGCGTGTCGTACTGCTGAAACGCCCGGTTGAAGTCCATCAGGTCATGCAGACGGATGGGCTGATTGGTTTCGTTGTCTACCAGCAGACCCCAATTTTCCCAATGACGGTCGGTATTGCCCACCAGATAATCCAGAATGTTCATCATATAGTAGCTGGGAGCATCCAACTCTAAGATCTTATCCAGCGTGTTCCAATCATGGTTCGTGCAGTAGACGTCATAGGCTGCATAGGTCACAAGACTGTATCGCTGAGATGTCATGATTTTGCTGATAGAAACCGGCTCATTTTCAAACATCCCCTGCTCATACAGTACCTGATGGCAGTCAAAGCACCGGCAGATTTTGCTTGCCAGCACTTCACGTTCCACCGCTTCCCTGCCACCATCCTTGTAAAGATAGAAGCCATCCTCTTTTCGCACCCACGCCTTGGGGTACAAGCCGCCCGTAGACAGGTCATTTGCCAGAAGATGGGCGTTTGTCACCGTCATTTGGTGCCCCCGCAGCGCAATATCCACAAGCGCATTGCTTAAGGAGTGTGCAAAAAGGTTGATATCCTCGAATCGAATCTTCTCGTTTTCTTCTTTCACCCAGAACACATCCAGCAAAGATAGACAATGGTAGGATAATGCAATCTGTGCTCGTTCCCTGTCCGTAACACTCTGAGATGCACCGATACTGTTCAGGATTTCCTTGGCGTAGGTGCGATCCAACGTCAACATCCGGGAGGCACACCAATAGTAAAAGTTCGTTACATTATTGATGCGCTCGTCAAAATCATCCGATTCCACCAGAACCAGATCATAGGGCATGAAATCCTCGAGGCAGACCCTGCATTCCCCTGTCGTGCTGAGTTGTGCCACACAGCTTTCCCGGTGCATGATCTCGTAAAACATGGTTTTCATCCCTCCCTGCGTTCTGTGTCTTGCTCTGTATTTATATTACCTTCTTTTTTCACGGGACGCAAGAGCTTTTACTTTTCAAAAAACTTTTTCTGCTGCTCCATCAGGACGGTTTCGATACGCTCTTTCAGCAAAAAGTGGAACTGTTTTGCGTGTTACGCAATGTCACAGGATACCATATTGGCTGCCAACAATCAACAGTTTTGTTGTGTCAGCCGTATTTCAAAAAACTTATGTAACACAAAAAGCCCCACGCTCAACACTGCCTCTGAATCTGACCGTCTCCGGTCAGAGCAGAAAAGCATATGTTGAGCGTGGGGCTTTGTTTATCGGCTCGGCTGCCAACCGGGCTTTTGGTGTTCCTTGGGTTTGTAAGTTCCTTTAGTAGTATCGATCACCGCCTGCAGCAATTCGAGCTTCTGCCATGTGGGGCAGTTCAGACGGTCGATTTTTTCGATCACATAGTTAGCGTGGGCGGTTGCGACCCGTTTTCCGAGTTCGTCCCATCCCTCTTTCGTTTTGGGGTAATGTACCACCACTTCAATGGGGGCACTCTTTCGCATGGCTCACTCACCTCCGGTTACATCGCTATCACCTCATTTTTACGGGTTACTGGTTGTCCGCTATTCGCTGCGGTTTCCGCTCAGAACATTCAGAGCCAGACTGACCAGCAAAGCCATATCAATGCGGAGCATTTCAGCCTTGCTGGCATAGCCCATAAAGCGTTCGATGCGGGATTTATCGATCGTGAAGATCTGCTCCAGAAGAATCATGGACGGTTCTTCAAAGGCCGGGTTGGAATCCACCAGCACATGGGTGGGCTGGTTTTTCTTCTTTTCCGTCCGGGTGGTAACAGTTGCAACGATCAATGTAGGCGAATGACGGTTTCCAATGTTGTTCTGCAGAACTACCACAGGGCGTTTCCCACCCTGTTCCGAGCCGATATGCGGCTCCATGTCTGCATAGTAGATGTCCCCTCTGAGATATCTCCAATTGTTCGGTAACATAAAAATCAACCTCCTTTTTATGTAAGAAACAGCCGCCGCAGACGGATACCACGACGGCTGTTGTTCAGGAGGTAAAACGAAACTGTCAGTTTTTCAGCGGCAGACTCATCTCACGGCTGGCACCGTTATAGATGCGGAGAATCTGCCGCATGTGGCGGTTTGCAGAACTGCCGGTGTCTTTCTGTGCCAGCTGCGTGATGGTTTTCGGATGTGTCCTTGCCAGCTGCTGCACCAGCCGCTCCCGGCTGTACTCGCCCTCGTATACGGAGATGAAGCGGGCCACACCCCGGATCACCCCGGCAAGGTAAGCATCCACATTGCCCCGCCACGCCTCGTTGATGATGTTCAGCATCTCAATATAGCGCTCCCTGCCGTACTGCTTGTAGAGTTCGTATGCTGTTTCGATGCAGTAGATCTTCCAGGCTGCCCGGATGCCGTCGTAGGCAAACTCCACACCGGTATCTACGGTGGCTCTCACAAAGTGGATCGCATCCGGGTTTCTTGCCACCAGATTGGCACGCAGACGTTCGCCCGCCGTCAGGCAGGTGGAAATGCCGGTCTGCAACGCAAAGAGCGTTGCTTCGTCCTCCTTGCTCAGACCAAGGAAAACCTTGCAGCGGATGGGCAGGTCCTTACCGCCGTTGCAGGCCCGACGTGCCTCCACCGTGTTCTGCCCGTCAAAAACGTAATAGCGGCCATCCCGGAAGCTGACCTTCGGATCATTCGCAATGTATTCCGAGAAGTTTTCCGCAATGGATGCCACCTTCTCCGTGCGCAGAAGGCGCTGGTATTCCATGCAGGGGAAGAGCAATGCGCTGTTCACGAACTGGTAGGTAAAGGTGCTTTCGGGCAGGGTGCTGAGGTTCAGGTTGGAATTCAACATATTTACATCTCCTTTACAGTGTTCAGGTAGGTCGTCATTCGGTCGATCAATGCAGAAACTTCTTCCCTGCTGGTTTCATTGGTTAAAACATCCGGATAGTTCTGGAAAATAATGCCCCATCGGAACATAAAATCCTCTGCTGCGCCTTGCAACTCGCACAGCATGATGGAACCACTTTTTGCAATGCGGTCTCGGTACCGGCTGTCCACCGATACCTTCAACCGTGCCATGTCCTCCTCCGAGAGGTGGCGCTTGTGCCCCTGTATCTTCTGAAGAAAACTTGGTGGTCCGTTGCTGGCAGGTTCGATTTCCTCCTCCGGTGGGAAGGGTGTCACCGGCTCCGGTGCTGCGGGTTCCTCGTTCTGCGGAGGTTCCGGCGGTTTCGGCGGCGCAGACTTTGGCGGCGGACGCTCCGGCTTCAGTCTGGAAAGCAGATTCTCGTTCCGTTTGCTTTTTTCTTTCCGAAGCTCGTCCAAAATGGCCGGACGCTCTTCCTTGGGGATCGCAGGCAAAGCAGCAATCTGTGCATCCGTTGCCTTGATGCGCCCGGTCAGGATCTCCTCCTGTGCTCCGGGCACCGCTTCCTCAGCGGCATCTATGCCCTGCGAGTATTTTTCGGCACGTCGCACCGTCTTTTCTCCAACGCCGTGCTCGGAAGCAATGCGTTGACAGGTTCTGGATTCTGTGAAAATGTGGTCATTTTGACCACATTTTCGTATTCCATGTTTGCTGCCGAGAGGTGCGCCCACCGCCAGCTTGGTCGATTCGTACTCTTTGCCCAGAAGAAACTTCTTTCGTTCCGGGCTGAGATTTCTGCGGCCAAGCTGATTTTTGCAGATCCATGCAAGCGCTTCGTACTTGTTCGCAAGCTGGATTTCTTCCACTTCAAACTTGATAAAGCCGTGCTTTTTCAAGATGCGGTAGCGGGTGTGCCCATCCAGAATGTAGCCATTCCATGTGATGATGGGATTCAGAAGACGACCCTCGGCAATGATGTTCTGCTCAAGCTGCTGTTCTTCCTCAAACTGCAGCGGCGGAATTTTGCTTTGAAACTCCGGGTCAATTTTAAGCTGGCTCAGTTTCACGTCGGTTCTCCTTTCCGGTCATTTTCGATTTACGGACAATGGGCTGAACGTAGTAGTCAAACCCATATCGTGTCTGGCAATACGTGCAGACATCCTTGACGAGCTGCCTGGGGTCGGCTCTGCGGAGCCGGACGTCCTTTGCGTCCAAAAATGCCCCTCGGCAGACGGCGCACAAAGTTGTCAGGGTGGATTCGTCCACCTTTTTTGTGGTCTTGCGGTTCATTTGCGTACTCC
>OMDY01000900.1_pt1 | contig 10128 bp, 9 predicted proteins | sample 1645281 | NCBI WGS metagenome assembly OMDY01 (sample SAMEA103958145, study PRJEB25191) | human gut metagenome | biome: human-associated habitat [ENVO:00009003]; feature: intestine environment [ENVO:2100002]; material: feces | place: Germany | collected 2013/2015
ACCGTATCGGAGGATCAAAATTTTGGAAAAAGAAAAAGAAATCGAAATCGATCTCGGCAAAATTTTTCACATGATGAAAAAAAGAGTTATTTACATAATTCTTGCCACTTTAATCACAGCGGTGCTTTCCGGTTGCATTACGGAATTTTTAATTCAGCCAAAGTATTCCGCTTCCTGCACAATGTATGTTTACAGTAACACAGACAGAGTCAGCAGTTCCTCTTCCATAGGCCAAAGCGAGCTTACCGCTTCGCAGCAGCTTGTAAACACATATATCGAAGTTCTTAAAAGCGATTATGTGCTTGAGGATGTTATCAGCAATCTTAATCTTAATATGACCTCAAAGCAGCTTAAAAGCCTGCTTTCGTTTTCACAGATAAACGAAACGGAAATTTTCAGAGTTACCGTAACAAGCACCAATGCAGCACAATCGGCGGACATTGCAAACGCAATCGCGCAAACCGCACCGGATGCAATCGTTAAGAAGATTAAAGCCGGCGGCGTAAGCGTGCTCGACTATGCAAAGGTTCCCTCCTCGCCCTCTTCGCCAAATCTTAAAAAGAATATTTTAATCGGCGCTATTGCCGGATTTGCGGTTTCATTCATCGGCTTCTTTATTTACGAGCTGTTTGACACCACCATCACATCCGAAAGAGATCTTGAGCGCGAATTTGAAATTCCCGTTATCGGCAGCGTGCCGAGGCTTGTGCCCTCATCCAAACCGAATGAGGACGGCGCCGCGCAATCAGCAAACACAAGGAAAGGAGGCGGTAAGTAATGGCACTTTTTGAAAAAAAGCGCAAAAGCAGCACACCGTCAAAATCATTTTCAAGAGAAGACACTAAAAAAATACTTGCCCCCGATTCTCCGTTTGTTATAAAAGAGGCATATTCCTCAATCAGAACAAATTTGCTCTTTATGCAAAAGGGTGAAAAATGCCCGATTTTCGTTGTTACAAGCCCAACGGCAAACAACGGCAAAACGATAAACAGCATCAATTTGGCGGTTTCCTTTGCACAAATGGGCAAAAGAACCCTTTTGATAGACAGCGATATGAGAAACCCCACAATCCACAGAATGTTTTCCATTCCCGTTAAAAACGGCCTATCCGAAATCCTTGCGGGGCTTACGGATAACATCACCGTTTCAAAAACGGAAATCGAAAATCTTTCCGTGCTCACAGGCGGCAAAATCCCGCCGAATCCGGCAGAATTGCTTGCATCTTCAAGAATGGACAAGCTGCTGGAATTCGTTAAAGAGCATTATGATTGCGTGTTTATAGACACACCGCCCGTAAATCTTGTTACGGATGCCACGGTTTTTTCCCAAAAAACAACGGGCTATATTATGATTGTTAAATCCAATGCAAACGATTCCGCTGATGTTAAAACCGCCGTTTCAAGCCTTGACAGTATCGGCGGCAACATTTTGGGCTTTATCTTAAACGATGTTACATCCGGCAAAAACAAATATTATTCCTATTACAGAAAATACGGCTATAAATACAAATATTCATACGGCTACGGAGAAAAATAAACTCCGCACAAAAAATCACACAAGGTTGCGCTAATAATGAAAAAAAGAAAAGCTGTTCAGCTTACAATTGAATTTTTCGTTGATCTGATTTCTTTAATAATCGCAACGGGAACAAGCTATGCGATTTCGCTTGCGATCGATAAAATCCCCACTTTGGATTTCCACGAAAATTTAACTTATTTCGTGCTGCTGTTTGTTTCTTTTTGCCTTATATTCTTCGGATTTTCAAATTCCCTTGACTTAACAAAAAGAGACAGAATTAAAGAAACAGTTTCCGTTTTCAGAAACAGCTTTTTGATTTTCATGACTTTTGCCGTGCTTTTGGTGCTTGCAAAAAACGAAATGATTATGAGCCGTTATCTGTTTGTGCTCTCCCTGATCTTTTTTATAGGACTTTCCCTTTTAAACAGATATATTTCAAAGCACGTAATGATGTTTCATTCCGGCAATTCAAAGCTTGTGAGCCTGACAGGCGTTATAACGGTTTACAGCCGCGCCGAAGAATACACAAAAAGGCTTAATGAGGATTGGCTGCGCAAGGTTAAAGGCGTTGTGCTGATTGACGCGCACAAAAGAAGCGGAAGCTATTATTGCAAAACAGGCCGTGATGAAAAAGAAAAAAGAGTTTCAAACATAGGCGGCATTCCCGTTGTGGCAAACCTTACCGGAGTTATTGATTGGGTGCGCTGCGAATCGCTTGACGAAGTTTTTATAAATGTGCCCTACAGATACGAAAAATCGATTGACCGAATCGCCGAGGAAATAGAGAGCATGGGCGTTACCGTGCATATAAACCTTCCCGCATTGGAACAATATATCGATAACAGTGAATTCGACAATGTTGAGTTGACCGTGGCTGCGGGATACCCCACCGCCACCTTAACCGCGGCTCCCCCGCTTTCGTTTTCAGAGGCGCTTTTAAAAAGGACCGTGGATGTCATCGGCGGCCTTATCGGCAGCATAATATCGCTTCCGATAATTTTGATAACGGCGATTCCGCTTTTAATCGAATCCCCCGGTCCGCTGATTTTCAAGCAGCAGCGTGTTGGTAAAAACGGGCGTATTTTTAACATTTACAAGCTTCGTTCAATGTACACCGACGCCGAAAAGCGCAAGGCCGAATTGATGGCAAGCAACAAGATGAACGGCTTTATGTTTAAAATGGATAACGACCCGCGAATCACAAAGGTGGGCAAATTCATAAGAAAAACAAGCATAGACGAATTGCCCCAATTTTGGAATGTGCTTAAAGGCGATATGAGCCTGGTAGGCACCCGCCCGCCAACAATAGATGAATTTGATAAATACGAAAGCCACCATAAGCGCCGCCTTTCCATGCGCCCCGGAATAACCGGAATGTGGCAGGTGAGCGGCAGATCAGATATTCAAAATTTTGAAGAAGTTGTTCAGCTCGACTGTGAATACATAGATAATTGGTCGCCCTTACTTGATATTAAAATATTATTCAAAACGGTTTGGGTGGTGCTGAAAGGAAGCGGGGCCGAATAAACACCCCGTTTTTCTTTTATTTTAAGATAAAAACGAAAAATATAATTTCGGCACATTTTACTGCCCGGTGAAGATAATGAAAATTGCAATGATAGGCCACAAAAGAATACCGTCGCGCGAGGGCGGCGTTGAAATTGTTGTTGAGCAGCTTTCAAAAAGGCTTGTTGAGCTCGGAAACGATGTTACCGCCTACAATCGCAGCGGCGGCCATGTTTCGGGCAGCGAATTTTCGCACGAAGCACTTAATGAATTTTGCGGAATTAAAATCAAAACGGTTAAAACTCCGCAAAGCAAGGCACTGAATGCGTTTGTTTACAGCTTTTTCGCAACGGTGAAAGCGCTTTTCGGAAGATATGATGTTATTCATTATCACGCCGAAGGTCCGGCTGCGATGTGCTTTATTCCGAAGCTTTTTAAAATCCGCACCGTGGTTACTATTCACGGGCTTGATTGGCAGCGTTCAAAATGGGGCGGCTTTGCCGCAAAATATCTTAAATTCGGCGAAAAGGTTGCCGCAAAGCATGCAGATGAAATTATAGTTTTATCCCACGCCGTGCAGGATTATTTTAAATCCGAATACGGCAGAGAAACCGTTTACATACCAAACGGAATAGAAAAGCCCACGGTTACCGATTCCTCCGTAATCGAAAAAAAATACGGTCTGCACAAAAGTGAATATATCCTTTACCTCGGAAGAATAGTGCCCGAAAAAGGGATTCATTATCTTATTGATGCATATTTGCAATCGGATATAAAAATGCCGCTTGTTATTGCGGGAGGCTCCAGCCATTCGCAGGAATATTTTGATATGCTTAGAGAAAAAGCCGCGGGCAAGAGCATTGTCTTTACTGATTTTGTTGAGGGCGAAGCACTTCGATCGCTTTATTCTAACGCATATATCTATGTGCTGCCAAGTGATTTGGAGGGCATGCCCATCAGCTTACTTGAGGCAATGAGCTATTCAAACTGCTGCCTCACATCAGATATTCCCGAATGCACCAAGGTGTGCGGCGAAAATGCGGTTTATTTCAAAAAAGGCGATATTCAAAGCCTTAAAGAAAAGCTTGAAGAGCTGATAAGCAACCCGCAAGCAGTGCAAAGATACAGATCCGAGGCCTCGCAATACATACTTTCTCGCTACAATTGGAACAATGTGACGCAGAAAACCCTTGCTCTTTATAAAGGTGAATAAATGAAAATTTTGATTATAAGAACCTTTCCCGGATATATGAATGTGAGGAAAAACACCTATAACATTCAGGAAATCGGGCTTGCAAAAGCGCTTATCCGAAAAGGGCATATTTGCGATATAGTGTTTTGGACGGATAAATCCCCCGAAACCGTATCATATAAATTCGACGGCGATAAAGAGCTTAAAATATTTTATCTGAACGGAAAAAACATTTTAAACAACGCTATATATAAAGACCTTGATGAACTGATTGCTAAATACGATATTATTCAGCCGGCAGAGCACAATCAAATTTACTCTGCGATTTTGGCAAAAAAATATCCGCAAAAAACAATCGTTTACCACGGCCCCTATTATTGCGATTTCAATAAAAGATACAATCTGCTGTGCCGCGCAACGGATCTTTTCACGCTTCCGATTTACAAAAAGCACAACACACCTTTCATTGTGAAAAGCCGCCTTGCAAAGGAGTTTCTTATTTCAAAGGGCATAAAAGAAAACCGCATATCCGTTTGCGGCGTGGGAATAGACGCGGATGCATTTTTAAAATCCGATTTTTCCGAAATTCCGCCCGAAATATCAAAAATTTCAAGCATTGAGTGCGGCATAAAACTGCTTTATATCGGCAAAATCGAACCAAGGCGCAATTGCCTGTTTTTAATTGATGTTTTAAACAAGCTTCGCGAAAAAGGCGTTGATGCAAAGCTTATAATAGTGGGCAGCGGCAAAGAGGATTACCTTGCAAAATTTGACGCTCATATAAACGAATTAAAGCTCGGCGATTATATTTACAAAATCAATGCGGCGGAGCAAAAATATCTTTCGTATATATACCAAAACACTGATGTTTTTCTGCTGCCAACAATTTATGAAATCTTCGGCATGGTGCTGCTGGAGGCAATGTATTTCGGCAAGCCCGTGATAACAACGCAAAACGGCGGCTCGGATATGCTGATTCAAAACGGCAAAACGGGAATTATAGAGCCGGAATTTAACGCCGAAAAATGGGCAAAGGATATAATTTCGGCCTCAAAAAACAAGGAGCTCGGCAAAAATGCTGCCGAACATATAAAAAGCAATTGCACATGGGAGCTTCTTGCCGATAAATTCATAAAGGCATACAAAAGCATTTAAGCCGCATCGGCAATAAATTATCGGAATATGAACAAGGTGAATAAATGAACGAAAATAAAAGAGTCATTTGGATAGACAATGTTAAGGTTATTGCAATGATACTTGTGGTGCTGTGCCATTTTTCACAAAGCATGGCAGAGGCATCCATAGTAGCCAAAAGTGCCGGATTAGTTTTTTTAATGAATTTTGCTATCTTTTTCATATTCAGCTTTTCTTTATTTGCAGCGGATTTCTTTTTCAAAAATACACAAGCTATACTTCGCTCGGCGATTATGCGAAAAACATATCAAAAAAGCTGGTTGCGCTCGGTGTTCCATATCTTTTCTTTGTGCTGCTGAGTCATTTGTTTAGAACATTGTTTTCCTCGTATGTAAAAAATCAATCGGGCAATCTGTTAAAAGAACTTTTCGTTTCACCGATGCCGCCCTATTGGTTTTTATATGTTTTATTTTTGATATTCTTAATCACACCAACCGTTAAAACAAGGTTGCATTTTGCTTGGCATTGCGGCAGCGGCTTGCATTGCAATCGGTTTTCTGAATGAGCAATTTAAAATTGTTTATGCCGTTGAACACACGCTTACATATTGGATTTGGTTTGTTTTCGGAATTTTCATTGCAAAAGTAAATCTGCAAAAATTAAGTTCGCCTTATTCATTGATTTTGTTTGCAATTTCGTTTATTGCAAAATTCTTTAATTTTAAATATTTAAACGGAAGCAATTTTGCCGTTAACTTGCTGATAAGCGTTTTCGCCTGCGTTGGAATAATCGGCTTTATAAGCGCAATTTACAAAAAAACAAGCAACCCCCTATTATGGGATTTTTTGCAAAATACACAATACCGATTTTCCTTATGCACACCATTTTTGCAACAGGAATAAGAAGTGTACTTTTCAAATTGAGAATAACAAATTCAATCATTCACATTCTATTCGGCTTAATTATAACATTCATCGGCCCCGTAATCGCTGCGGTTATTATGGAAAAAACTCACCTTGATTTTCTTCTTTATCCGCTTAAATATATCAAAATTCAAAAAAAGAAGTAAGCAATATGAAAATTCTTATGGTAAATAAATTTCTCAGCCCCGTAGGCGGAGCGGAAACATATATGATAACGCTTGGAAAAGCACTTGAAAAGCTTGGAAACGAAGTGCAGTTTTTCGGTATGGACAGCGAAGATCGCCAAGTGGGAAATAATGCGGAAATTTACACCGATAATATCGACTTCAGACATGCATCGGCACTTAAAAAGCTTGAATATTCACTGAAATCGATTTATTCAAAAGAGGCAAGGCGCAAAATCGGCGCGGTGCTTGATGATTTTAAGCCCGATATAGTGCATTTAAACAATATCAACTTTCAGCTTACCCCCGCAATTATATATGAGATTAAAAAGCGCGGCATACCGACGGTGCAAACCCTGCATGATGTGCAGCTTGCATGCCCGTGCCACAGATTTTACATAGAGCATGAAAAAAAGATTTGCATGCTGTGCCAAAGCGGCAATTATTTAAACTGCATAAAGCACAAATGCGTGCATAACTCCTTTGCCAAGAGCATTCCTGCGGCAATAGAATCCTATTATTATCATTCAAGGGGCACTTATTCGCTCATAGATAAATTCATCTGCCCGAGCCGCTTTATGGCAAACACCGCTCACAAAGCGGGTATAGACGAAAACAAAACAATCGTTTTGCACAATTTTTCGGATAAAAAAGCTTCTGCCTCAAAGCGAAGCAGCACGGGCGAGCCTTATGCGCTTTATTTCGGCAGGCTCAGCGCTGAAAAAGGAATAGGAACCTTGGTGCAGGCGGCAAAGGAACTGCCGGGCATTAAATTTGTTTTTGCCGGCACGGGGCCGCTTGAGGATTTGTGCAAAAATATTCCAAACATTGAATATGCGGGCTTTAAAAGCGGCAAAGAGCTTTCTGATTTAATCGAAAATGCGGAATTTTCGATTTGCCCGAGCGAATGCCACGAAAACTGCCCGATGACGGTTGCAGAATCCGTTTCGCTCGGCACACCCGTTATCGGCTCCGATTTGGGCGGAATACCCGAGCTTATCAAAAGCGGCAAAACGGGCATTGTGTTTGAAGCGGGAAACAAAGAAGCGCTTAAAGCGGCAATCCAAAAGCTTTATTCGGATAAAGAGCTTTCATCCGAAATGGCGCAAAACTGCCGCAGCGAGAGCTTTAACGACATAGAAAAATACACGGAAAGGCTTTCGGAAATTTATTCCGATTTGATTTCAAAAAATGATTAAGCTTGTTTCTTTTATAATCAGCAAAATCAAGCACCGCGAATATAAGGTGGATGAAAACATAACCTCCGCCGATCTTTGCGGCATTTTGGCGGGGCGCCTTGCAATGCTTATACGCGGTGCCTTCAAAAAAATCGGCTTCAAAAAGGCCGGCAAAATGATGTTTATAGGCAAAAGGGTTTCCATAAAGTCCAAAGGGCACATCAAATGCGGCAGCGGAGTTACGATAAACGACGATTGCAGCATAAACGCACTTTGCCGCGGCGGAGTTGAAATAGGAAACAATTTTTCGCTCGGAAAAGGCAGTGTTATCGAATGCACGGGCGTTATACGCGAGCTTGGCGAATCGCTTAAAATCGGCAACGATGTTGGCATTTCACCAAGTGCGTTTATTTCCGTAAGGGGCAATGTCTCTATCGGAGATTCGACGATATTCGGCCCGGGAGTTAAGATTTTTTCCGAAAACCATATTTTTGAAAGCACCGAAACCCCGATATATCTTCAGGGGGCAAGCCGCAAGGGCATTTCAATCGGCGAGGATTGCTGGATAGGCGCAAATGCCGTTATTTTGGACGGAGTTACCATAGGCAAGGGCTGCGTTATTGCGGCAGGCGCGGTGGTAAACTGCGATATTCCCGATTATTCGGTTGCGGGCGGCGTGCCGGCAAAAATCATTAAAAGCAGAAAATAAACGACCGGCCGACAGCATTCGGCAAGCCGTTAAATATAACAAAAAATTTAAACAGAGTTGATTAAAATGGCAAAAAAATTAAACGGAACGGTTATAGTTACATACCGCTGCAATGCGCGCTGCACAATGTGCAACAGATACAAAGCGCCCTCAAAACCCGAGGAGGAAATCAGCATTGAAACGATAAAGAAGCTGCCGCAGATGTATTTTACAAACATAACCGGCGGCGAGCCCTTTATAAGAAGCGATTTAAAGGATATCGTGCGCGAGCTTTACAAAAAGAGCGACAGAATCGTTATCTCCACAAACGGCTTTTTTACGGACAGAATTATCGATTTATGCAAGGAATTTCCGAATGTTGGCATCAGAATATCCATTGAGGGGCTTGAGGACACAAATAACGCCATCCGCGGCCTTGAAAACGGATTTAACAGAGGCTATACCACGCTGAAAAAGCTTGTGGAAATGAACCACCCGGATGTTGGCTTCGGAATGACGGTTCAGGATGCCAATGCAAAGGATTTGGTGCCGCTTTATGAGCTTTCAAACGAAATGAATATGGAATTTGCCACGGCATCGCTGCATAATTCATTTTATTTTGTTGAGGCTAAAAACATTATTAAAGACAGGCCCATGGTGGCACAGAATTTTGAAAACCTTATCAATGAGCTTCTTAAAAGCAACAGCCCGAAAAAATGGTTTCGAGCATATTTTAACCACGGGCTTATAAACTACATATACGGCCAAAAGCGCCTGCTGCCCTGCGACATGGCGTTTGACACCTTTTTCATAGACCCCTACGGCGATGTTATGCCATGCAACGGCACAAAGGAAAAAGAGGTTATGGGCAATCTTAACGAGCAAAGCTGGGACGAGCTTTGGGCAAGCGAGCAAGCGGATAAAGTGCGTGCAAAAGTGCGCTGCTGCAACAGAAATTGCTGGATGATAGGCTCTGTTTCCCCTGCCATGCACAAATATATTTGGGTGCCCGCGGCATGGGTTATAAAGCACAAATTTCTAAGATTTTTCAAGGATAAAAAATACAGCATGTACGAGCTGCCTATTGTGCGCGATTATCGCGACGGAAAAGTGACAAAGCAGGAGCTTGACTCCCTTTCCACCTGTGATATGAACGCCGTTATAAACGACGGCTTATCCGCAAAATCACGCGAGCAGCTTAAAAACAAAACAGGCGAAGAAATAGTTGATGAGGATATCAGGCGGCAATTGCAATAATCACCGCCCAACCAAAGCGAACAATATGTTTTTGCCGCTTATCATCACTTTTTTCGGAGAACACATTTTATGATAAAAATAAAATCTAACGATCTTTTGGGCCTTGCTGCTTGGCAAATTCTTGCCGGCTCGGCTCTTAAATATATACTTCTTGCCGCGCTTATAGGGCTTTGTATTTTATATTCCGCTTTCAAAAAAGGAAATTTTCTTTCCGTGTGGTTTTTTGCGCTTGTGTTTCAAAAGGCGATACAAAGGGTTATTTCCTCCGGAATACTTTATCAAGCCGTAACTTATTTTGATGAGGTTACAGAAATTGTTGCCATTATAATAATCATCAGAGCACTTGCAAAAAAGCAACTGAAGCTTTCAAAATATGAGGTTGCAATCGGCGTTGCCTTCACGATTTATTTTGCATTTTGCACGGTTTCAACAATAGTTAATTCCTATATGGATATATTCACATCTGTGCTTGATGCCTTTATGTGCCTCAAATTCATGGTATTTTACTTTGCCGGCAAATCACTTATTGCTTCAAAGGCACTTACGCTGAAAAAAACTTATGATATTC